>Ga0209098_1000347_pt1 | contig 52396 bp, 44 predicted proteins | sample AD_JPNHW1_MetaG_FD_184429 | JGI IMG/M metagenome (GOLD analysis project Ga0209098, IMG submission 184429) | Active sludge microbial communities of municipal wastewater-treating anaerobic digesters from Japan - AD_JPNHW1_MetaG (SPAdes) (version 2) | ecosystem: Engineered > Bioreactor > Anaerobic...
CACTCTTTTTATTCTTTTTATTCCCGATACCTATCAATTCAACTGGAATACCTCCGCTTCTCAGTTGTTCCAAAGGATGCAACGTGAATATTTCAGATTCTGGAACCCGGAACGACTCCATAAGGCCGATTCCCTGAGGCTGACCCTCCCGGAGGTGGTCACCCTGGCTTCAATCATCGAAAAAGAGACCAACTTTAACAAGGAGAAACCATGCATGGCCGGTGTCTACCTGAACCGTTTAAACCGTGATATTCCGTTGCAGGCTGATCCTACGATCATTTTCGCCTGGAACGACTATTCGATCCGAAGGGTACTGAATTACCACCTGCAAATCCCCTCCCCCTACAACACCTATCTGCATACCGGTTTACCGCCGGGACCTATCTGTATCCCTTCGATTGCCTCGGTGGACGCAGTACTGCACGCCGAAAAACATGATTTTCTGTACTTCTGTGCGAGGGAAGATCTTACAGGTCAACATTCCTTTGCCCGAACCCTGGCAGAACATTCTGCCAATGCCAGGCGATACCAACAATCTTTGAATTCATTGAATATTAAGCGCTAAAGATGGCTAACCGGTATTGTACCGTGATCATGACATTCTTACTGCTTTTAGTCTGTTGCAGGCTTCAGGCGCAGGATTCCATCAGGGAAGCAGCGCATCATGACTCCGGGGTGATCTATAAAGGCAGACTGGCCGCCACCCTTGCTGTCCAGGGTACTTTATATCTGGGATCTTTCGCCGGATTGTATTTTGCCTGGTACAAACAGTATCCTCAATCATCATTCCACTTTTTCAATGACATCCCGGAGTGGGAGCAGTTGGACAAATTCGGACACATGACTTCCTGCTATTATCTTTCCCGGCTCGCTTATGAATCTTACCGGTGGTCGGGTATTGCAGATAGAAAGGCTGCATTGCTGGGAGGTATCGCTTCATTTGCTTACATGTTGAACATCGAGATACTTGACGGTTTTTCATCGGGATGGGGGTTTTCTCCCGGTGATTTTACTGCCAATTCCATTGGATGTGCGTTGTTTGTCGGACAACAATTGGGATGGAGGGAGCAGCGTTTCAACCTGAAGTATTCATATCATCCGACCGATTATCCGAAAATAAACCCAAAACTCCTGGGTGACAACATGATCGAACAGATGTTGAAAGATTATAACGGGATGACTTTCTGGTTATCGGGCAATATCTCAGCTTTTCTTCCGAAACATTCCAGGTTTCCGAAATGGCTTAATGTGGCTGTTGGATATGGCGCCCAGGGGATGACCGGTGCAAGGTACAATAAGCTGCCTCAGGAAGGTTCAGATTCTCCTGAAGAACGTTATCGTCAGTTTTATTTATCTGTTGATGTGGATCTTACACGAATTCCAACCCGTTCCAAATTCCTTAAAGGTCTTTTCACTGTAATCAGCTTTGTAAAAATACCTGCTCCAGCCCTTGAAGTCAACACAAAAGGTTCGGTAAAATTTCATCCTTTCTATTTTTGAAATATTCATTACCTTTACTTTTTTATTCCCCATGGAAACTAAGACTTCAACTTCACCACCGCCTTACGGTGAAAAGATTGATCCCGCTTTACCTCCTGAAAACCTCCCCAATTCGAGGCTTATCCTTACCCTTGGAATCCTTTCTATCGTGTTTTGCTGGTGGCATTTTATATCAATGGTCGGGATCATCCTGGGTATTGTTGCCTTGGTGCTGGCCAGGAATGAAACGCTCCTCTTTCAATCCAACCCCGGTCGGTATACGATCAGTTCGTTGAACAATGTGAAGACGGGCAGGACCTGTGCTCTCATCGGGTTGATCATCTCTCTGATAGTATTTCTTTTTGTTACATTGCTTATTGTTGGCATTGTTAGTACACTTCCCTTTTGGGGAATGATCGGGTAAAATGAAAATTCTTCCGGTTGAAGCGGTTCGTGAGGCAGATCTCTATACCATCCGGAATGAGGTCATTTCCGGAATTGATCTCATGGAGAGGGCAGCCAATGCTTGTTTTCAATGGATCAGCGTGGAAAGTGACCGGCGAATGCCTGTTAAGATCTTTTGCGGCACGGGAAACAATGGTGGTGACGGGCTCGCGATCGCACGGATGTTGGCAGGAAGTGGCTCTGACGTAGAATGTTTTTTGATCGGCCTTCCGGAGAACTGTTCCCCTGATTGTGCAATCAATTATCAGAGGATCATGGAATTAAGTACCTCAGGAGCCCTTCCCCCTGTTGTCTGTCTGACCCCTGAAATGAATCTTCCGTTGATCGAAAAAACCGAGCTGGTTATCGACGCGGTTTTTGGAAGCGGGCTCAGCCGCCCGGTGACCGGGTTTCATGCGAAGTTGATACGCCACATCAACCGGAGCGGCGCGTTGGTGATTGCCATTGATGTACCCTCGGGTTTTTCATCCGACACCACCAATTTCACCGAAAATGATCCGGTGGTGGTCAGGGCTGACTACACCCTTACTTTTTCACCTCCCAAACTGGGTTTCTTTTTTCCGGAGAATGACATTTTTGTCGGGAAATGGATTCTTTTAGATATAGGGATTTCTGAAACCTTCATCGCCGGCTGCGATGTGTCAAACTTCATGGCAGAACACAATGAAATTCAGCCCTTATTGCGTAAACGAAACAAATTCGACCACAAAGGGCGCTTCGGTCACGCGTTGTTGCTTTGCGGGTCGGAAGGGAAAATGGGCGCTGCAGTGCTGGCTGCAGGCGGTTGCCTCCGCTCAGGGGCAGGGCTCGTGACGCTGCATCTTCCTGGTTGCGGGGTGCCAATCGTTCAGACGGCTGTACCTGAAGTGATGGTAAGTGCCGATCCGGCTTTCGGAACGATCACAACGCTTCCCGACCTCACGCCTTACACTGCCATCGGGACAGGGCCTGGCTTGGGAAAGGCGCCACAAACAGCCAATGTTTTAAAATTGCTGATACAACAAGCGACCCTTCCCATAGTTTTCGATGCCGACGCCATCAATCTCCTGTCGGAAAATAAGACCTGGCTCGGTTTCCTCCCTCCCGGATCGGTTTTTACCCCCCATCCGAAAGAATTCGAACGGATCGCGGGAAAAACAAGTAACGATTTTGATCGTAACAAGTTACAGAAAGAATTCTCTTTCAGGTATCAATGTTGGGTTGTACTGAAAGGGGCTCACACTGCGATCACCTCTCCCGACGGTCAGTGCTGGTTCAACGCTACCGGCAATCCGGGTATGGCGACAGGAGGGTGTGGCGATGTGCTTACAGGAATCATCACCGGCCTCCTGGCCCAGGGTTATCCAACGCGGGAAGCTGTGTTGCTGGGTGTTTATGTGCATGGGCTGGCCGGAGATCTGGCTTTATCTTCAAATGGTTACGAAGCATTGATTGCGTCGGACCTGATCAATAACCTGGGAAAATCTTTTCAATCACTTTATGGAAAATTTTGAAAAAGAACGCCTGGTCAACATGGTACTGGCGCCATATATTCAGAAAGCCACCGCTTTAAGGGGTATCCGAAGGTACGTTGGCGGAAATCAATTCCGGCATGCACTGGGGACCTTCGCCATTTTGATAGACTATCATTATGTCGATCCTGTTTTACTGAAAGGCTCTGTGATTCATGACCTCTTTGAAGATGCAAAGTGCACAAGCTATGATGAGATCCGGTCATTGGATGAGGATGGCAGGGAGGTGCTGGCTTTGGTCATGGAAGAGACACGTAAAAAGACGGAATCGAAGGATGATTACCTGAAACGCCTGCTGGACGAAGGTTCAGAACGGGCTAAAATCCTGAAATGTGCCGACCGGATCAGCAATCTTACCGATCTTCACCCGGATATCTTCGATAAAGAATTTATCAAAAATTATATCAACGAGACCAAGAAATGGGTTATTCCGATGGCCAGGCAAGTGAATAAGGACATGCTCTTTGAACTTGAAGACCTTATCAAACGCAGGGAAACCAACATGAAATTTTCCTCTTCCATCTGGCCCCTGAAGCGGAAAGAAAGCGATTAGAGAAATTCAGATGGTTCGAGAACATCGGCTTCAACCCGAAGGTTGTCGATGATGAAATTTTGCCTTTCAGGGGTATTTTTCCCCATGTAAAATGTCAGTACCTCCCCTATCGAAGATTCACGGGTCAGGATGACCGGATCGAGCCGGATGTCCTTGGAAATAAAATGGGAAAACTCATCCGGTGAAATTTCTCCTAATCCTTTGAAGCGGGTAATCTCAGGGTGAGCACCCAATTGCGTTATGGCCTCCCGTTTTTCCTCTTCCGAATAGCAATAGATGGTGCGTTGTTTGTTCCTGACCCTGAAAAGCGGGGTCTGGAGGATGTAAAGATGGCCGCTGCGGACCAGTTCCGGATAAAACTGAAGAAAAAAAGTGAGCAGCAGTAAACGGATGTGCATTCCGTCCACGTCGGCATCTGTAGCGATCACAACATAATTATACCGGAGTTCTTCAACGCCTTCTTCCACGTTAAGGGCTGACTGCAGCAGGTTGAACTCCTCGTTTTCATAAACAACCCTTTTGCTCAGTCCGAAACAGTTAAGAGGTTTGCCTTTCAGACTGAAAACCGCCTGGGTATTGACGTCCCTGGCCTTGGTGATGGAACCGCTGGCAGAATCACCTTCCGTGATAAAGATGGTCGACTCATAGCGCCGGTCATCGTGGTTATTATAATGGATACGGCAATCGCGCAATTTTTTGTTGTGAAGGCTGACCTTTTTAACGCTCTCCTTGGTGATTTTCCGGATGTTGGCCCACTCTTTGCGTTCCTTCTCGCTCTGCATGATCTTCCTGAGCAATGCCTCGGCGGTTTCCGGATTCATGTGGAGGTAGTTATCCAGGTGCTTTTTCACAATATCCATCACATAATTGCGGATCGTGACACCGTCAGGCTCCACATGAAGGGATCCCAGTTTGGTTTTGGTCTGGGATTCGAAGACCGGATCCTGCACTTTGATACTCAATGCGGCAACCAGTGAAGCTCTGATATCATTGGTATCAAAATCCTTCTTGTAAAATTCACGGATGGTCTTTACCAGTGCCTCTCTGAACGCGGCCTGATGGGTACCGCCCTGTGTCGTATGCTGACCGTTCACAAAGGAATAATACTCTTCGCCATAAACTTCGCAATGGGCAAATGCACATTCGAAATCTCCATCGCGCAGGTGAATGATCGGGTAGAGGACCGGGGTGTCAATGTAGCTGTTCAGCAGATCGAGCAAACCGTTCTGTGAATGAAACCGTTCCCCGTTAAAAATGAGTGTGAGTCCATTATTGAGAAATACATAATTCCAAAGCATTTTCTGAACATACTCCGGTATGAAGTGATATTTTCCGAATATTTCCTCATCGGGGATAAAAGTGACAATGGTACCTGATCTGAGGTCGCATTGTTTTTCCGGTTCATCCGATGAAATTTCACCCTGCCGGAACTCTACCGTGCGGGACATCCCATCCCTGATTGATTGCACCCTGAAATAAGAAGAGAGGGCGTTGACCGCTTTGGATCCGACACCGTTGAGGCCCACCGCCTTCTTGAATACTTTTGAATCGTATTTTGCCCCTGTGTTGATCTTTGATACACATTCAATCACCTTGCCCAGCGGGATGCCCCGGCCATAATCTCTTACGACTACCTGTTGTTCTTTGATCGTCACCTCGATGGTTTTACCAAAGCCCATCACGAATTCATCGATGGAATTGTCAAGTATCTCTTTGATTTGCACATAGATACCATCATCCGGTGAGGAACCGTCTCCCAGTTTGCCAATGTACATTCCTGGTCGCAAACGGATGTGTTCGCGCCACTCCAAAGATTTTATACTCTCCTCATTATAAGCCTGTTCCGTCTCCATTCTGCAATATAATAAAAACGAGGCAAAGATAGTTGAAACCTTTCAGTGATTTTCTTCGCTGTCTTTTTTTTGTTACTTTGCACGCTCAAACAAGTAACAATTTAACACATGACTTTTGTAAAAACAGAGCTCAGGGAGCAAATAGGGTGGATCACCATGGATCACGATGCAAAAAGAAATGCTTTGAGTTTTGCCTTACTAACTGAACTTTTAGCGGCCTTCAAAGTGATGAAAGAAGCAAAAGCCCGTGTCATCATCCTCCGGGCCAATAAGGGGGCGAAAGTCTGGTCATCCGGTTTTTTTATTGACGAACTCCCCCGTGACGGAAGCGACCCATTGGCTTACGACAATCCTTTGCAGAAGGTAATCCGTACCATACAAAGTACTCCTGTACCGGTCATTTGCCTGGCTGAAGGCAGCATTTGGGGCGGTGCCTGCAATATCGCTTTCGTCTGTGACATCGTGATCGGTACCAAAGATACCTGCCTTGCCATAACTCCTGCGAAAATCGGTGTCCCCTACAACACCTCCGGCATCCTTCAATTCCTGGATATCATCGGTTCCCATATTGTAAAGGAGATGTTTTTCACCGCGTCACCCATCTCAGCGGAGAAGGCACTGGACCTGGGTATCATCAACCACCTGGTGGCACCGGAAGAGATGGAGGAGTTTACCATTGCCATGGCCAGGAAAATCATCGCCAATTCCCCGCTGAGCATCCAGGTCATCAAGGAGCAGTTGACAATCCTGGGTAACGCCCTGCCCATGACTCCTCAAACCTTTGAACACATCGATATGTTGCGCCGGATTGCAGGTAACAGCGATGACTACCTGGAAGGCATCAAAGCTTTCTATGAAAAGCGGACGCCAGCTTTTAACGGGAAGTAGCGTTAGTCTTTATATTCCTGATTTCAGTCATCACTAATTGCAACTCCTCGCGGGTTAGCAGAAAATCCCGGGGCGTGAGTTTTGTCATCCTGATAAAAATGATAAACTGGTATAAGGTCGCCATGGTATAGGAACAGGTAGCTGCAATTCCTGCTCCGATAATACCCCACAGGGGAACGAGGAGAAAGCCGAGTCCGACCGTGAATACAAGGCCAATGGCCGAACTGATGGTATTGTGAAAGGGTTTATTGATTCCGGAAAAATAGCTGCTGAAGATCATTGACACACTGAGTGCCACAATTCCCACCGACAGTGAAGCGATCACATTGCGAACCTGCACAAACTGTTCCCCGAAAACAAAGGTATATACGGATACCGGAATCAGGAGAAGGATCCCCATTCCTGCCAGGGTGATGATCCATGTCACTTTGGCAAAAGAAAGGGTAATGTGCGCGGCATATTGGTCATCTTTTTCATTGGATAGTCTTGAAAACTGCACCATGGAGATGCTTCTGCTCACCAGCCACAGACCTTCGGCGAGGGTCATGCCGATGGAGAGTACCCCAACTGCTGCCCGTCCCTGGAAAGCATCGACAAACTTCAGGCTCAGGCGGTAATTGAGTTGCTGAAAAATATTGGCTACCTGGACAAAAGTCCCGAATCTCAGGATCTCTTTCATCAATTGTTTGATTCCTCCCATGGGTTCGGGTTTGAGCATCGGGATCAGGATCGCCAGGCTGATCACGTAGGCCACCACATAGGAAAGGAAGATAGCCCAGAAATAAGCCATCACAGTTCTTTTCTCAAAAACAAAAAGAAAAAGAAGAAGGATCAGAAAAAGGGTTGTGATCTGTACCAGGTTGATAATGTTGTACGCTTTGACCTTTTCATGTCCAAGAAGGAGCATGAAATTGACTGAGCAGAGGGAGATGGCAAAAGCCAGGAAGAGCACGGGCCAGAGGTACCCTTCGGGAATGATATCCAGGGTGGGTGACCATTGGCCCAGCAGATGAAGAAAAGCAGTTAGTATTCCTGTCATAACCAGGGTCCAGATGGTAGCGGGAACAAACAGTCGAAAAGTTCCTGTCCGGGGCGTCATATAGACCAATGCCCCTCCACTGACGAAGTTGTTGAACAATTGGATAATGGTGACCGAGAAGATCAGTAAGTAGATGGTTCCCACTTTTTCTGCACCCAGGCAATGAGCGTTGAGGCTGGCCGCTATAAAGGCAAGGAGGGCATTGACCAAGCGGGTGCCGATGGTACCGATTACTTTTTTAAACATTGCCGGAAGATCTTTTCCGTAATTTGGCCCGAAGCTGGTGGACGAAGTAAACAGAATTTATCCGGTACCTTTTCCCGTCGATCAGGGTAAATGAGCCCGCCTGGGAAAGGGTATGCAATCCTTTTGAAAAAGGAGTGTTTCTGACAGGGGTGATCTCCCGTACCGGGATCTCTTCGAATTCCTCCGTGGTAAGTTTTACAACCCGGTTGACCACCACTTTTCCTCCGTAAGTCAAAGAGCAATCCTGGGCTGGCCTGTATAAAACCCCTTCGTGAACAAAAGGAGTTCCTCCGGGCCGGGAAGACCGGACATCCGTTTTAACCGGGTTCCGGACATGGGGGACATAAGGTCCGTGAATATCATCAGAATGATAGATAAACAGTTGGGCCGTGGAATATTTTCGTAAAGTAAAGAAGAGCCACCATTTTCCTTCGTGCAGAAACAAGGTGGGATCAATGGCATCAACATTGGGGATCAGTACTTTGTCCTTTACAAAAGCCTCTTCAGAATAATTCCGGCGATAGAGTTCAACCTGCTTTGAGCGATGTGATTCAGGAACGCAATAGACCATTTTTTCATGTTCCACCAGAAAAGGGTAAGAAAGATGTTTCTCCTCTTCGATAAGGTGGATCGGGACAGAAAAACTGTCTCTCCTCACATCATAAATGATCTCTGAGATACTTCCTTGTTGTTTTTTGTAGCTATAATCTTCCACCAGGATGTGAAGTTTGTGGTTTTCAAAAAATCCAAAAGGATCTGCCAGGTATTTGGTATTGGCAAACCGACGAAGCCACGTAATATCGAGCGGTCGAAGCGGTTGTTCTCCGAAGGCCACTTCGCGGATAGGTTTCCTGATCAGACCCACATTCCAGACTTCTGCCGAGAGGAGATCACGGTAGTGGAACTGAATCCTGTGTATAAAAATTCGGAAAAGAAAAATGACCATTCGCAGGTTTCCCGGAAGTTTATAGAGCGGGGCTTTGGTTTCACTCAGCGGGTAGCAGGTTTCAGGTTTTCTCACCAGTTCGTCCGCCACCAGTGCCGGCCAGGTGGAGGAGATCCTGAGCAGTTGATCCAGGTTTCCTTTATAAGAGTGAAGCATGGTTTTGAGGTACCCTTTGTAAAGGATTACACCGGCATCGAGTTTTTCAGTAAGCCGTTGGAGGATGGCTCCCGTGACCGGTTCGCCGTGATAGATCTCCCAGAATCCGGCCGGGCCGCCCCTGTATTTCATTTCATCGTCGTGGTGAAAGGACCACACACCATAACGGGCCGCTTCGAGGATATCTCCTTTTATTATATTGAATCCGAACCGAAGGATAAAGTCAAGACTGTAATTCCGGATTGCTGCGATCTCTTCCTCTTGAAAATACTCCGCTTTCCCGGTCTGGATAACCTGGCAGGTCAGTGCATCAACGGATTCCAAAACAGCAGGCAACGGGATGTGCCTTTTTGAAGGGGGTTGAAAGAAGCTGCGGTTCAGGATCCTGAATAAAAGGTGAGTCAAGCGGAATCTGTGAAAGATGGAATGCTCATTTTGAGGGGATCGTCCGTCATGGACCAGCAAGACAGGCCGATGACCGTGAGCGATGAGTTCAGCGACGGCATCTGCCTGCCACTGTTGCAATCCGGCAGGGTTGCACAGGATTCCGAAACAAAGATGGTCGGGCTGCCCGGTTCTGCCAGTTGTTTCTTTTTTCACTTTTATGGTTAGTTATTTTTCAGGATGTCACGGTAAACTTGCACAATCTGCATTCCAACCTGTTTTTTGGTGAAGCGGCCTTCAATACTTTTATGTAATGTTTCAGGATCGTAGGTCCGGCAATGATCCAGCATTAAGTTAAGCGCTGCTGTCAAGGCTTTCATGTTCTGCTCCCCGACAATAATTCCGTTCGAAGCATTGATAATTTCAGGAACGATGCCCACCGCGGTAGAAACCACAGGGAGGCCTGCTGATAAAGCTTCGACCACGACGCTGCCAAATGTTTCATAACGGCTGGAAAGTACCAGGAAGTCAGAGGATGCAAAAAAATCCTGCAAAACCTGCTCTTGTATTAACCCGGTAAAGGTAACAAAGCTCCCGTAGATTCCAAGGTCGCGGGCCAATGTTTTCATTTTCTCCAGGTCGGGTCCCTCCCCTGCCAGGAAACACATAAAATCAGAACGGGAAAGACTCAGTTCGGCTATACTTTCAAGAAGCAGTGTGATGTTCTTTGATCGGTCTTCAAAGCAGGATAGATGCAAAATGTTTTTCTTCTCCGGCTGTTCTTTGCGCAGGGGGTAAGCCATCCCTTCAGCATCTATCACATTGGGGATCACAAAGGTACGGAGATGTGAAAAGCCAAGTTGATGCATTGAGCGGCGGAGGGTTTCCGAAACCGGGATAAGGGCGGCAGCTTTTCCGATCAGCCATTTGGTGATCAGCCGATGAAAGCCCTTTGGGCTGGTACTGTTTTCGGGCAGGTAACGTGACCAATGTTCAGAGATCACCATGGGCGCTCCAAACTTGCGGTGAGCCAGCCATCCCATAATTCCCATGCGGGTCAGCACATGGACATGAATGATATCCGGCGATAGACCCCGGATGCTGTGAAGGGCTTTGGTGCCGGCCCGATAGAACCTCCAAAGATTGTGCAGCTTTGAAAAAAAGTCATGCCGGTCAGGGTTTATCTTATAGTAAACACGGAGCACCCTCACCTGGTTTTCCTGGCTGAACTCTACCTCAAAATTGTTCGGACAATGGGGATCCGGATGCAGGTAGATGACGGCCACGTCGCAATACGGGGTTATTGCTTCTGCCTGTCTTTGAATGAACAAACCGGGCATGGGATCATACCGGTGGGGATACCAGCGGGGCAAAAACACGACCCTGATTTTTTCCGTCATACCCGATGGGAAATTTGTCAAATATAGTTAAAAACCAAAATTTTCAACAATCCGGATGGCGTTCTCAGTCCTTATCCTTCCGTTACCCCTTATCACCGCGAACCGGAATCCCCGTTCAGAAAGTTCCCTGTGATAGCGGTCGAAGAGAAATTTTCTTTTACCGGGATGTTCGCGAAGGGGGTCAAATTCCCATGGAAGGTCGATATCGCAAAGGAGATAAAGATCATACCGATGCCGTTCGATCTGTTGTAAAATCCACGGGTGACACCTTCCATATTTCACTTCACTCCATATTTTGGTCACGATCAATTCCGTATCGCAGAACAAGCGGTCTTTGGCCATCGCTGCCGAAGCCTTTTCTTTTTGTAGTTGTTGGCGGGCAATATATAGGATGTCATCCTCTTCGTAGGGCCGATTCAGCGATGTAAGATAATCGCGGGCGAATTCGGGAACCCAAAGGGTATGGTAATGATCGGCTAACTGTTGTGCCAGCATCGATTTCCCTGTTGATTCAGGTCCGGTAATGGCGATTTTCCGGATCATTTCATAAGTTTTATTCTCCATTCGAGGAATCCCAATGTAGCGATAATGGTGAATACGAGGTACTGAAAGCTGCTGAAATAAAGATTTTCTACAAAACAGATCCCGATCATAACGGTGTCGGACAAGATCCATAGAATCCAGTTTTCAATTTTTTTCCGTGATAACATCCATTGTGCAAGGATGTAGACCGCGGTTGTAAATGCGTCCCATGATGGCAGCCGGGTTTCGGTGTAACGGATCAGTAACCAACGGATGAGGAGAAAGAATCCAACACCTGCCAGGATGTTGAGTACCATTTCCATTTTCGAGCACACGGTGATGGAGAGTCTGCCGGCGTTGGGTCGAGGGCGCGTCCAATTGTACCAACCGTAAATGCTCATCAGTGCGAAAAAGGCATTAATTCCGGCATTGGCATACAGATGGCTCCGGAAGAAGATGATCACATAAATCACCACGTTGATGATTCCGAAAGGAAAGGCCAGTATTTGCTCCTTTTTCATTAACCAGACACTGGTCAAACCGGCAAGAACGGCGATCATCTCGATAAAGCTGGTTTGGAAAGGGCCTATCTGAAAAGGAGTGGTGACATCCATTGCGCAAAGGTAAGTTTTTCGGTTTTTTTCAGAGGTTCGTTGAAAACATTAATTTTGCATTTTAAACCGGAGCCCTGCTACAGATGTTCCATTTGATCCATTTTCAGTTCCCGTTTATCGTCAATCTTCTGATTTTACTTTTAACTGCCAAGCTTCTGGGCGAGTTGGCCGAACGTTTCCGTCAGCCTTCCATGGTGGGGGAACTGATTGCCGGAGTTCTTTTAGGTCCTTCACTTCTGAACATCATTCCCGGTCCTGGTGACATCAAAGTGATTGCCGAACTTGGCGTTTTCATGCTGATTGTGCTGGCCGGGATGGAGATTGAAGTGGAGGAAATCCGTAATTCCATCCGGGGAAGGAACCTCTGGATCGCGCTGCTGGGTTTTATCATCCCCATGGTTTGTGGCGCTGCCATTGGTCTGATCTTTAAATTTTCCAATACCTTCACCGCTTTCCTGGGGCTCTGTATGGCCATCACTGCTCTTCCGGTGAGCGTGAGAATTCTCATGGACCTGGGAAAACTTCAAACCGACGTGGGTCAGCGGATCATCTCTGCTGCCATTTTTAACGACATCCTGGCTTTGCTGATCCTGGGCATTATCCTGGATTTGAATGACGTATCAAAAACCCTGAAAGATCTCACGCTTTCGATATCCCTCGCCCTGGTTAAGGTACTCATTTTCACCGCCATTCTTATTGTAGCTTACAAGCTCTTCAACCTGGCCAAACGAAAGGTCAACGTTGTCAACCCGAGGATGAATAAATTTTTTCACTACCTGCGGGGGCAGGAATCAATGTTCGCGCTGATCATTCTTTTCGTACTGATCTTTGCCAGTATCGCCGAACTGCTTGGATTACACTTCGTTGTAGGTGCCTTTTTCGGGGCCATCCTGATCCCGCGCAGCATGTTTTCCAGCCGGGATTATGAAGGGGTGCACCGGTCTATCTCCGGGATTACCATGGGATTTTTAGCACCGATATTCTTTGCCACATTAGGCCTCTCTTTTCAAATCGGATCATTGGATAATTTCCTTTTATTGTTTGTCGTTTTGTTTGCCTCCTTTTTCAGCAAAATCCTGGGAGGATATACCGGAGCCCGAATGGCCGGGTTCAACAGCCCCAAATCCATTGCCATCGGTTTGGGGCTGAATGCAAGGGGCATCATGGAGCTGGTCATTGCCAACATCGCGCTCCAAAAAGGGTTCATTGACATCCCGGTATTTACCATCCTGGTTCTCATGGCCATTATTACAACCATGTTGACCCCGATTTTACTCAAGAATGTTTTTAACAGAATCGATCTTTCTTAACTTCGCCAACCCAAAAGACTAATACACTGACATGATCGACATAATTAGGGAATTTATCGATATCGTACTGCACATCGATGTTCACATCCAGCAATGGGTCACCGACTACAGGACCTGGACCTACCTGATTCTTTTCATCATTATTTTCATGGAAACCGGGCTGGTGGTCACTCCCTTTTTACCCGGTGATTCGCTGCTCTTTGCAGCGGGAGCTGTTGCTGCCATGCCCAACGAGCCCCTCCATCTCCCCTACCTGATCCTCCTGATGCTGATCGCAGCTTTCGGAGGCGATAACACCAACTATCTATTTGGAAGAAAACTCGGAAAAACAGTCTACGAGAAAAATTACCGGTTCATCCGGCGTGAATATCTCGATAAAACCCACGCGTTTTATGAAAAACACGGGGGCAAAACTCTTATCATTGCACGGTTTATGCCGATCATCAGGACCTTTGCGCCCTTCGTCGCCGGAGTAGGGACCATGCGTTATCCGAGGTTTCTCTCTTTCAGCATAACCGGAAATGTGCTTTGGGTTTTCAGTTTCTCCCTTGCCGGCTATTTTTTTGGAAGCATTCCTTACGTCAAAGAAAATTTTTCGCTGGTCATTGTGACCATTATCCTTGTTTCGCTTTTGCCGATGGTGATTGCTGTGATCAAAAACCAGCTGGGAAAACGCCGGAAAAACTCCTGAGCCATGAGCCGTTCTCCCCATAAAGGGCAGATTTCCAATCTATCAGTCGCCGGGATGCTCATCACCCTGGGGATCGTTTACGGGGATATCGGCACCTCTCCCTTATACGTGATGCGGGCGATCGTATCAGGGGCAGGATCGATCTCAGAACTGTTCATCTTAGGGGGATTGTCGTGTGTGGTTTGGACCCTTACCCTTCAAACCACCATCAAGTACATCATCTTCATGCTGAGGGTCGATAACAACGGGGAAGGAGGGATCTTTGCCCTTTTTGCCCTGATCCGTAAACGGGCCCGTTTGGCCTATATCTTTGCCATCATCGGGGGGTGCACCCTTTTATCCGACAGCGTGATCACTCCCGCCATCACGATCGTTTCAGCGGTAGAAGGGCTCACCATTGTCAATCCCCGCCTGCCGGTCATCCCCATCGTGCTGGTGATTGTCACACTCCTTTTCCTGATCCAAAAATTCGGAACCAGAACCATTGGAAAGTCATTTGGGCCAATCATGCTGACATGGTTTACCATGTTAGGGGTTTTAGGCATCTCGCAGGTCATCCATTTTCCCCAAATTTTCAAGGCCCTTGATCCGAGCTATGCTTTCCGTTTTCTAACCGAGTTTCCCGAAGGATTCCTCTTACTGGGTGCTGTATTCCTCTGTACCACCGGCGCCGATGCACTTTATTCCGACCTGGGACACTGTGGCATTAAGAACATCCGCGGAACCTGGGGATATGTAAAAGTTTGCCTTCTGCTGAACTATTTCGGGCAGGGAGCCTGGATCCTGATGCATGCCGAATCGGTCAACCAATCGACCAACCCGTTTTTCGCCATCATGCCTGAATGGTTCCTGATGCCCGGGATCACCATTTCCACCCTGGCTGCAGTCATTGCCAGCCAATCCATGATCACCGGCTCGTTTACCCTGATCAGTGAAGCCATCTCCCTTAACTTTTGGCCCAAAATAAAGATCAACTATCCTACCAATATTAAAGGACAGATGTTCATTTCCAGCATCAATTGGATGCTCTATTTCCTATGCCTGGGGGTGGTACTCTTCTTTCAACGCTCCTCGAACATGGAGGCAGCTTATGGTCTTACGATCAACATTACCATGCTGATGACCACTATTCTTTTGTCAATCTACCTCTATTACAAGAAAATACCCATTTATTTGCTGCTCTTGCTGTTGTCGATCTATCTTACCATCGAAGGTTCTTTCCTGATAGCCAACCTCAACAAGTTCATGAATGGCGGGTGGTTCACCCTTTTACTGGGCGGTGTGTTATTCGTGATCATGTATGTATGGTTCAACGGGAGGAAGATCAAGAACAGTTTCATTGAATTCCTGAAAATTGACCAATATACCGATATCATCAAGGAGCTCAGTCACGACCAGTCGATTCCCAAATACGCCACCAACCTCGTTTTTCTTACAAAAGCCAACAAAAGTTCTGATGTCGAATCAAAGATCATTTACTCGATCCTGAACAAATATCCCAAACGGGCGGATGTTTATTGGCTCCTGCATGTCGACATCCTGGATGAGCCCCATGTCCTGGAGTACAAGGTCACCCATATCATTCCGGAGGTAATAATCAAGGTCGATTTCAAACTGGGTTTCAAAGTCCAGCCCAGGGTCAATCTTTTTTTCAGGCAGGTTCTGGAGGAATTGAGCCACGACCGGGAGATCGACCTTGTCAGTCGTTACACCTCCTTAAGGCGGTACGGCATACAGGCTGATTTTCGTTATGTCGTCATTGACCGGATTCAGAATTATGATTTTGATTTTCCCCCGAGGGAACAAATGATCATGGATATCTACACGCTGATCAAGCGTTTCGGCATTTCGGAAATAAGGTCCATGGGGCTCGACACCAGCAATGTCACTGTCGAAACGGTGCCTTTATACATTGATAAAGATATTCCCGTACTTTTGACGCGCAACGATCTCACACAACATTCCGGATAAATGAAAAGCAAACATACGCATCCCCTATCGGTAGCCGGATTGCTTGTAACCCTCGGGATCATATACGGGGATATTGGTACTTCTCCACTGTACGTAATGAAAGCCATCCTGGGAGGAGCGACTTATATCACGGAGAATTTCATTCTTGGAGGGCTTTCCTGTATCTTCTGGACACTGACCCTTCAAACGACAGTCAAGTACATTATCATCACCATCCGGGCCGACAACCATGGAGAAGGCGGCATTTTTTCCCTCTTTGCACTGATCCGGAAAAAGGCTAAATGGGCTTACCTTCTTGCCATCATCGGGGGATCGACCCTGCTTGCCGACGGTGTGATCACCCCTTCGATCACCATTGTCTCAGCTGTGGAAGGCTTGCTTACCATCAATCCCCGTTTCCCGGTCATCCCGGTGGTAGTGATCATTATCACCTGCCTGTTCGTTTTACAGCAGTTCGGTACCAAGGCGGTAGGACATTTGTTTGGCCCCGTCATGCTGGTCTGGTTCTCCATGATGGCTGTTCTGGGGGCTCTTCAGTTGAGCCACCATCCAACGGTTCTCAAGGCCATAGACCCTTTTTATGCTTACCAGTTCCTGACTCACTATCCTCATGGTTTCGTTTTGCTGGGAGCGGTATTCCTTTGCACCACAGGAGCAGAAGCCCTGTACTCCGACCTGGGTCATTGTGGTTTGAAAAACATCCGGGCCACCTGGGGTTTTGTAAAGATCAGCCTGTTGTTGAATTATTTCGGCCAGGGAGCGTGGATCCTTCGCAATACCGATCTGATCAATGAATGGACAAACCCCTTTTTCGCTATTATGCCCCATGGATTCCTTTGGGCCGGGATCGCCATTTCGACTGCCGCTGCCATCATAGCCAGCCAGGCCCTGATCAGCGGCTCGTACACCCTGATCAGTGAAGCGATCTCACTGAATTTCTGGCCAAGGATCAAAATTAATTATCCCACCAACATTAAAGGACAACTATACATCTCCAGCATCAACTGGATGCTTTTCGTAGCGTGCCTCGGCGTGGTGTTGTTTTTTAAAAGGTCTTCCAACATGGAAGCAGCTTACGGCCTGTCAATCACGATCACCATGCTCATGACAACAGGATTGTTAAGTGTTTACATGTATTATAAAAAAGTGCCGGTCTATCTCATTGCCATTTTTCTGGCAGCTTACGCGACCATTGAACTCTCGTTCCTGGTGGCCAACCTTAACAAGTTTCTCCATGGGGGCTGGTTCACCATCTTACTGGGAGGATTCTTGTTTACAGTGATGTACATATGGTACCATGGCAGAAAGATCAAAAACAGTTTTATCGAATTCGTAAAGGTCGAAAAGTATTATGAACTCCTGAAAGAGATCAGCCAGGATGAATCAATCGCCAAATATGCCTCCAACCTGGTCTTCCTTACCAAAGCCAACAAAGTCAGCGACATCGAATCGAAGATCATCTATTCCATTATCAACAAACATCCGAAAAGGGCCGACGTTTACTGGCTTCTTCATGTTGATATTCTGGATAACCCCCATGTATTGGAGTACAAAATTGTGCACTTAATTCCCGGGACGTTAATCAAGGTGGATTTCAAAATCGGATTCAAGGTGCAGCCCAGAGTCAATCTCTTTTTCCGGCAGGTATTGGTAGAATTGAGCCAGAAAAAGGAAATCGACCTGACCAGCCGTTACGATTCATTGCGAAAGTACAATGTTCAATCTGATTTCAGATTCATCGTGATCGACCGGATCCAGAACTACGATTTCGACTTCCCTCCCAAGGAGCAGTTCATCATGGATATTTACTCCAGGATCAAGAACTTCGGAATTTCTGACGTCAATGCGCTGGGCCTTGATACCAGCAACGTGACCATCGAAATGGTGCCGCTCACTGCGGATAAAGATATTCCCACCCACCTGGTAAGAAACGACCTGACACAGCATTACGGCTGATCGCCGCAACCGGATTAACCTTTTTTCCTGCTGAAAGCTTTAACAGCCGCCTGCACGATATCCGGGATATCAAGGTTAAATTTCCGCAAAAGCTCTTCCGGTTTTCCGCTCTCGCCGAAAAGGTCGTTAACAGCGATCATCTCCATGGGTATCGGATGGTTTCGGGTGAAAGTCTGCGCTAAAAGTTCTCCAAGTCCGCCATTGCGCATGTGCTCCTCTGCAGAGACCGCACAACCGGTTTTATGGACCGATTGTAAAACTGTTTTTTCATCCAGGGGTTTGATGGTGTGGATGTTGATGACTTCGGCTGAAATACCTTTTTCAAGTAATGCTTCGGCGGCATGGAGTGCATTCCACACCATGTGCCCGGTAGCGAAAATTGAGACATCATTTCCCTCCGTCATGACCTGTGCTTTCCCGATGATGAATTCTTCATTTACAGGGGTAAAATTGGGCCATTTAGGCCTTCCGAACCGCAGGTAAACGGGGCCTTTGAACTTTGCAATGGCCAGGGTGGCGGCACGGGTCTGGTTGAAATCGCATGGGGAAATGACCGTCATATTGGGCAACATCCGCATCAGGCCCATATCTTCAAGCCCCTGGTGCGTAGCGCCATCTTCTCCCAGCGTAACCCCGGCGTGGGAGGCACAAATTTTGACATTCTTCGCAGAATAGGCTATGGATTGACGGATCTGATCATACACACGACCCGTTGAAAAATTGGCAAAGGTCCCCGTAAACGGTATTTTACCACCTATAGTCAGTCCGGCCGCGATGCCCATCATGTTGGCCTCGGCGATTCCGACCTGAAAAAAACGGTCGGGAAATTCCCGTGCGAACTGATCCATCTTGAGTGAACCCGTAAGGTCTGCGCACAAGGCCACAATATCCTGATTTTGACGACCTGCTTCCAGCAAACCCTCTCCAAAACCTGAGCGGGTATCCCTGGAACCGGCATTATTAAAACGCATCATAATTTTTACAATTTATCGATAAGTAGGTAATTCATCTATTTAAGAGAACAGATTTTCTTCATAAATACTGTGATTTATTTACTTCTTCTTCTCTAATGTTGTGATAATTCATTGGCTAAAAATCTCCTTCAGGTTCTACTGATTCTTCTAATCGCCGGTGTACAGGTTGACGACAACGGTCTGACCGGGTTCCACAGTGAATTGTTTCTCAACAGTGGAAGTAACACTGCTTGAAAACCTCGATCTGAACACAACCCTGTAGGACCCCGGCTGGAGAGAAAGTGTCTCCTGCAATTGCGGAGTATCCTTGAAATTATAGAGCCAGGTCGATTGATTCTTTTCCTCCAGGTACAAACTTCCATACCCGTTGGCGGACTTCCGGATGACCGCGATGCCAGGCAAAGGAATCTCAACCTGCGTGGTCTGGCTTTGCCTGATCTCAACATCTGTTAACCTGATCTTTGGCAGGCAAAGGATCTCTGCCTCATACTTTCCGGTGAGATAATTCTCTGTCTGGTCAAACTGTTGTACGTTGATGATTTCATTTTTACCTTTCTGCCGGATGATACAAGGGGTATTTTTCAGTTGGTAATTTCCTGATGCTTTAAAGGAAAGTGAGCCCTGCGGGGTTTCAACGGCGATGATGTTATGCTTTCCCGATGTAAGCCTGATTGAATCGCGATGAACGGGTGGAATCGTATACACGGTGAGATCATAAACCACCAGTGGATCCAGGTCCAGGGTATCGGGAACGCCCCTTGAATTGAGGGTGTGGATAAAATTATACAGGGGAAGACCCGAAAAATTATCATAAAAGGTCATGTTCACGTTGGTTTCGGTTGGTTTTCCATTGGCATCCAACAGGTTGACCTGGGTGGTGGTGGGATTTAAAGCGCGGGAGATGATGATCCGGAGCGCCGACCGGAACTCCGCTTCACTGGAGGCATCAAAATAGGTGCCTGCACAATCGAACTCTTTTTTAAAATCTTTCCCGATTCCTATGATGAAGGGTTTCAGAGCGATGCCTTTTTTCTGCAATTCGTGAGAGACAGCACAAGGGTCGCCACCGCACTCTTCCAATCCATCCGTGATCAATACGATGATATTCCTGCAGTTGTTGCAGGGAGTGAAATCTTTAGTCGCCTGTGAAAGGGCATAAGCCAACGGGGTGGTCCCTTTGGGGACGGTCGTTTTAAGTACATGTTTGATCTTGGTTATGTTATCTTTCCCGAATGGGACCTCAAGGCGGGTATCAAAGCAATCCTGCGGAGGGAAAGAGCGTTGATGCCCGTAAAGTCGAAGCGCCAGTTCGAGATCGGGTTGGTTGCGAAGGCTGTCAAGAAGTCCTGAAAAAAGCCTGACCGCGATGTTGAATTTTGTATCGCTCTTCCATCTTCCGTACATGCTTTGTGAAGCATCAAAAACAAACAGGATCCGGGTGGTTGGTTTTGTTTTTTGAAATCCTTCCTTTCCCTGGCCCCACAAGCCAAACGGAATGAAGAGCATCCATAAAATAGTACCCTGAAACCTCCGGTTTGTCATTTGATTTATAATAGGTAGCTGAGAATCAATAATCTCCCAGTGTTTCTTCCAATTGACCCAGGGCCCGTGCCAATTGGTCGTCGTTGGGTGGAACCCCGTGCCATTCGTGGTTGTCGGTCATAAAATCGACCCCGGATCCCATGTGGGTATGGGCAAGCAGCATCACCGGTTGCCCCTGCCCTGTGAACCATTGCGCTTTTTTGAGGGTGGCCGTAACGTCGTTCATGTCGTTTCCCATCATGTTGAGTACTTTCCATCCGAAAGATGCGATTTTGGCCTCAAGATCTCCCAACGGCATTACCTCGTCGACAGGTCCTTCGATTTGCTTGCCGTTGTAATCGATGGTAGCGATCAGGTTATCCACCTTGTGGCCGGCAGCGAACATCAAAGCCTCCCAGTTCTGTCCTTCTTCGAGTTCTCCATCGCCTAAAAGACAATAAACCAGGTGCTCATCCTGGTTCAATTTTTTGGCAAGGGCTGCCCCGATGGCTACCGAAAGTCCTTGTCCCAGTGATCCTGATGAGATTCTGATACCCGGTAACCCTTCGGCTGTAGCAGGGTGGCCCTGTAACCTGGATCCCAGTTTACGAAAGGTAGCCAGTTCGGATGTTTTGAAGTAGCCATAACGGGCAAGTACACTGTACCATCCGGCGGAAAGATGCCCGTTTGAAAGGAAAAAGAGATCCTCTCCTTTTCCATCGATGGTGAAGGCAGCAGGATCAGGCTGCATGGTATCAAAATAGAGGGCTGTTAAAAAATCGGCACATCCCATGGGGCCGCCCACATGGCCGGAAGAGGCGCCATGGACCATGCGCAGGATATCTCTTCTTACCTGAGTAGCAATGTTCTCAAGATCTTTAATTGTATGCATTGGAAAAAACCATTGTTTGTGAATTCTTCGGATGTTCGAAAAAGTGTTCAAAGATATTAATTCAATTTGACGTGGGTATTCTCCTTTTTATTTCTTTTGCAGGGAACCAAACATCTCTTGCCATGCGGATCCGGATCCTGACGATTAACTTATTGATCCTTTTTCAGCTCATCTTCAACCCACTGGCTGCTCAACGGGAATCGATCTGGGTCGACTCGGTTTTTCGTTCGTTGGACCTTGACCAGCGGATTGCTCAGTTGATGGTTGTGAGAGCCTGGTCGTGCAAGGATTCTGTATATAACGACAGTTTGGTCCGGTTGCTTTCCAGGTTTAATGCAGGCGGGGTTTGTTTTTTCAAAGGTTCACCGGTTAACCAGGCATTGTTGACCAATCGTCTCATGGCAACGCTTCCCACTCCTCCGCTTGTCACCATTGATGCAGAATGGGGATTGGGTATGCGGCTCGACAGTGCCTTTTCTTTTCCCAGGCAAATGGCTTTAGGCGCTGTTGCCGATGATTCGCTGATCTACCAGATGGGACAATTGGTGGCTTCCAGCTGTCGCCGGATGGGAATCCAGATCAACTGGGCCCCGGTAGCCGACATCAATAACAACCCCGACAACCCGGTGATCGGCTTCCGCTCTTTCGGTGAAGATCGGGAAGCAGTGACCAAAAAGAGCATCCGGTACATGCGGGGGATGCAGGATGGTGGGATCATGGCTGTTGCAAAGCATTTTCCGGGTCATGGGGATACCGACACCGACAGCCATCTGTCGCTGCCGGTCATTCTGCATTCCACGGCCCGTATGGACAGCATCGAGCTCTATCCTTACCCTCCACTCATCAGCCGGGGGGTCGGAGGAATTATGGTTGCTCATCTCTACCTGCCCTGCTACGATTCAGCTGCCAATACCCCGGCCACTCTCTCTTACGAAGTCATCACCCGACTGCTGAAAAACCATTTAGGTTTTCAGGGAATCGTTGTCACTGACGCTCTTGACATGCAGGGAGTTACAAAATATTTTAAACCCGGCGAGATCGAAGTGAAAGCGTTGGCTGCCGGTAATGATCTGTTGCTCTTACCCCAACATGTTGAAACAGCGATCAGGGGGATCCGTGCGGCTGTTGACAGTGGTTTGCTGGATACGGCCCTGATTAACCAAAAATGCCGGCGCATCCTGAGGTTGAAATATGAGTTGGGGCTTCATACACCACGGCCCATCGACATCCGTAACCTGGTCACGGAAATCAATCCGGAGGAGGCGTACACACTGCGTGAAAAGATGGTAGAGGGGTCTTTAACCCTGCTGAAAAATGATATAGAAATAATCCCTTTGCGTGGATTGGATCATCGGAAAATCGCCGTCCTCAGCCTGGGAGATACCACCCTCAACCCTTTTCAAAAAAATCTTTCCCGGTACGCTCCCCTGAGATTGTTTAACCTTCCGAAAAAGTTCACGGTTCAGGTTGCCGACAGTATTGCCAGGCTCATGAACGACTACGATATGGTGATCCTGGGTATCCATGGCGTCAATAGCAACAAGGCCGATAGTTTCGGAATCACCGGCTCAATGGCGGATCTGGCAAACCGGCTTATCTCTTCAGACCGGACCCTGCTGACCCTTTTCGGAACTCCTTATGCCCTTTCGAGGATCCCGAACAGCATCAAAGCAGAAGCAGTTGTAGTTGCGTACCAGGACAATGAGACAACCCAGGCAAAAAGTGCTCAGCTTCTTTTCGGAGGAATTGCGGCTTCCGGAAAACTGCCCGTCTCCTCCAATCCTTACCCTGTTCACAGTGGCATGGAAACCGTGAAAAACCGCCTCTCTTTTATTTCATCCGGGGAAGTCGGAATTCCTGCAAAAGCGCTGGACACCATCGATTCCATCATCCAGGAAGGGCTCGATGTACGTGCCTATCCGGGCTGCCAGGTTCTTTTTGCCAAAGACGGCAAGGTCTTTTATGATCGTTGTTTCGGTCATCCCCGTTATGAAGACACGCTACAGGTAACGCCCGACGACCTTTATGATCTGGCTTCAGTAACTAAAGTTGCCGCAACCACACTTGCCATTATGAAATTGTGGGATGAAGGAAAACTGAAACCGGAAGATCCCCTTGGAAAATTCCTTCCCGAACTGGCCGGGTCCGACAAGGCAGCGCTTCGGATCGTTGATGTCATGACTCACCGGGCAGGACTTCGCGACTGGATTCCGTTTTACCGTGCCACCCTGAAAGATTCCAGACCCGATCCATCCCTCTACAGCGACTCCCCTTCAACCGGTTTCCCGATCAGGGTAGCGGAAGGATTGTACCTCCGGCAGGATTACCCCGATACTATTCTCAGGAAGATAATCGATTCCCCGCTGACCGAAGGGAATAGTTACAAGTACAGCGACCTGGGGTTTTACCTGCTGTATAAACTGGTGGAACATTGCTCAGAAACCACCTTTGATCGTTATATGGAACGCCATTTTTACGGCCCCCTGGGATTGACCACTACCTGTTTTACTCCAAGGCAGCGTTTCCCCGTTCAATATATCATGCCGACTGAATACGATACGGCCTTTCGCATGCAATTGATCCGGGGCGATGTGCACGATCCCGGAGCAGCTATGTTGGGAGGCATATCCGGTCATGCCGGATTGTTTTCAAATGCCAGGGATCTGGCGGTCATCCTGCAGATGTTGCTTCAGGAAGGATCTTATGGTGGCAGGCAATATGTGTCGGTCGATGCAGTCAGGGCCTTCACCCGGGCTCCATTTTCTGATAAAGGTAACAGGCGGGGTATCGGATTTGACAAACCCCTGCTCAACCCCTCACCCGACGGGCCCTGTTGCGAATCGGCTTCTCCCGCAAGTTTCGGGCATTCAGGATTCACCGGTACCTACTTCTGGGCCGATCCGGAGAACGGGTTACTTTACATCTTCCTCTCCAATCGGGTTTGCCCCTCAGCTTCCAACCCTTTGTTAGCCGGCATGAATATCAGGACCCGTGTTCAACAGGCAATGTACGATATCCTGAAAAAATATCCTGCCAAATAGCTATCTTTGTCACCACTTTATGGTTTTTTGACAACAATTTAGTTTCGCTACAAACGGATTTATCTTTAATGGATAAAAAGTCGCATATAATATTGAAATACAGTGCAATCTGGACATTTTCGATAATTTTCACACTGGCCATTGCCGTGTACCAGCGAATGACCGGTCCCACCTACCCGGTTCGCGGTGAAATGACCATTGGGGCACAATCCCTGAGGTATAAATTGATCCGAACATACGACGGAGCCGATGGCGCCCCGGTAAAAATTATTGCGAAAGACACTTCCCTGAGGGGTGAAATTACTTTCCGACGTTTTAAAAGTTTCGACAAATGGGTTACCGCCCCCATGGTGCGCCGGGCAGACACCCTCATCGGAACTCTGCCGCATCAGGAACCCGCAGGAAAAGTAATGTATCGGGTAACTCTGATGAAAGGAGATCAACGCTACCTGCTGAACGAGGAAATCGCAGTGCTTAGGTACAAAGGTCATGTACCCTTAATTGTCCTGATCCCTCACATCATTTTTATCTTCCTTGCCATGCTCTTTTCGACCCTGACAGGGTTGATGGCCATTTTCAAAGGGAAACATGTGTATGGCTATGCCTGGATTACAATCATCACCCTTGCATTGGGAGGCATGATCTTCGGGCCCATCGTGCAGAAATATTCCTTTGATGCATTCTGGACCGGCTGGCCTTTCGGGAATGATCTGACTGACAACAAATCACTCATCGCTTTCCTCTTTTGGATCGTTGCGCTGCTGGTACTGAGAAAAAACCGTAAAAACAGGCTTTGGCCCACCCTTGCCGCAATCTTATTGCTGATCGTTTTCCTGATCCCTCACAGCGTTCTGGGTTCCGAAATAGATTATACTAAAACTCCACCGAATGAACAGGTAAAACATTAACGGAATGATCGTTACCTATCTCATTATCTTTGTTACCGTCGGGATCTCCCTGCTGGCCATGAACAATGAAAAAATATTTGACCGGCTGAAATTCAATGCCTATGATGTAAAACACAGTAACCACTGGTACCGCTTTTTCACTTACGGTTTCATCCATGCCGGGTACCTGCACCTGATCATCAACATGATCGTACTGTATTCATTTGGGAGGATTGTTGAACATTTTTTTTCGGTCTATTTCCCCGGGAAAGGGAGTTTTTATTATCTTTTATTATATGTCGGAGGGCTGTTACTCTCTGTCATACCGGCTCTGGGGAAACACAAGAACGATATCTTTTACAATGCTGTCGGCGCATCGGGAGCCGTTGCAGCTGTGCTCTTTACCAGTATTTTGTTGTATCCTGCCGGGAAGATTTTTTTCTTTTTTATCCCGGTTCCCATTCCTGCGCCTATTTTCGGAGTACTCTATTTGTTTTACGAATATTACATGTCCAAACACGCAAAAGACAACATCGGTCATGATGCTCATTTATGGGGTGCATTGTTTGGATTGGTGTTCCCTCTGGCATTGAAACCCAATTTGCTGATGATTTTCCTGGAAAGCCTGGGATTGCGATAGATTCCCGGGTGATTATTGGTCACGGGCCAATCTGAAAAGAAGATGACAGGAGGATCTACCGGTTGTGTTGAATCCGGATACGGGCATCGACTGCGACCACCTTATCGCGATTTCCCAGAAGCGGGTTGAAATCAAGTTCTATAATTTCCGGGGCTGCCTGAAGCAGTACTGAAAGCCTGACAATGACCGCGGCGAAAGCGTCTTCATTGACCCCTTCTTTTCCACGGGTTCCCTCAATAATTTTGTAACCCTTCAGGGAGCGGATCATGCGTAATGCTTCTTCCATGGTCAGGGGAGCCAGACCAGCCGCAACATCCTTCAAAACTTCAATAAAAATGCCTCCCAGTCCGCACAAGATTGTATGTCCAAACTTGGGTTCCAGTTTGGCTCCCACGAAAAGCTCGGTTCCCGATAACATCGGCTGGATCAGCACGGCCGTAGTATCCGGTATCCTGATCATCCGTTCAAACTCGTTGGCTACGGAAATCTCATTCTTTACATTAAGACTAACTCCGCCAACATCCGATTTGTGTACCGGGCCCACAACCTTCATGACCACCGGGAGCCCCAGACTGATGGCCTTTGCGACAGCCTCTTCAGCGGTCGTTGCCACTGCTTCCCCTGCCCTGGGAATCCCGCAGGCATCCATCAATGCTTGTATGGTTGCAGGCGGAAGATAACCATCAGGGACAGCCTTAATGATGGTACGGATCTTTTCCACTTCCCTGACAGGGGCAGAAGGCTGGCCCGTAACAGGGAGCGGTGTGTGAAACACCCGGGACAAAGCATTGGCAAAAACGACTTCATCCGGGAAAAAGACATGGCCCCGTGCCACGAAGTCACGGATTTCGGCGGCGGCTGTCAGGATAGAAGGTAAGATGGGATAGATGGGTTTGCAGGATGATTTCATTTTCTGATCCAGCAATTCGTAAACATCGAAAACAGTCGTTAATCCCGGAGTTCCGAAGATGACGGCCATTCCGTCTATTTCGCTGAAACGTTCCGTATAATCGAGGATGGTACCCAATTGGGCGGCGGTTCCCGTGGCCAGGAAATCGATCGGGTTGGCTACCGAAGAGCCCGGAAAAAGTTGCGATAACAACTCGGCGGCCGCGTGATCTTTGATGGGTGGGACATTCATCCCACCGTTTGACAACGCGTCGGTCAGCATTACTGCAGGTCCTCCGGCGTGGGTGATCACGGCCATGTTTTTACCCCGAAGTTCGGGGAAAGTGAAGACTGAAGCCACGTTGATCAGGTCTTCCCGTCCATAGCACCTGACAATCCCCGCTTTTCGGAAAAGTGTATCGACTGCGACATCCGGGCTGGCCAGCGCGCCGGTATGGGAGGAAGCCGCCCGACTACCGGCTTCGGAGGATCCGGCTTTGACTGCAGCGATCCTGCATCCCTTTCGTATAAGGGAGGAGGCATGGTGAAGCAGCATTCCGGGCTTTGAAATATTTTCGATATAGAGCAGAATGATTTTCGAACTGTTTTCCGGATCAAAGGTTTCGTCGAGATGGGCCAATACCTCCTCTACTCCGAGCTGGGCGCTGTTCCCTACTGAAAAAACCCTTGAAAAGGTTAAGCCCTTCTGGATTCCCGCTTCCATGATGAAGACGGCGGTCGCGCCGGAACCCGAAATGAAATCACAACCCTGCTTGTTCAATACTGGTACCGGCTGGGTGAAGATTCCGGTGTAAGCCGGGGTGAGAACGCCGATACAGTTGGGGCCGATTAGTGAGCCACCGGTGCGGTTGATGGTTTCGACCAATTGTTTTTCAAGTGCTTTTCCCTCTGCATTTTCCTCGCTGAAACCTGCTGAAAGCACAATGAATCCGCGGGTTTGCTTCTGTGTTGCCAACAGTTCCACAGTATCAGGTATGAACCGGGCAGCGATGGCAAGGATGGCCAGGTCAACCTGCGGTAGTTCCGCCGGGTCGCGATAGCAACGGATACCCTGAACTTCCGCTTCTTTCAGGTTGGTTACATAGAGTTTTCCCTGAAAACCACCTTGGATAAGGTTACGCAGGACTGCTCCACCGGGTTTGTGGATGTCGTTGGAGCCTCCGATAACGACGATTGTTTGAGGATTCAGCAGAGAAGGATGGATCATGGGTCGAATTTTTTGCTAAAATACCAAATTCTCCCGGAAGGAGGTTCTACCATTATTGATAAAGTGACGAAGGAATTGCTTCAAAAAAACCTGACGAAGGGGATGAGGGGCGCTGTTTTTTCCTTGTACTCACTCCATCCTGGCCGTCCTTCCATCCTTTTTTCCAGCAGGGGAACTCCTGAAAGATAACGAAGCAGAAGGGTGAGTATTACCGGGCTGATCAGAGTCAACCAACCAAAGGGCAGCGTGAGCGCGTAAAGGGCAATTCCCGTCCATACCAGCATCTCTCCGAAATAGTTGGGATGACGGGAAAGGGCCCACAGTCCCGTTGTAAGAATCTTGCCACGGTTAGCAGGATCTGCGGTGAAACGGGTCAGTTGATAATCTCCTCCGGCTTCGAAAAAGAACCCGATACCGAATACAAGGAGGCCCAAAGAATCCCAGATTCCCAAGGGACTTCCGGAGTTGAAATTGATGTACCACACCGGGGTTGAGATGATGAGCATAAAGAATCCCTGGAGCAGAAAAACCTGAAGATAACTTCTGATGGGGAACCATTTCCATGTCTGACGCCAGTGTTTATACCGGAAATCTTCTCCTTTTCCCATTTTACGGGTCATGATGTGGTGTGACAGCCGCATTCCCCAGAGTAAGACCAGGGTGGTGACGATCATCTTGCGAAGATCCATTTCGCCCGATTGAACAGCTGCATAGAGCGCAATGACAATGAATCCGATTCCCCAAAAGGTGTCGGCAATGCTGTTGTCTTTTTTAATGAGGGCGACCACAAAAAGGAGGGTCATAAAAAGAAAAATCAGCAGCGCGATTTCCAGGATCATGGTTTCCGATTTTATTCCAGGAGCAAGGCCACACAGGCAACACCCGGTCCTACGTTGGCGACCAGGACAGGTGATGCATGGTCGTTATACAAAGGTTTCCTACCGGTAATTCTCTCCATCTCAGTGGCATAGAAAGCGGCAGCTTCCGGATTATTCGCATGGGTGATGGCATAACCCCATACCGGGTTTTTTCTGACGATCCCTTCCAGGTCTTTAATAATCTTTTTCCGACTGGTTTTTTCCGAAAACGATTTTTGCCTTATGATGGCTTTTCCATCCCGGTCGAGAGCGATCACCGGATTGATATCAAGCGCTTTGGCCACAAAACTTTTGAAAGGGCTGACCCGGCCGCTGCGGACGATGTACCGGAGGGTCGGAACGCTGACCCGGATCATGGATTTGGAGAGCCATTCATCCATCCGGGAAAGGATCTCCTCATGGGTAGCTCCTTTTTCGATGGCCTCGGCAATTCTCAGCAGGATCAGTCCCAGTCCGCCTGTGATGTTCCTGGAGTTGATCACGTCGATTTTTTTGCCTGTTCTTTCTCTGACATCCTGTGCCCCTTTGTCGCTGCTGGAAAAGGTGCCGCTCATCCCATGGGTTATATGGAGCCCGATGATCGATTCATAATGGGTGGCGAGGAACTCGTATTTGTTCTGGAACTCTTTGGAGGCCGGTTGCGCTGTGGTAGGGCGTTCTTCGGTGCGGGCCATCATGGAATAAAACTGAGGCGGGTTAATGGTCAGCCGGTCCAGAAAATAGGTTTCCCCGAAATGAAGGGTAAGGGGCACCACATGAATTTGGTAATGGTCGATCAGTTCTTTGGGAAGATCACAGGTAGAATCGGTAAGCAGGGCAACATCAGATTTCCGGTTAAACTGAATTTCATTTTGCATTACCATATCATCGACCTTTTGGTAGGTAATGTGCCCGAATTGCTGGAGTTGTGAAAAGACTTCAGCCGGGAAGTCGGTATGTATATGTACTCTGATCTTTTGGGGCGTTCCGGCAACCACGAGGGAATCACCGCAATGCTGTATGAAGGTCCGGATCTTGTGTTTATCCATTTCGTTCCCGTTGATCAGGGCTTCTGTACAAAACCTGAAGGTGATCTCTTCGTGTGGCATTTCCACTTTCTCTTCTTCGGCTCCGGCCAGGGCGCTGCTGTGGATGATCGATTTGGCTTCGCCCAAGGTGAAAAAATCCTTGATCCCTTCCAACCAGAAAACGAATCCTTTGGCACCGGCATCCACGACATGTGATCTGGCCAGGACTTCGAGCCGCCGGGTAGTTGCGGCCAGCGATTCCAATGCTTTTTTATAAGCTTCTACAAGCAGGAGGATGAAATCATCGAAGCGGTCTTTGAGCTGGTAGATGTAATCTGCCCAGTCTTTGATCACGGTCAGGATGGTACCCTCTATCGGGTTGGCTATGGCGTCATAAGCATAGGCGACCGCTTTTTTCATGCTTGTGGCAAATGATTCCACATCGAGGGTCCGATCCGATTGGATCTCGTTGCTGAAACCATAAAGAAATTGTGCAAAAATGATGCCTGAATTACCCCGTGCCCCGATAAGGGCTGCATCGGCGAGGGCCACAGCCGTTTGTTTCAGGTTGTCGGTCGGAATGATGGCGTCCATGATAGAACGCATCGTTGATGCGAGGTTTGTTCCGGTATCGGCATCAGCTACCGGGAAGACATTGATTTTATTGAGTAATTTCTGTTGTTCAAAAATACGCTGGGCACCGGCAATAAACGAATGATAAAGCTGCTTTCCATCCAGCTCTTTGATCGAATTATTCTTCTCTGTCAAGCTGCACAGTTTTAAAAAACATGCAAAGGTACATTTTTTTTAGAAACCCTCTTAACTTCAAATTTAATACAGAATTCGGTCAAATCTTTGCGTATAACTTTAATTTTACTCGAGATTTCCTTCACGGATTTTTATTATTTTTGTAATCGCTAATCGCGTTATAACTCAAATTCGCATTCACTATGAAGAAAACCCTTTTATCACTGATTGTACTGGTCATTTTTGCTTACACTGCAAAAGCGCAGAATGCAGTCACTCAGCCGGCAGTCAATCCCAATGCACCGGAGATCTCCTTTGAAAAAACCGTTCATGACTACGGTACGATCTATCAGTCTGGCGATGGGACCTGTGAATTCAAATTTACCAATACCGGGAAAGAGCCTCTGATCCTTTCCAAACCGCAGTCTTCCTGTGGATGTACCGTCCCGACCTGGCCTCAGGAACCCATTCTCCCTGGTAAAAGTGATGTGATCAAGGTAACTTACAACACTCACAACATTGGTCCAATCAACAAAACCGTCACCGTTACTTCCAATGCCAAAACGAACCGGGTTGTGCTGCAAATCAAGGGGAGCGTCGTAGCCAAACCGACTACAACAGAGCCGGTAAATAGCAGTGCTCCGGGAGCTTCCCCCCAAAGCAAATAACTTTCACCAGCAAAAAATTATAAAAGCCAGCCCAAAGCTGGCTTTCACTTATTGTAAAAAACCCATCGTATGCCAACTGTATCCCAACGCGGGCAAAATTGCCCCCCCTCCCCCATCCGGAAATTGGTCCCTTTCTCTGATGAAGCAAAAAAAAGGGGAATCAAAGTGTATCATCTCAATATCGGGCAACCCGACATTGAAACACCACCAACGTTGATGGAAAAAATACGCAGTACAGAACTTAAAGTTGTGGAGTACAGCCATTCAGCAGGGAACCTCTCCTACCGGAAAAAACTGGTCGAATACTACAACCGGGTGGGCGTTTCCGTTACCCCCGACGAAATGATCGTTACAACGGGAGGTTCGGAAGGAATCCTCTTTGCCATGATGAGTTGCCTGAACCCGGGCGATGAGATCATCATCCCTGAACCTTTCTATGCCAATTACAATGGTTTTGCTGTCTCCGCCGGTGTGGTGGTCAAACCGATCGAATCCTTTATTCAGGATGGCTTCGCACTGCCTCCCATCAAAGCTTTCGAAGAAGCCATCACCCCGCGTACTAAAGCGATCATGATCTGTAACCCCAACAACCCGACAGGCTACCTTTATTCCAAAGAAGAGCTGGAACTCCTCCGGGATATCGTGAAAAAATATGACCTCTTCCTCTTCTCTGATGAAGTTTACCGTGAATTCTGTTACGATGGTAACCAACATTTCTCGGTCATGAACCTTGAAGGCATAGACCAGAACGTGGTCCTGCTCGATTCCATTTCAAAACGCTACAGCGCCTGCGGTGTGCGGATCGGCGTGATGATTTCACGCAATAAAGCAGTGATGGCAACCGCCATGAAATTTGCCCAGGCCAGGCTCAGCCCTCCAACCTTTGGACAAATCGCCGGGGAAGCAGCAGTGGATACACCTGCAAGCTACCTCGAAGCAGTCCTTCAGGAGTATGTCCGCCGCAGAAACATCGTTGTGGAATCGATCAACAAGATGAAAGGCTGTTTCTGTCCTAACCCCGGGGGAGCCTTCTATGCCGTTGCCCGGCTGCCCATCGATGATTCCGATAAATTTTGCCAATGGTTGTTAGAACATTTTAACCACGAAGGACAAACCGTCATGCTGGCGCCGGCTACCGGGTTTTATTCAACCCCGGGCCGTGGTAAAGACGAGGTCAGGATCAGCTATGTGCTGAAAACCGAAGACTTGAAAAATGCCATGGTATGCCTTGAGGAGGGATTGAAAAAATACCCGGGAGCTCATTAATGCTCAATTCTCAGGATAGATCAGGTATTGGCTCCTTATCTTTCTAAACATCATTATTCCTTCTCTCCAGCTCTCGCGGATCTCCTGTTCGCTGAGCCCCTTTATAATCTGTTGCCGCAGTCGGTCCGTACCAGCCAACAAAGCGAAATAGGAAGTAAAAAAGTCAGTTTTCGATCCTAAAATCTTATAGGTGGTGAGGAGGTAAAAAAGGTTGATCCTCCCTTGTTCGTTACCGGTAAATTCGTTGTTGCGAAGATCGCTCCCGTAACAACGAATCCCTTCAAAAGGAGGATGAAGGCTTTTACCTGGTATACTGTGAGGTACAAAGGAAAAACTTCCGGTTGCCGGATCCGGATAGCCAAACACTTCGAACGGATAATCGGTGCCTCTCCCGACGCTGACCGTTGTTCCTTCAAAAAAACAAAGGGAAGGATAGAGCCGTATAGCGTTCATGGTTGGGAGATTGGGTGAGGGAAGACCGACGGAAACGAACCTGAGGGAATGGGTGTACCCGACAAGGGGAATGACCTCCAGTTTACACTTCAGTTTGTCTTTCAGCCAGCCCTCCCCGTTCACCATCCGGGCATATTCACCGATGGTCATCCCGTAAACTACGGGAACCGGATGAAGTCCGACAAAGGAGGTATACTCTTTTTCCAGAACCGGTCCGTCGATGTAATCGCCGTTCGGATTGGGCCTGTCAAGCAATAAAACGGGAATATCCAGAGCAGCACAACTTTCCATCACATAAGTAAGGGTGGAGAGGTAGGTAAAAAAACGCACTCCGACATCCTGAAGGTCGAAGATAACCAGTTTGATACCATCCAGCTCTTCGGGACGTGGCTTTTTATGGTTACCATACAATGACACCACCGGAATGCCGGTTACAGGGTCGGTGGTATCAACCACCAGTTCCCCGGCTTCGGCATGTCCCCGGAAACCATGCTCCGGAGAGAAAATCTTCACCAACCGGAACCCACTGTTGACCAGGGTATCAATCAGGTTGACAGTCCCCTTCCCGGAGAGCGCCGGGAGGGTGGAGTTGTTATTGGCCACGACGGCGATCCGACGATCTCCGAGCAACGGGAAATATGCATCCGTTCGCATGGCCCCGGTAATAATCTGGGAGACCAATATCGGAGATAAATGGAGGAAGAAAACCGCTGCAAAGAGGATGCGTTTCATGGCAAACCTGTCAGTTTCTCCAAAATTAAGTACTTTTGCTTAGCCATAAAACAGAACTTTTGAACTTTGATCTTTTTCTTGCCCGGCGGATCGTATCGGGAGGCAAAGCCCATTTTTCGAGAACCTTTGTGACCATCGCGGTGACCTCGATCGCACTTGGATTTATAGTAATGTTTGTGGCCATTGCTATTCTTACAGGGTTTAAAAAAGAGATCCGTGAAAAGGTGGCAGGGTTTTCAGGGCACATTCAGGTTACTCGTTTTACACAAAATTCAACCCTGGAACCCTATCCGATTGAGAAAAAGCAATCCTTTGTGACGCAACTCCGGAAGAATAAGAATATTGCCAATATCCAGGTTTTCGCCACCAAAACAGGTATCATCAAAACAAAAGATCAAATTCAGGGAGTGGTGCTGAAAGGCGTCGGAAGTGACTATGACTGGCGTTTTTTCAAAGGAAAATTGAAAACAGGCACCGTTTTCTCGGTCAGTGACACCGGCCGCAACGATTCGGTAATCATTTCAGAAAAGACGGCCAACCTGCTGAATTTGAAACTTAACGACGACCTCCGGATGTATTTTGTCTCCGGGGAACTTACCTTGGGAAGAAAATTTAAAATTGCCGGAATCTATTCCACCGGTCTGGAGGAATTTGACAAGATGTACGTTCTGTGTGACATTCATCACATCCAACGACTTAATAACTGGACCGCTGACCAGGTCGGAGGTTTCGAAATCTTCCTCCGCGATTATGACACCATGGAAAAGATGGGCCTCTACATTTACCATCAGGTTGGTTTCAGCCTGGATGCAGCGACCATCCGGCAAATCTATCCGCAGATTTTCGATTGGCTCGATTTACAGGATGTCAATGTACTGATCATCCTGATTCTGATCATTATGGTCTCGACTACCACCATCATTTCCACATTGCTGATCCTGATCCTGGAGAAAACCCGGATGATCGGGATCTTGAAATCGCTGGGAATGAGAAATTCGGGGATCAAGAGGGTCTTTTTTTACCAGGCTTTTTTCATTGTCGGCCGAGGTATGATCATCGGGAACCTCGTTTCATTTCTTCTCTGTTGGCTGCAGCAGCATTTCGGATGGATCACCCTGCCTGAAGATTCGTATTATGTATCGGTGATTCCGATCCATTTTGGCCTCTGGAACATCCTGGCACTGAATGCCGGCACGCTGGGCATTTGTTACCTGATTTTTCTGATCCCCTCCGTTGTCATTGGCCGGATCACACCGGTAAAGGCCATCCGGTTTAATTAAACCCGGTTGAGTACCCTGGTCAGTTCTTCCAATTTGAAAGGTTTGGAGATATAACTGTTCATTCCTGCCTGGTAACAAAGTTCTTCATCTTTGTCGGTAAAGTTGGCTGTCAGGGCGCAGATCTGCACCGGAAAGCGCTCGGGATCAGCGGCTTCCAGTTCCCGTATCTTTCGGGTGGTTTCTCTGCCGTCCATTTCAGGCATGTGAATATCCATCAGGATCAGATCGTATTGTCCCTCGTTGAACATCTGAACCGCGATCCGGCCATTGTCGGCAATATCAACATGGTGACCCATTTTTTCCAGGACGACTTTGGCCACCTTCTGATTGATCAGGTTATCTTCCGCAAGCAATATTCTTAGAATCCTTTTCCGGATTTCTGATAGATGTTCATCTTCTCCTTCCTGTTCTTTTACCTCAGAGCGGATCTGCGAGATGGTTTCTTTGAGTCTGTTTTTCAGTTTGGAGAGGGTGTGTGGTCTGGCCAGGTTTTCCAAAACCCCTGCTGCTGCCATTTCTGATTCTATCACCTGAATATTCCGGCATGAGGTGAGGAGTATTTTGGAAGATTTCAGTTTCGGGTCACGGGTTATCCGGGCAGAGAATTCCAGTCCCGTTATCCCGGGAAGCTGGTACTCAACGATGAGAAGGGTGTAGGGTTGTTTGATTGCGGCTTGATTCAGGATTCGTATCATGGCTTCCTGAGGATCATGGGATACTTCAGCATCACAATCCCATCGATCGAAGTAGTTACGCAGGAATGCGGCACGGTTCACCTCCGGATCGAGAATAAGGACCTTTTTACCCTGGAGGATCCCTTTCATCGGGTCTTCTGTTTCTGATTCCTGGTACCGGTCAAAAGTCAGGAGAACCGAAAACACGGTACCTTCTCCGGGGGTACTTTCCACCGTGATGTTGCCATTCATCCGTTGAACCAGGTACCGGGCAATGGCCAGCCCCAAACCTCCTCCTCCATATTTCTTAGCTTCAGGAGTAGTGGCTTTAGTAAAAGACTGGAAGATTTTTTTTATTGATTCAGGGGTGATCCCGATCCCGGTATCGGCAATGTTGAACTTCACTTTTACCGTGTCGTCATCCCACTCGCTGAAGAAAGCCTCTATCCGGATTTCGCCTTTCTCGGTAAATTTCAATGCGTTATCTGTCAATATCTTAAGCACCTGTCTGACCCTTACCGGATCGCCCACCACTTCTGCAGGAATAAAAGGATCCTCAAAAAAGATAACCTGGATCGCTTTTTCTGCCGCTTTGTCGCAAACATTCAGGGTAATCTCTTCCACAACCTGGTGGATGCTGAATGGTTTTTCATGGAATTCGATCCGTCCTGCTTCAATTTTCGAATACTCGAGAATGTCGTTAAGAATCGACATCAGGTCAGTAGCCGATTTGACGAGGGCATCGAGGTATTCATTGTGCTCCCGGGTGAGTTTTGATTGCCGGAGAATCTGAGCCATTCCCACCACTCCTGCGAGCGGGGTGTATATTTCATGGGACATGCTGGCCAAAAAAGAACTTTTGGCCCGACTGTCGGCAATGGATTGATCACGGGCCTCGGTCAACTCTCTTTCAGTTCTTTTTCCCTCATCGATATCGACCAGTATCCCTGCAATTCTCACTGGTTTCCCAAGAATATCACGCTCTGTGATCCTGCCCCGGTCTGCGAACCATTTCCATGTTCCCTGGCTGGTCCTGAGGCGGAATTCCATGTTGTACACAGCTGATTTTCCCTCCATGTGCGACTTAATGCGTTCCCTGAACGGAAGCTGGTCCTCAGGATGGATCATTTTGACGAATGCTTCAAAGGTCAGGGGTTTGGCGGAAGGGTCGAACCCGAGCAACAGGATATAGTCATCATCCGAGGTAATATTTCCTGAAGAATAGTCCCACTCCCACCACGAAAGGCTGCCAGCGCTGAGTGACCGCTGGATGCGTTCCAAAGTGGCGGAAAGCGTTTGTTCTCTTATCTGGAGTTTTTCGTTTGCTTCCTTGTACGCCGATAGGATTGACTCCCATTGCCCGGTAAGGGCACGAAGTTTATTGTTCTCAACTTCCAGGTGTCCTCTCTGTTTTTGAAGGTCCTCAGACATGGCATTGCGTTTTAAAACTGTTTGATATCCGGGTAGAACAGGTCAGTTCCACATTTCAGCCGACGTAGATAATCCATGGCTTCATTGACAAAAGGTTTTGGAAGAATCGATCCATGATGGGGAAGGATGGCCGTGATTTTCAGATCTCCGATTCTGTTCAAAAATCCCCTGGCGGAGATATTCGAAGCCATGTGATCAATATGAAACAGGTTCATTTTCATTTCATGGTCATGAAAATCATCGACTACCAGATGCCAGTCCATATCCATTGCTGCCCAGATATCTCCTGAAAAGAGAAATCCGGAGGTTTCATCGTAACAAGCGAAAGCAGCAGGAGAAGGCAGAAAAGGTGCAGGGATGAATTTGAGCGACCTGCCTGAAGTAAAAAGAAAACGATCTTCTTCCCTGACATCGTGAAAAGTGTATTCCTCTTTGCCGCAGGATGTCAGCATCAGATGGATGAAGGGGGTGGTAAAGAGCCGGCATCCCGGATAATTTTTCAACCATTCGGTTAATGCTGAATTGTCGGCGTCCGCTCCTGAGATAACCAGTCCGGTGACAGGTTCCTTTGAGAGAATGGTGTTCAACTGGTGGTACAGGAATGAGAATTCGTAAATTCCGCGGGGATGGATCAACAAGGATTCTGATCCATCAGTTAAAAGGTAACAATTGCTTCTGAATGCACTGTCTTCTGCAGTGCCTATATGGTAGACAGCATGGCGGTCACTTTGAAAAAGCAGTAGGGGTTCTCCGCAAGGATCACTGTTCCGGTTACCAGCTTTAGATAAATCCACTGAAATCATGTTTATCCGGTTTTGTAGGTTGATGCAAACCACATTCTTTGTTGTGTTGGCTTTCCCACCACCATCGGCCGGCGCGGATATCTTCACCTGGTGAGATAGCCCTGGTACAGGGTTGACAACCGATGCTGGGAAATCCTTTCCGGTGAAGCTCGTTGACCGGTATCTGGTGACGGGTGATGTAATCCCATAAAAACGTTTCAGTCCATGAAAGCAATGGATTGACTTTAAGGATCTGGTTCATTGAATCCCACTCTACCTTCTTCATTTCCTGGCGTGTGACAGCCTGGTTACGACGAAGGCCGGTGACCCACACAGCCTGTCCCTGCAAGGCTCTTTGAAGGGAGGTTATCTTCCTTACCTGACAGCATAGTTTCCGGTTTTCGACATTCTCATAAAAGAGGTTAATCCCCCGCTCCCTCACCATTTTCTCCACATCGTCATGGTCGGGGAAGAACAAATTGATCCTGATACCATATTTTGCTTCAGTCACCTGGATCAAATCATAGGTCTCCTGGAACAACCGGCCTGTGTCTAAGGTAAATACCGGAATCGGGTAACTGTTGGATGCAATCAGGTGGAGTAGCGCCTGATCTTCGGCCCCCAGACTGGTAGAAAAAACGATTTTCCCTAAATAGGCAGTTGAAAACCATGCTAATACTTCATCTGGTGAGGTATCAATAAACCGTTCGTTCAACTCATCCGGGGAAAAAGTCATAAAGTCAGCACCTAAATAAAGTGTGAATTTACTAAAAAGATGCTACCGAAATCAAATTTTAATGATGTAACCATTAATTTTGGGCAAAAGTCACTTTATGCGTCTCCATTTCATAGCCATTGGCGGAAGCGCCATGCACAACCTGGCCATCGCCATGGCACGGAAAGGCCACCAGGTAACCGGTTCTGATGACGAAATTTTTGAACCTTCCCGCAGCAGACTCGAAAGCTATGGGCTATTGCCTGCAAAACAAGGCTGGGATGTTACTTCCATTACTCACGGTCTCGATGCCATTATCCTGGGTATGCATGCCAAAGCCGACAATCCGGAACTGTTAACAGCCCGTGAGATGGGATTGAAGATATACTCCTATCCCGAATTTCTTTACGAATTATCGAAAGAGAAAAAAAGGGTGGTCGTGGGCGGCAGTCATGGTAAAACAACCATTACTGCCATGATCCTCCATGTTCTCAAAGAACAGGGAATGGATTGTGATTACCTGGTCGGTGCCCAGTTAGAGGGATTCGATGTGATGGTGCGGCTTTCAGAGGCAGCCCCGATCATGATCTTTGAAGGTGACGAATACCTGACCTCCCCGATTGATCCGCGTCCGAAGTTCCATCTTTACAAACCCGACCTGGCGCTGCTGAGTGGAATTGCCTGGGATCACATCAACGTATTTCCGACTTATGAACAATATGTCGAACAGTTCAGGATCTTTATCCGGCTGATTACCCCCGGGGGTACCCTGGTATATTGCGCGGAAGATAAGGAGTTACAGCGGATCTGCCAGGAGATCCGGGAAGATATTACATTGATTCCCTATTCCTTACCACCCTTTGCGATTGAAGACGGGCAAACTTATATTGGCTGTGACGACCAGTTATACCCGATACAACTCTTTGGTCACCACAATCTTCTGAACCTGGAAGGGGCGCGCAATATTTGCGACCAACTGGGGATCAGAAATGTTGATTTTTATACTGCGATCGGCTCCTTCAAAGGGGCGGCCAAACGGTTGGAGGTGCTGGCTTCCAACGGTCAGACAACAGTCTTTCGCGATTTTGCCCATGCCCCGTCAAAAACAGCAGCCACCCTGAATGCAGTAAGGGAACAGTATAAAAACAGCAAGGTGATAGCCTGCCTGGAACTCCATACTTACAGCAGTCTGAGTCGTGAATTTTTGACCCATTACCGTGGGACCCTTGACGCGGCCGACGTGGCGCTGGTCTATTTCAATCCCCATGCCCTGATGTTGAAACGACTGCCTGATCTCACACCGGAATCGGTGAAAGAGGGTTTTGCCAATGAGAAAATTGAAGTTTATAACGACTCAGGTCTACTCAGGAAGCGTTTACTCCGGGAAGGGAGCCACAACAGCGTTTTTCTGATGATGAGTTCGGGCGATTATGACGGGTTGGATCTTCCAAAGCTGAGTGAGCAGCTCCTGGCATCATCCATTCATTGAGATGAGGAACTCCTCATTGGTACTTGTAAATTTCATCTTTTCCTTAAGAAATTCCATCGCTTCCAATGGGTTCATATCCGCGAGATGGTTACGGAGGATCCAGATACGCTGGAGCACATCTTTATCAAGCAATAAATCCTCACGACGTGTGCTGGAGGAGACGATATCGATGGCAGGATAGATCCTTTTGTTGGAGAGTTTGCGATCGAGTTGAAGTTCCATGTTGCCGGTGCCTTTAAACTCTTCGAAGATCACTTCATCCATTTTTGATCCGGTTTCAATCAGGGCTGTAGCGATGATGGTCAGCGATCCGCCGTTCTCAATTTGCCGCGCTGCTCCGAAAAACCGTTTCGGTTTCTGAAGTGCATTGGCTTCGACACCTCCCGAAAGTACTTTTCCGGAAGCCGGCGCTACCGTGTTGTAAGCTCGTGCGAGGCGGGTGATGGAATCAAGCAGGATCACCACATCGTGACCACACTCTACCAAACGTTTGGCTTTTTCGAGGATGATGTTGGAAATTCTGGCGTGCCTTTCAGCTGGTTCATCAAAGGTGGAAGAGATCACTTCGGCGTGGACGCTGCGTTGCATGTCGGTGACCTCTTCAGGCCGTTCATCGATGAGCAGGATGATCATATAAACATCGGGATGGTTGGCGGCAATGGCATTGGCTATTTCCTTCAGTAACACGGTTTTACCTGTTTTTGGTTGTGCCACGATCAATCCACGCTGACCAAAGCCGATGGGAGCGAACATATCGATGATCCGGGTTGACATGCTCTCGTTTTTATGGCCGGTCAACCGGAACTTTTTCATGGGGAAGAGTGGGGTAAGAAAGTCGAACGGTATCCGGTCGCGAACCTCTTCCGATTTGCGGCCATTGATCAGTTCTACTTTGACCAGTGGAAAATATTTTTCACCCTCTTTGGGAGGCCGGATCGTTCCCCTGACCGTATCTCCCGTTTTCAGTCCGAATAACTTGATTTGCGATTGGGAGACATAGATATCATCGGGAGAGTTCAGGTAGTTGTAATCTGAAGAGCGGAGGAAACCATAGCCATCCGACATGATTTCGAGGACGCCCTCGCTGGTGATGATCCCTTCAAATTCGAAGGTTGATTCTTCCCGGTGCCGTTCCTGGTTTTTCCGTTGAAAATCCTTGTGCCGGCGTTCATCTGAAACCATCGGAGGGGCTGTTTCAACGGGTGTTTCAACCACCGGTGGTTCCGGTTCGGTCAATTCAGGACTGATCAGAGGTTTTGGTTGTTCTTCGAGGAGTTCGGGAAGGACAAAAGGTTTTTCCTGCGGCTCTTCATATTCGAAGGGCTCTTCAGGAATGTCATTTAATTCAGGCATGGTCATCTTGACCAGCGGTTCAAAGACGGGTTTTTCGTTGGAACGGTGGTAGGGTTTGTTACCCCGGGGACCTCGCTGGTTTCGGGGAAGACGTTGGTCGTACTTTTTTCTTTCACCCTGCTGCTTGACCGATGGTTTAACATCCGGCATTATGGTGTCACCTGCGGGAATTTCCTGTGATTTCACCGTTTCCGGAGCCGGTGTCAGTGGAGGTTCGGAAAGCGGACTGACCGTCTCGACGGATCCGCTGGAACTGGCAACCGGGCCGCGAAGCTTCGACCGGTTATTGTTTTCCTTGCGGGGACGTCCGCGAAAGGGTTTGATATTTTCCTTTTTCTCCTGGTCAAGCGTTTCAGGGGTAGGATTCAGGGCCTGATGATCCAGGATTTTGTAAATCAACTCCTGCTTGTCAAACTTATCGACCTTTGGGATATTGAATTGTCTTGCTATTTCTTTAATCTCCGACAGCTCCTTGCCATCAAGGGAAATAATGTCATACATAAAATAAAAAATGTTTTGAATGAATAAATTAACTACTCGGTATGATTACTGAACGGATCAGATGTTGTTACAGAAAAAGGGCTGAAAAGTAGAGAAAGACCGATCGTGGGGCTTAAAAGTTAGTGCAAAGATAGACATTTTCCGGTTATTGTCAATTTTTTTTCTGCAACTTGCCTACCGGCAACGGAAATCTTTTCTAATTTAGCTTTGTATAAAGAACAATCGCATGTTACAACGTATTCAATCCCTCTTTCTTGTAATCGCCGCTGTGGCTTCTCTCCTGCTCTTTTTCTTCCCATTGGCAACCTATTACCATGAAATTCAGGGCAATTACAAACTTTTTATTTATGGTGTGATGTGCATGGATCCCGAACCTAAAGTCACCTTTTCCTCACTTTTCACCCTTCCCTTGCTCCTGATGGCAGCAACATCCTTCATTCTTTCTGCCGTGACCCTCCTTCTCTATAAAAAGAGGACGTTCCAAATCCGGCTTTGTGCATTCAATGTGCTGGTCAACATAGTTCTGATCATGGTCATCTTTTTCTTTTATGCTACCCGTATCAGCTCCATGACGAGCATTGAACCCGATTACAACTATGCCGGCATGCTCATGCCACTGATCAGCCTGGTTTTTCTGGTGTTGGCTACCCGTGCCATCCGGAAAGATGAAGCCCTGGTCAAAAGCGCCGACCGGCTTCGCTAATTCCTTTTCGTCTGCCTGATTCACGACAGCACACCCGGATAACCTGTCAATCCTCACTCATCCTTCCACGCGGAATATCGAGTACCTCCAGATCCCGAAAGCCGTTCCCGTCAAGGACCAGCCTGACCGCTGTCACCGAGGTATGAAACCCGTACTTGCCTGCAGCGCCGGGGTTGATGTGTAAAAGTTTTTGCTTTTTATCGTACATCACTTTCAGGATATGCGAATGACCGCAAATGAACAATCCCGGTTTTTCTTCTTCAATCACCCTTCGTACCGACGAATCATACCTGCCGGGATATCCCCCTATATGAGTCATCATGACTTTCACTGCTTCCCTTTGAAAATGAACTGTTTTCGGGTACCTTAACCGCAACTCCTGCCCGTCGATATTACCGTAAACAGCAACCAGCGGCTTAATTTTCGCGATCCGGTCAATTGTCTTCAGATCCCCGATATCGCCGGCATGCCAGATTTCATCCACCTTTTCAACAAAATGAAGGACACGGGGATGAAGGAACCCATGGGTGTCGGAAAGAATGCCTGCCCTGAACATGCGGCAAAAATAACACTTTATCGATCGATCTTTTTTCATCGTATTTTTGAACATGGATCTTCAACACCCATTTTGATCATATCGGCTCCCTGGCAAGAAAACAAAGTGCGCTTCTGATTCTTGAGAAAATGGGAGAACTCAATCAGGAAGGATACCCGGTTATCCTGACGATCGATTTCAATTCTCCGCCCCAAAGCGAACCTATCAACATTATAACAACCCGGTTGGTTGATTCAAAAACTGCCGGCAAAAGCCTTTCGATGGCTCCCGAAGGCACTTTCAACAATTTCGATACCTCCGTCCCATCCTCTGAAAGAATCGATTATGTCTTTACAAGTAAGGGTTTCTCACCTAATAGTTATACGATATTGCGGGAATCACACGATGAAAGGTATCCTTCTGACCATTTTCCGGTCATCGCGGTGATCCGGTGAAAAGATTTTTGCCTCCCTGCCGGGGATTGACCGATTAAAAGTATTTTTGTTGTCTCGTCATTAATGCTTGCCGTATGAGTGAAATACTGCTGATCGTTATCGGGATGGTGCTCATTACCGGATTTGTCCTCCTGTTCCTGAAAATTGGCAGAAACAGGAGCGATGATCCCATGGTTGCTGCCCAATTGCAAAAACAGATCGAAACGTTGAACCTTGAAAAAAGCACGCTCGAAGAACGGTCGCGCAACCTGAAAGAACAATCTGACAATTACCTGGAACAGGTGCGGGAAAAAAGTAATATCATCCTTGATCTGAACAAGGAATTGACAGCAGCCAGGTCGGATTTGAACAACCTTGAAAAAAAATTGAGCGAACAAAAAGAGGAGATCGGAAAGCTCCAGGAACAATTCAGGAATGAATTCAAGAACCTGGCCAATGAAATAATGGAGGAGAAAACAAGGAAATTCACAGAACAAAACAAAACCAAACTGGATGAATTGTTAAAACCTTTGGGCGAAAAGCTCCGGGATTTTGAAAAGAAGGTGGAAGAGACCTATGATAAAGAATCGAAACAAAGATTCTCACTCGAAAAAGAGATCAAAAACCTCTCCGACCTCAACCAACAGATTAGTAAAGAGGCCAACAACCTCACCAACGCGCTGAAAGGACAGGCAAAAACACAAGGGAACTGGGGTGAATTCATCCTCGAGACGATCCTTGAGAAATCAGGATTGACGCGCGATCGCGAATTTTTTGTACAATCAGCCTACGCCACGCAGCAGGGATCCCACCTGCAACCTGACGTGGTCGTAGCTTATCCCGGCGACCATTACCTGGTGATCGATTCCAAAGTTTCGCTGGTGGCTTACGAACGTTTCTCAAGCGCCGAGACAAAAGAAGAACAGGAAGCCGCTTCCCGCGAACACCTGCTCAGTGTAAAAAACCACATTACCGACCTGGGGAAGAAGAACTACCAGGACATCTATGCGTTGAAAAGCCTCGATTTCGTAATGCTTTTCATGCCGATTGAACCCGCTTACCTGTTAGCCATGCAGGCTGATCCTAACCTTTGGAATTATGCCTACGAAAAAAGGGTACTGCTCATCAGTCCGACCAACCTGATCGCCGCGCTTCGCCTGATCGCCAACCTTTGGCGCGTGGAATACCAGAACAAGAATGCGCTCGAAATTGCCCGTCAAAGCGGAGAGTTGTACGATAAATTCGCGGGATTCCTGGGTGACCTGGAAGAGATTGGCACCAAACTCGATGCCACACAAAGGGTTTATGATGCCTCGATGAATAAACTGTCCACCGGCAAAGGAAACCTGATCCGCCGCGTAGAAAGCCTGAAAACATTAGGCGCCAAGGCCGGAAAAGAGATACCCCGCTCCCTGCTCGACCGGTCAGAATAACCCGCAATATACTTATTAACCCCAACGCCTAATTCACCCACCGTGCCAAAATCAAAAGAGACCTATATTTACGGGATCCGCCCTGCCATAGAAGCGATCAAGTCGGGCAAAGAGATGGAAAAAATCCTGCTCCAGAAAGGAATGAAAGGAGAAGGCTTCCGCGAATTGTTCAACCTGATCCATGAACTGGAGATCCCTTTTCAATTTGTTCCGGTTGAAAAACTGAACCGGCTTTCAAGACAAAATCACCAGGGGGTGATCACCTTCGTTTCAGAGATCATCTACCAGCAAATCGAAGACATCATTCCCACCGTGTATGAAGCGGGAAGACAACCCCTTTTTCTGATCCTCGACCACATCACCGATGTCAGGAATATCGGCGCCATTGCCCGGACTGCCGAATGTGCCGGGGTCGATGCCCTGCTTATCCCCGCCAAAGGATCTGCCCAGATCAATTCCGACGCCATCAAGACTTCGGCCGGCGCTTTGTACAAACTTCCTGTCGTCAGGTGCAAAGACCTCAAAGAATCAGTCCGTTACCTGAAAGAGAGCGGCATTGCCCTGTTCGCTGCCACCGAAAAAACCGATCACCTTTACACTGAAGCTGATTTCAACAAGCCGGCGGCACTGATCCTTGGTAACGAAGGGGAAGGCATCTCCCCCGAATTGTTACGGATGACCGATCACCTGCTCCGTATACCCGTTATGGGTGAGATCGATTCACTCAATGTTTCTGTAGCAGCCGGTATCCTTCTTTATGAAACGATCAGGCAACGAACGACCTTATGAATTATTCCCCCTATTTCTTTCCTCAATATTGAACACTTTGGTCCTTTTCCTCCTCAAAATAGAAGGTACCCGGAGGGTTCCCGATTACATCCAAATCCGTGATGAGGATTTCAAGCTGATCGCCTATTTCAAGATAAGCAATCCCCGTACCTCTCTGGCCCGATGTAACCTGCTCGACCACATGGATCAGATACTGCAAACAGCCGCTGAACTTGAATACGGAAAGATCCGGAAAATGGTTATTTTTGTTGAAATGAAACCACAATCATGAATGGCGATCCGATCATTGAACTCAGCAAAACTTCGGTTTATCAAAACGAGAACCTGATCCTGGCCAATGTCAGCCTTGCGATCCACAAAGGAGAACTGCTCTATCTCATCGGGAAAACGGGAAGCGGCAAAAGCAGTCTTCTGAAAACCATTTATGCCGAACTGCCTGTCCGTGCGGGAACGGCCAGGGTGGTGGGATACGACCTCAGGATGTTACGTACGCGGGATGTTCCTTTCCTCCGTCGAAAACTGGGCATCGTCTTCCAGGATTTTCAATTATTGATGGACCGTTCGGTGAACGAAAACCTCTTCTTCGTGATGCGTGCCACCGGCTGGAAAGACAAACGCCAGATGCAGAAGCGATTGCTTGAAGTCCTCGCTAAAGTCAACCTGGGTAATAAAGGAGCTAAAATGCCCCACCAATTATCGGGCGGTGAACAACAACGGGTGGCTATAGCCCGTGCATTGGTGAATGATCCGGAAGTGATCCTCGCGGATGAACCTACGGGAAACCTTGATCCCGAAAGTTCGGAAGGCATCATCAGTCTGCTTACCGATATCTCCAAAACAGGTCGGGCGGTGGTTGTCGCAACGCACAATTACACGTTTTTCGACAAGTACCCCGCCCGTACCGTTATGTGTGAACAAGGGAAAGTTCTCCCCGTCAATCTCCCAATGTAGCGACCATCACCGCTTTAATGGTGTGCAGCCGGTTTTCTGCTTCATCGAAAACGATGGATGCGGGCGATTCAAACACCTCATCTGTAACTTCCAATCCGTTAAGACCATATTTCTTAAAGATCTCAAGACCCACCTCGGTGTCCTTGTTGTGGAAGGCCGGTAGGCAGTGCATGAACCTGACTTTGGGATTCCCGGTGAGTTGCATCAGCTTCGCATTCACCTGGTAAGGCAGCATTTCGCGGATCCGTTCATCCCATAATTCTTTTGCTTCTCCCATCGAGAGCCATACATCGGTATAAACGAAATCAACGCCTTTAACGCCCTCTTCGACCGACTCGGTGAGGGTGATCCTGGCGCCTGTTTCCGCGGCAATTTCACGGCAGGTGGCTACCAGCTTCTCTTCCGGCCAGTATTTCCGGGGAGCGCAAGCCCTGAAATCCATGCCCATCTTTGCGGCGCCCACCATCAGGGAGTTCCCCATGTTGTTGCGTGCATCGCCACAATAAACGAACGAAATCTGATGCAGGGGTTTATCTGAATGTTCGATCATGGTCATCAGATCGGCCAATATCTGTGTGGGATGGAACTCATTGGTCAAACCATTCCATACGGGAACTCCGGCATATTTGCCCAACTCCTCCACGATGGACTGTCCGAAACCACGATATTCAATGCCATCGTACATCCGGCCCAGTACACGGGCAGTGTCTTTCATGGTTTCCTTTTTCCCGATGTGGGAACCTTCCGGTCCAAGGTAAGTAACCCTGGCCCCCTGGTCGAAAGCAGCCGTTTCAAAAGCACAACGGGTACGGGTAGAAGCCTTCTCAAAGATCAGAGCGATGTTCTTACCCTTCAGCCGGGGTTGTTCAGTACCGGCATATTTGGCTTTTTTCAACTCGATGGCCAGATCGAGTAAAAATTTGATTTCGACCGGTGTGAAATCCAGGTCTTTTAAAAAATTTCGGTTGCGAAGATTGAATGCCATAGCTAAAAATTTTATAATGAATGATCTATTTGAACAAGGAATGAAAATGCAAAGATAATAACATTAGCCTTCACCCCCTGTTTTCGTGATATAACTTCCCGAAGGACGCTGGAAAGCCTTTAACCCAAACATGGGTAGAATCGCGAAAAGGTGCTCGAACAAACGGGCCTGGAAAGTTTCAAATTCCTGCCAGTCGGGAGGGGTATAAAAAGCGTAAACTTCGATCGGTAAACCGAATTCAGTTGGTTGTAATGTCCTGACCATCAGAGATGTATCTTTGTTTAAGTTGGGAACTGCGTGAAGATAGGAAAGAAGGTACTGCCTGAACAATCCCAGGTTGGTGGTCTCCTTGTTTTGATCGATGACCTCCTGTGTCAGGATATTTTTGGAAACAAGATCGGTCAACATCTTTTCATCGGGGAAAGCAATTGTGTCGATATCGATCAGCAACGACCTTTTCATTCTGCGCCCCCCGGCATCGCCCATGCTCCGCCAGTTCTGAAAGGTATCTGAGACCAGCGCATAACTCGGAATGAAACTGACCGAGTTGTCGAAATTCCGTACCTTTACGGTAACCAGGGAGATATCGATCACGTTTCCGTCGCAGTTGTACTTGGGCATCGTGATCCAATCGCCGATTTGCAACATCTTGTTGCCCGAAAGCTGCACACCTGCAACAAAACCAAGGATGCTGTCCTTAAAGATCAGCAAGAGCACGGCCGACATGGCGCCTAACCCGGCTAAAAGCGTGAGCGGCGATTGCCCGATCAGGATCGATACGAGGGTGATACCGCCCACCACGAAAATGATGATTTTGGCTACCTGAATGTATCCTTTGATGGGTTTTGAGGTGGCCACTTCGAGATCGCCGTATATCCGGTAAACAGCGTTGAGAAACGAGTTGATCACCAGCAGAAAGATACCAACAATGTACAGGTTCAGCCCCAGCTCGATGTAACGGATCGCTTCAGGGTACTTCGAAATACTGGGAACCAGCGCAACTTTCAATACCAAAGCAGGCAACAACATGACCAACCGGGTAAAGACCCGCTCCGAATAGAGGTGATCGTCCCATTTGCTGACCGATCGCTCGATCAGGCGGCGGAGAATGCGGTTGATGATGAACTTGGCAACGTAGTAAACCACGATAGAAGCCAGTAAGATAATGATCAGGGTCGAAAAATCGACAATGTACCCGGCCAACTGTCGATTCAATCCCCAGTCGGTCAACACCGTTTTCATATCCTTCGTCAGTTCGGGATTGTGAAAGGTGGTCGAAAGTGCCGCGGTCAACATGGGTAATGTTTTTATGAATTGAATAAAGTTTTGAATCTTGTACAGTAGGTTTTGTCTATGGTACTATCATCTTCAGCGACAGTGGATTTATTTTCATTACGAGCTCCTTCCCCATCTTTTTGGGATCTCCATCCACGTGGATGCTTTTTCCTTTTCTCCAGATAATATGGGCCTCTTTTGCCCGGATGATCTCTACATAGCGGGTTTGGTCAAATTTTTTCACAAAGAGCAGGGGCGCCAATAACCCGGTTTTCCAAAAGGGAATTTTTCCCACGATGCAAACATCGATGTAACCATCGACCAGACTTGCTTTCGAATCGATGGAGGCGTTGTTCCCGAATTGGTTGGAATTGGCAAAACTCACTAACAAAGCTCTTCTCTGGATTACTTTCCCATCGATGGTAAGAGTGTATCGGTGGGGTTTATAACGTTTATAAGCGTTGGCGGTAATCCGGAAATAGGTGGAGAAGCCGCGTTTTCCCGACCGGGCAAACTGACGGGCCACATAGGCGTCGAATCCCACGCCGGCCAGGTTGACGAAAACCTGGTCGTTCAGGGTCGCCGTGTCGATCTTCGACACTTTTCCCTGGTTGATGACAGCCACCGCTTTTTTGACCTTCATTGAAATTCCCAGGTGTCTTGCCAGTCCGTTTCCCGATCCCACCGGGATAATCCCCATTGCCGTTTCTGTACCGATCAACCCCGTCGCTGTCTCATTGACAGTTCCATCACCTCCTACCGCGACCACGATGTCCACCCCTTCAGCAGCTGCCTGGCGACTAAGGGCCGTGGCATGGCCGGCGAATTCCGTGTAAACTACCTGGTAACCATACCGTGTCCGGTCGATCTCCTCCCCAAGTATCCGTTCAATCGCATGCTGTTTTTTTGTCCCGGCAACCGGATTGATGATGAATAAAATACGCTGGAAATCCATGGCAGTCAATTATTGTCAAAAACAGAAAACAGAGAAGCGCCACGACCTGTGCTATTGGTCGAGGGTCAACCTGTTTTCAATGATCCGGTTATTGTATTGCTGAATGTAAGCTTTAAGGAATTCCGATGCTTTATCGCGGGTTACTTTATCGGAGGTCACAAGGTTGTTCTTCAACAGGGGATCGCCCCGCAGATCATACAAGGAGGTAACCCGGTCGCCATCAAACTCGATGTAATGGTTGTCCTTGATCAAGCCGTAAAGGCCACTGATGTAATGAACCGAAAAATGAGGAGCGGTAGTATCGAAAAGGCTGCTGCCATAAGCAACATAAGGTTTATCGTAACCCAGGTAATCCATCACTGACGGGAGAATATCGGTCTGTTGGGCAACAAGGGTTGAACGGCCTTTCAACTCATCCCCTGGTTGAAAAAAGAGCAAAGGGATCGCGTATTGCCCTATATCTGTCTGATAATATGGATAATAACCCTCTGATGTATGATCGGCAGTAATCACGAAAAGGGTGTTTTTATACCAGGGCATGTGTTGAATGGTATGAAAAAATTCCCTCAGGGATTGGTCAGAGTACATGATGCTCTGCTGAATGGGAAGCTTTCCCTTTCTAAGCACGTTGGCGTATTTTCCTGGCACATAGTAGGGATGATGGGATGAAAGCGAAAAGAGGGCTGCCACGAAAGGCTGGCCCAGGGTATTCAGGGTTTGTGCCGTAAATTGGAAAAATTCTTCATCGCGGATACCCCATTTCCCATCGTAGTCTTTCTCATTGTGGTACTCACTCCTTCCGAAGTAGCGATCGAATCCGACCATCCTGGTATAGGCGTCAAATCCCATTGTTCCGTTGGTACCCCCGTGGAAGAAAGCGGTGGTGTACCCTTTGGGTTTCAGCAATCCTGCAATGCTTGTGAACCGTGATGTAGCGTAGTTCGATTGGATCAACGATTCGTTCATCAGGGATGGGATGCCTGAAAGAATGGCAGGAATACCCTGGATGGAGGTCTTCCCGTTGGCAAAAGCATCAAAATAAAAACCTTGCCTGATGAGTGAATCCATGAACGGAGTGAATCCCTGGTAACGTCCATCTTCGAGTGAACGGTTCATTGAACCAATGTGTTCGCGTGAAAAGCTCTCCATTATGATGATCATCACGTTCAGGGGACGAAAAGCCTTGTCACTTGCCGGGTGAACCGGGGTATAAACCTTTTCCAACTCTTTTTCTTTCCGGAACCAGCTCACCTCTTTGAGCGTCTCATGGCGAAATGTTTTAACCAGGGCAAAAGGGGTATTAAGCAACAAGGGTACATTTTTGGCGGTGGTGTAATGCCCGGCGGTGACCAGTGAGATGGGCCTTAACTGCAAACCACCCCGGATCCCTATCACAGCCAATCCCCCGATGACAAGGAAAAGGAGTATGTTGACCAGGTAAAACCCGGGATCAGCGCCCTTGTGTTGCTTGGCAGGGGGTGAAACCCTGAATCGTGTGGCAATCCAGACCAGCAGCCCGATGAACACCACGAAAATGATCGCCACATACCAGAAATCACGCAGAAACTGGGGAATCAGCTTATCGAAATCACCACCCACACCCAGGTATTGAAAAATATCGGCAGTGGTTCGTTTGAGGGTAAAACGGAAGTAAATGGAATCGATGAAGTTGCCCATCAGGGCGATGATATTGAAAGTGTAGTAGAAAATATTGGCAACTATCTGATATCCACGGCGATACCTGAATTTAAACGGAATGACATTCATCAGGATAAAGGGTGCGTTGAAGATCAGCAGCGCCGAAAGGTCAAAGCGCAACCCGATCATGAAGATCCTGAACGCTTCAGTAAACGACAGACTGGAAAAATATCCCAGGTTGATCAGGTAAAAAAGGATGCGGGAAAGAAACAATAACAGCAGGACAAGCAGCAATTTCAGCAGCATCACGAGGTGGATGTTCCCGGTGTACCAGCGATGGCCTTTCTTACCTTTTTTAGGCGAGGTACGGACAGATTTCTTTCGTCTCATAAATCAATGTGAAAGTTGGTGCAAAGATAGTGAAGGGGATCGAATTATGAGAATGCGGATCAGGTGGTTGATCAACCCGAATTTTCTGTACCTTTGATTGAAATTTTCAACTTGTACGCTATGGTAAAGATCGCAACTTCCGGTAACAAAGGCAAAGGCGTCAGGTCTGATTGCTTTGTTACCTTAGAACTCACCGACCAGGGAGGAATCCAACTGGAACTTGAATCGAAAGTAGCCGTGATGTATGGCGCTTCGATCCGGCAGGAGGTCCATGACA
>Ga0209098_1000348_pt1 | contig 52369 bp, 42 predicted proteins | sample AD_JPNHW1_MetaG_FD_184429 | JGI IMG/M metagenome (GOLD analysis project Ga0209098, IMG submission 184429) | Active sludge microbial communities of municipal wastewater-treating anaerobic digesters from Japan - AD_JPNHW1_MetaG (SPAdes) (version 2) | ecosystem: Engineered > Bioreactor > Anaerobic...
ACATTTAATGAGTTATGTTGATTTGCTTGCATTTCTTAAGAAACCATTTCAAACTTGGAAGCAAAAACAAAATAACCTATATTTACAACTTAATTTGTTTGGCTAAATTTTAGTCGGACAGCAATGAAAAATTAATTATATTTGCAAATCATTTCTTTTTAAGGCAAAATTTTATGAGTTATCTAACTTTTGATAAAAGCCAACTGGTTAATTTAGAATATATTCTGAGCAAAGAACTGCTTCGTTCAAATCGGGCAGGATCGTATGCCTGTACAACAATAATAGGGTGTAACACCCGAAAATATCATGGTTTGCTTGTAACACCTCAACCTGCACTTGATGGCGAAAATCATGTTTTGCTTTCAACACTTGATATTTCTGTGGTGCAAAGAGATGCTGAATTTAATTTCGGAATTCATAAATATCCTGGCGGAGTTTATAGTCCGAAAGGAAATAAATATTTCAGCGATTTTACAACAGAACCTATTCCTAAGTTGACATTTCGTGTTGGTGGAGTAATTCTTTCTATGGAATTACTACTTGCAATTGATGATGAACGTTTACTGATAAAATATACTCTCGAGGATGCTCATTCTCCGACAATCCTTAGGTTTAAACCTTTTCTTGCTTTCCGTAATGTACATAAACTGGCACATGCAAATGTTTTTGTAGACAGGAAATATGAAAAAATAGAAAATGGAATAAAATACAGGATGTACTCCGGGTATACTAATCTTTTCATGCAGTTTTCCAAAACTGTTGAATATACCCATGCTCCTGATTGGAATTATAATATTGAATATTCAGAAGAGCAAAACAGGGGATACGATTACCAGGAAGATTTATTTGTTCCCGGCTTCTTTGAATTGCCTATAAAAAAAGGAGAATCAGTAGTGTTCTCAGCAGGTACAAGTGATATCAACCCTGCGCTTCTGAAAAAACTTTTTACATCAGAAACTAAAAGAAGAATTCCTCGCGATAGTTTTTATAATAACCTTGTCAATTCGGCTCACCAGTTTGTTGTACGCCGTGATAAGAAAACAAAAATAAAGGCAGGCTTCCCTTGGTTTGGAGCATGGGGGCGCGATACTTTCATTTCATTGCCGGGATTAACTCTTGCTATTGATGATCCCAAAACATGTAAAGCTGTTCTCGATACAGCTTTAACAGAATTACACGGACCATTATTCCCCAATGTTGGAGAAGGTCATAATGCGGCGTTCAACTCGGCTGATGCTCCACTTTGGTTTTTCTGGGCTTTACAGCAGTATGCTGAATATACCAATACCAAAGAACAGATTTGGAAAGAATACGGTCGTAAAATGCAAATGATATTAAAAGGTTTCAAGGATGGAACTTTGTACAATATTAAAATGCTTGATAATGGATTAATATATGCCGGTGAACAGGGAAGTGCCGTAACTTGGATGGATGCAATTGTTGGAGGAAAGCCTGTAACACCACGAATTGGACAAGCTGTTGAATTAAGCGCTTTATGGTATAACGCGATTATGTTTTCACTGGAAGTTGCATGCATGGCAGAAGATGAATCATTTATTGAAGAATGGAAAGGTATTGCCGGCATTATTCCCGAGTCGTTTAAGAATACATTCTGGTGTAAAGACAGAGGTTACCTTGCCGATTATGTTAATGGTGATTTTGCTGATTGGACTGTTAGACCGAATATGGTTTTTGCAACTTCTCTTCCTTATGTTCCATTGAGTGAAAAAATACGTCAATTGATTTTAGAGAAAATTCAACAGGATCTTTTGACACCTCGCGGGTTAAGAACACTCACTCCTAAACATCCCGATTATAAAGGTATTTATGCCGGAAACCAGGTAGAGCGGGATATGGCGTATCACCAGGGAACGGTGTGGCCATGGTTGCTCGGGCATTTTGCAGAAGGATATTTAAAAGTTCATGGTAAAAGCGGATTACCATTCATAAAATCGTTGTATGACGGATTTGACTCAGCAATGAAAGAACATTGCATTGGAACCATATCGGAAGTGTATGATGGCGATCCTCCGCATAAAGCAGGTGGCGCGATTTCGCAGGCATGGAGTGTTGCAGAGATATTACGAATGTGGAAGTTGATCGAGAAATATGAAAAATAGTTTGTAGGCAATAATTGTAGTTTTTTGTTATTCTCATTAAATAATTTTTTAACAACAAACAACTAACTACAAACCACAAACAAAATTTAAAAATAGAATGAAAGTATTAATGTTTGGTTGGGAGTTTCCTCCTCATATTACTGGTGGGTTGGGAACAGCATGTTTTGGGCTGACAAAAGCATTGCTGAAGCAGGGTGTGGAAATATTATTTGTTGTTCCTAAAGCATATGGCGACGAAAGTCAGGAAGCTGTAAGGCTTATCAATGCAAGTGATGTAAGTATTGATATCAGGAATGAGATATACCAGGAATATTGGAAACAGATCACTTATATGGAAATAGGTTCAAACCTGATTCCTTACACATCACCTGAAGAGTTTCAGAAAATTATTTCACAAAATCTACTTGATGGAGCTGATATAAATCAATCAGTATTTTCTGAACATTTTGTGTTTAGCGGGAAGTATGGCAAAGACCTTATGCAGGAAGTGTCGCGTTATGCGTTGATTGCAACATCGCTAGCTGCTACGAATACTTTTGATGTGATTCATGCGCACGACTGGCTTACTTATCCTGCAGGTATAGCTGCAAAAAATATCAGCGGTAAACCATTGGTAATTCACGTCCATGCTACAGAGTTCGATCGTTCCGGTGAAAATATAAACCAGAATGTTTACGATATTGAACGTAAAGGAATGGAAGCTGCCGATATGATTATTACCGTAAGTAATTTAACCCGGCAGATCGTGATTGACCGTTACGGAATTCATCCTGATAAAGTGATTACTGTTCATAATGCTGTTGATGATCCTGTTAATCCTGCTGTTCTGGATGCAAAGAAACATGTGAAAGAAAAAGTAGTAACATTTCTTGGTCGGGTTACTTTTCAGAAAGGTCCTGATTATTTTGTTGAAGCTGCAAATAAAGTATTACAAAAAGATGGCAATGTCCGTTTTGTAATGGCAGGGCAGGGCGACATGCTGAACCGTATGATAAAACGTGTAGCGCAATTACGCATTTCTACAAAATTTCACTTTACCGGATTTTTAAAAGGTGATGATGTTGACCGGATGTTTGCTATGAGTGATGTTTACGTGATGCCATCAGTTTCGGAGCCTTTCGGAATATCTCCGTTAGAAGCTATGCGAAGCAGCGTACCTGTTGTTATTTCTAAACAATCGGGTGTTTCTGAAGTTTTACGTTATGCAATGAAAGTCGATTTCTGGGATATTGATGCTTTATCTGATGCTATATATGGGCTTTTGCATTACAATGCCCTCAGTAAAATGTTTATGCGCTACGGAAAAATTGAAGTAGATAATATGAAGTGGGATAATTCAGCAATAAGGGTAAAGTATATTTATGATATGATGTTGAATAAGTAAAATTGAAGTTAAAAGTTTTCAAAAATTATTATAATGAAATCAATTTGTTTTTATTTTCAGGTTCATCAGCCGTTTAGGTTAAGAACATTCCGTTTCTTTGATATTGGCGTGAACCATAATTATTTCGACGACTATGCAAATAGGTATATACTCCGAAGAGTAGCCGATAAATGCTATATTCCTGCTAATAATGTCATTCTTAATCTTATTAAAGAATTTGGTTCTTCATTCAAAGTAAGTTATTCAATAAGCGGTACTGCTCTCGACCAATTTGAAATGTATACCCCAGATGTTTTGGAAAGTTTCCAGCGTTTGGCTGAAACAGGTTGTGTTGAATTTCTTGCCGAAACATATTCTCACTCGCTGAGTTCATTAAAAAGTAAAAATGAATTTTTTAAACAGGTTAATGAACAGGCAGCAAAAATAGAAAGGCTATTTGGTAAAAAGCCTACTACATTCCGTAATACAGAGCTTATTTATTCTGATGGTATTGGCGAAATGGTTTCGGAAATGGGATTTAAAACCATGCTTACCGAAGGCGCCAAACATATACTGGGGTGGAAAAGCCCGAATTATATGTATTGCAATTCTATCAATCCCAAATTAAAATTATTACTTAAAAATTTCAGGTTAAGCGATGATATTGCATTCCGGTTTTCTCAGCAATCATGGAGCGAATGGCCTGTTACCACTGAAAAATATGTAGACTGGTTAAATAGTGTTGATGGAAGGGAAGAATGTATAAACCTGTTCATGGATTACGAAACATTCGGAGAACATCAATGGCCTGAGACAGGAATTTTTGATTTTCTGAAAGCATTGCCCGGTCGTGTTCTATCGCATTCCAATTTTAAATTTAATACACCTTCTGAACTTACAAATCTTTTACAACCGGTTTCGCCGATATACGTTCCTTATCCCATTTCATGGGCCGATGAAGAAAGAGATTTAACAGCATGGCTTGGAAATGAATTGCAGGATGATGCTTTTAACCGTTTGTATGAACTGGAAGACAAAGTAAATCATTGTTCGGATGAAAATATTATCCGCGACTGGAAATATCTTCAAACCAGCGACCATTTTTATTACATGTGTACTAAATGGTTTTCCGATGGCGATGTGCATAAATATTTCAACCCGTTCAATTCACCTTATGAAGCTTTCATTAATTTCATGAACATCCTTTCTGATTTTCAAATACGATTAGATGAGAAATGTCATGGAATGGCTGCAATACCTGTTGTTTCTGAAAATGAAAAAGCAGAACAACCAGAAATAAAAAAATCGGTACTACAACCTGTTCAGAAAAAAATAAATGAAATCAAAGAAGTTGTTAAGAAGAAAACAGCTAAAAAAGTTATTTCTGAAAAAATTCAAAAGATAGCTAAATCAAAGGTTGTAAAAGAAACTGTAAATAAAAAACAAGAAATAAAAGTTAGAGGCAGCGAGATTAAACTTTTGGAATCGCTTGCACGTCCTGCAATAAAACAAATTTTTAAAGAATATGATCTTAAAATTCTTGCAATGGCATTACAAGGCGCCGGCGAAGAATTAACCGATAAAGTAAGAAGTTCAATAGGGCAGGGAGCCGGAAGAAAACTTACTACAGCGCTAAACAGGATAAAATTACCTAAATCCAAAGAGGTAAAAGAAGCGAGAAGACTAATTGAAGAACAGATTAAAAAATATTTTGCTTCGAAAAAAAATATTTAGGTTTTTATAATTTTCTTTTATTAACTGATGTTACGCAAAACTCAAAATAAAATTTTAAAAACTTTAATTAATAAGGATTTTAAGAATATATGCCACCCGCCATGCCAACGAGGCAGATAGGCACAACCCAATTAACTGAGCGTGCTTGAAAGCTATATAGTCTTGAATGTTTAGTGCCTACGGTACAATAAGAAGTGAGTTGTACCTTTCTTTACCAAGCTGTTGTCCCTAACGGGACATAATAATAATAAAATAATGTTGTTTCGATACAAATAATGATTTTGCGTAACATCAATTCATAATTCTTCCTGTATTTATTCAACCATTTGGCATTTATTTATTATTTTTACTTTTTGTAATATAAAGGATAAAATTATGTCAGAAGAAAATATTCTGAAACCTGATTATTTATTTGAGATCAGTTGGGAAGTATGTAATAAAGTTGGAGGTATTTATACTGTAATTTCCACAAAAGCTTCAACGTTAGTATCTGAACTAAAAGATAATTACATTTTTATTGGTCCCGATGTTTGGAAAGAAACCAAGGATAATCCTGAATTTACAGAAGATAAATTTTTGTACCGCAGCTGGCGCGAAGAAGCAGAAAAACAAGGATTACGTTTCAGGCTGGGCCGGTGGAATATTGCTGGAAACCCCGTTGCTATTCTTGTTGATTTCACACCATACTTCGTTGTTAAGGATAAAATTTTCGCAAAATTATGGGAGAATTATAAACTCGATTCTTTACCCGGACAGTGGGACTACATTGAACCTGCAATGTTTGGATTTGCTGCAGCAAAAATTATTGAAAGCTTTTATGAATTCAATATTAGCGGACGTGACCGTATCATTGCCCAGTTCCATGAATGGATGACAGGAACCGGGATTTTATATTTAAAAGATAATATTCCCCAGGTGGGAACTGTATTTACTACACATGCAACAGCTTTGGGAAGATCTGTTGCCGGTAATGGTTTGCCTTTATATAAAGACATTGAAAGCTTTAATGCCGATGTGCTTGCGCGTAATTTTAATATTGTTTCAAAACAATCGCTTGAAAAACTCTCGGCTCAGAATGCTGACGGATTTACTACCGTTAGTGAAATTACAAATAAAGAATGCAAACAATTTCTGGAAAAAGAAGCGGATGTAATTACTCCAAATGGTTTCGATTCATCATTTCTTCCACCGGAAAATGTTTTCGAAGAAAAAAGAGATGAAGCACGTGTGAAATTATTTGATGTTGCAGAAGCCTTGTTAAACCAGGAGTTGCAGCGCGACAGTATGTTGGTGCTCATTAGCGGACGTTATGAATTTCGTAATAAAGGGATCGATTTATATATTGATGCACTGACCAGGTTGTACAATAATCCTGATTTAGATAAAGATATTATTGCTTTCATTATGGTGCCTGCAAACAATGCAGGACCAAGGAAAGATGTATATGAACGTATAGGCAAACCCAATTACGAGCAATCCCTGCATCATGAATTTCTTACTCATTACCTTCATGACCCGGACAATGATCCTGTATTGAAAAAAATCTATAGCTCAGGAATATCTAATGAAAAGGGAAGTAAAGTAAAAATAATTTTTGTTCCTTCTTATTTGAATGGCAGCGATGGAATATTTAACATGCATTATTACGAACTGCTGATTGGATTTGATGTTACGGTCTTCCCGTCATATTATGAGCCATGGGGTTATACGCCAATGGAAAGCATAGCATTTCACATTCCTACGATAACAACTACTTTGGCAGGTTTCGGAAATTGGATTCGTAATACATATGGCAAACTCGAAAAAGGAATTTTAGTTATTGATCGCGATGATGATAATGATGAATCTGTTGTTGAGCAAATAGCTGCTGGTCTTACGCGCTGTCTTCACCGGAATTTTGAAGATAAAAAAAGTTCAAGGAAAAAAGCACATGAAATATCTCATGATGGCTTATGGGTTAATTTTATAAATAATTATTACAAAATATATGATAAAGCGCTCCGTGAGGTTGCACAGCGCGAAACATTATTTTCTAAAAAACAATTACCTGAACAAACAACAATTCTACGTCCTGTACAAGGTGTTAAACCTACGTGGAAAAAAATACTGGTAAAATCCGATTATCCTGAAGGATTATCCGAATTGGTAAAGCTGACGAAAAATTTATGGTGGTCATGGAATAATGATGCAAAAGAATTATTCGAGATGGTCAATCCTGAATTGTGGGAAAAATCACAGCATAATCCAATTGCTATGCTGGAATCATTATCATACGAACAATTACTGGAACTGGAAAGAGATAAAGAATTCAGGGATAATCTGAAAAGTGTTTATGAAAAATTCGGTAATTATTTATTGGAAGGATGTAATAAAAAATCTCCTGCAATTGCATATTTTAGTATGGAGTATGGTTTGCACGATTCGGTGAAAATATTTTCAGGTGGACTGGGAGTATTAGCCGGTGATTATTTAAAACAATGCAGCGATTCAAATATAAATATTACAGGTATTGGGCTTTTATACAGGTATGGATATTTTTCACAGGAATTAGCGCTCAATGGTGAACAACTTGAAAATTATTATCCTCAAAAATTTTCACATTTACCGTTGCATCCTGTACGTGTAAATAATGGAGATGAAAGCGATAGTAATAATGGTTCCTGGTTGAAAATAAGGCTGGCATTACCCGGCCGTACGTTGTATGCCAAGGTTTGGCGTGTTGATGTTGGAAGAGTTCCATTATATTTACTGGATACCGATATTGAAGAAAATTCTGCTGAAGACCGTTTTATAACGCATCGCTTATATGGCGGGGAATGGGAAAACCGCTTGAAACAGGAAATCCTTCTTGGTGCCGGCGGAATACGTTTGCTGGATGCAGTAAATATTACTCCTGATATATATCATTGCAATGAAGGTCATGCCGCTTTTATGGGTGTTGAAAGAATGCGTAAACTGGTCCAGGATGAATTTTTTACTTTCCAGGAAGCCATTGAAATTGTTAGGGCATCTTCATTATTTACCACGCATACGCCAGTTCCCGCTGGTCATGATGAATTCAGTGAAGATTTATTAAGAACCTATATTCCTCATTATGCCGAACGACTGAATATTAGCTGGGATGCTTTTATGAACCTTGGAAGAGCAAAGGAAAATGTTCCGGGCGAAAAATTCAGCATGAGTGTTTTGGCGCTAAAGTTATCACAGGAAGTAAATGGTGTAAGTAAGATTCATGGACGTGTTACACGCGAAATGTTCAGCCATATATGGGATGGATATTTTAGTGATGAGTTGCATATAGGATATGTTACCAATGGAGTTCATTATCCTACATGGGCTGCAAAGAAATGGAAACAACTTTATAATGCTGAATTTGGAGAAGGATTTAATAACGATCAATCGAATGCCGAGCATTGGAGAAATATTTTTCACGTTTCGGATGATGAGGTATGGAAGATAAAACAAAGTCAAAGAAAAGAACTTATTGATTTTGTAAAAAGGCGTTTAATGGATAACCTGGAACGCAGGCAGGAAAACCCTAAGACCATTATTGAGCTTCAGAATGCTTTAGATGAAAACGCGCTCACCATAGGATTTGCAAGACGCTTTGCAACATATAAACGAGCACAACTTATTTTTAAAAATCTTGAAAAACTTGCACGTATTGTAAATAATCCGAATAAACCTGTTCAGTTTATATTTGCCGGTAAAGCGCATCCGGCCGATGGAGCAGGACAGGAGTTGATAAGATATATTACAGAGGTATCAAAAAGAAAAGAGTTTTTAGGGAAGATAATTTTCCTTGAAAATTATGATATGGATATTGCTTCCAAATTGGTTCAGGGAGTTGATATCTGGCTGAACACACCTGCACGTCCAATGGAAGCATCAGGTACAAGCGGGCAAAAAGCAGTAATGAATGGTGTGATGAATTTCAGTGTTCTCGACGGATGGTGGGCTGAAGGTTATATTGATAAAGCCGGTTGGGCGCTGAAAGAAGAAATGACTTACAAAAATCCGCAATACCAGGATGAACTGGATGCCGAAACTATTTATGATTTGCTCGAAGATGTTATCGCTCCTATGTTTTACAAGCGTGATAAAAATGGCGTACCTTCGAAATGGATCTCGCATATAAAAAATACTATTGCCGAAATAGCGCCACATTTTACTACCAAGCGCATGCTCGATGATTACTGTAATAATTATTACAATAAGCTTTATGAACGTACCTGTAAACTGAAAGAGAACAATTATGACCAGGTGAGATATTTATCAAACTGGAAAAAGAAGATCATACGAGGGTGGAACAGTGTTGAAGTGCTTTCGGTGAGTGTTCCCGATTCTACTAAGCGTGCATTTAAACTAGGTGAAAAATTTATTGCTGAAATTTCATTGGACCTTAATGAGCTTTCGCCCGAAGATATTGGCATCGAAGTAATATTCGGTCAGAAAGTAATGGATCAGGTTACCGATTTCTTTTATAAAAATGAAATGAAGATTGTAAATATCGAACGCAACCAGGTGAATTATAAAACTGAGATTTTTGTAACGCGTTCCGGTGTGTTCGACTTTGCATTCCGCATGTTTCCTAAGAATCCGCTATTGCCGCATCGCATGGATTTTTATTTGATAAAATGGATTTAAAAAATAAATTGCTGGTTATTGAATTGTTTTATTGTTGATTGTAATTAGAATATTAATTTTTTTTAAAAAGAGAAATAATATTAATAGAATAATGCAAATGTTAGATTCATACATGAATTTAAAATTATAAAATATGAAAAAAATAAATAATAATTTTTTGATTATTTTAATTATGTTTACCTTTTTAACAAATGTTAAATATAGTAATGTAAATGATGGGATTTCAACACAAGGTAAACAGTTCCTAAGTGATTTATATTGGAACATACCCTTAAACACAGACCCAATTACAGTTTTTAATTTGCTCTCAGAAAAAAACAATATATTTTATGATATATCAAAGTCAGGTTTAGCATCAACAATTATGGCAGAAGCATATAACAATAAGTATATTGATGCATCTTTATCTAGGTGGAAATATATGACACTCTATGTATACTTTGATGATAAAATGAAATCTAAAGGAAAAATGATTTCAATTCATGGTTGTACTTCATATTCTATTCTCAATACAATGACTTTTTTGATAGAAAGTATATCTGCAAAAAATACTTCAACTACTTGTAATAAAGAAGTTTTATTTGATGAAGCTTATAAATATGAATACTTCGCAGCCACAACTTCAACCACTCCTTTTTTTACAATAATCTCGCAAATTGAACATGACTCGAAAGATAAAACAAAAATAGTTGAAGCAAAATATCAATTTTGGTTAGATGAGACTGCATTAGTTTTTTCTAAATAGCTATTACTTTGTTACACTAATTTTTTTATATGAAAAAGAAAATAGGGTATATCAAATATAATGATCAACTCTTTGAGGTTTTTTGGGATACTGAAACAAAATTAGTATGGTGTAAGGATGACAAAGGGACTTTAACAAACTTTAATGATGCAAAAGCTTTAGCAGAAAATGTTGTTATTGACTGCGCAAAAGAAATGTTAAAATCTAGCGGATTATAATTAAAATATTGTTTCCCTGTGTTTGCGATGGTTCGCAACAAGTGCAAGTAAGGATTTAATACTAATTTAACATGCAAAGTCTTAAACAAATATTTTTATACATATTTATATTTCTATCATTCGAATCGTTTTCGCAAATAACGGATACAGTTGATTTGAATAAAATATTTGGAAAGTTTGTTGGAGGATTTTGTATTTATGATATAAACACAAGCAAATATATTCAGTATAATAAGGCACAATGTGAAAAAAGATTTTCGCCCTGTTCCACTTTTAAAATCACGAATTCGCTTATAGGACTTGAAACTGGCGTAATTACTGATACCAGCTTTGTTATCAAATATGACAGTCTGCTTCATCCGAAAGATTCATTTATGTTGAACAATTCACCTTACAAATACTGGTATGATGATCTGTCATTAAAAAATGCCTTCAAATATTCGTGCGTTTGGTATTACCAGGAATTAGCAAGGAGGATAGGATTTGAAAGGATGAAAAAATATATCGATATTTTAAATTACGGGAATAAAGATATTTCAGGAGGTATAGATAAATTCTGGCTTTGCGGCACTATTGAAATTTCAATTAACGAACAGGTGGAATTTTTAAAAGCATTTTATCAGCATAAATTAAAAGGTTTTTCTGACAGGAGTATTGATGCTGTAAAAAGCATAATGCTTTATGAAACTACTGACAATTACAAACTATACGGTAAAACGGGAAGCGGCGATTGTACGGATGATAAGGTTCTTGGCTGGTATGTGGGTTTTGTTGAAACCGCTTCGGGTCCGAAAATTTTTGCAATGAATGTGCTTGTTAATGATTACAACGACTTAAATAATAATTACAGAATAGAACTGACTAAAACAATTCTGAAAGAGCTTAAAATTATTTAAGCGGAGACAGCATTGCTTCGTGCAAGTCATATTACATATTAGAAAATAATAAATTACGCGTCATGAAACGCGCAAGAATAAATAAAAACAATAATTCATAAAAAATAAAACTATGTCAAAAGTTAGTACTTATCTAAATTTTTCTCGCAATACTGAGGAAGCTTTTAATTTTTATAAATCTGTTTTTGGTGGTGAATTCAGTGGGGGTGGAGTGGCACACTTTGGCGATTTCCCGCCACCGGCAGGCTCTCCGCAGTTGGCCGAAGAAGATAAAAAGCTTATACTGCATATTGAACTGCCCATACTTGGTGGTCACATTTTGATGGGCTCCGATGCACCGGAATCGATGGGATTCAAAGTGAACACAGGAAATAATGTTCACATCATGCTTGAGCCCGATACCAGGGCAGAGACAAAAAAATTGTTCGATGCATTAGCAGTAGGTGGTAGAGTAATAATGGAATTACAGGAAATGTTCTGGGGTGCATATTATGGCAATTGCGTTGATAAATTCGGAGTGCAATGGATGTTTAATTGCACAGAAAAAAAATAATAATTGTAATAATACTTTTTTATTCAATTGTTCTCTTCTGCGGTTATTCGATTGTTCGACTATTCAATTATTCCAATGTTCAACTGTTCAATTATTCACATGCTCAATTATTCGAATGCTCGGTTGTTCGATTATTCTAATGTTCAAAATATCTTTTTATTTCTTACACTTTCTTATATTTGCAAATCAAAAAAAGTTTTAAACAAAAATTTTAAACATGAAATTACTTGAAGGTAAAACTGCAATAATAACCGGCGCATCGCGCGGCATTGGTCGTACCATTGCCATCCGCTTTGCCAAAGAAGGAGCCAACGTAGCTTTTTCCGATTTGTTTTACGATGCACAAGCTGAATCACTCGAAAAAGAATTATTGAGTTATGGTGTTAAAGCAAAAGGCTATGCTTCCGATGCCAGCTCATTCAAAGCTTCTGATGATTTTATAAATGAGGTACTGAAAGATTTTCCTGTTATTGATGTTTTAGTTAATAATGCAGGTATTACGCGCGACAACCTGCTGATGCGCATGACAGAAGCCGATTGGGATGCTGTTATTAATGTGAATCTGAAATCTGTTTTCAATCTTACAAAAGCTGTTCAGAAAGTGATGCTGAAACAACGTTACGGTTCAATCATCAACATGAGTTCGGTTGTTGGTGTTGAAGGAAATGCAGGACAGTCGAACTATTCCGCATCAAAAGCAGGAATACTCGGATTCACAAAATCAATTGCACAGGAACTGGGTTCGCGCAGTATTCGCTGCAATGCAATAGCGCCGGGATTCATCGAAACCGAAATGACAGCAAAACTTCCGGAAGATGTAAAGAAGAACTGGATTGAAAATATTCCTTTGAAACGTTCTGGCTCTACTGATGATGTTGCTGATGTTACAGTATTTTTAGCAAGCAACCTTTCATCATACGTTACTGGTCAGGTTATTAGTGTTGACGGGGGAATGCATATGTAGTAAAAATAAAATTCAAAATTATAAAAGCTGAAAAATTCCAAACTCAAGGCAAAGGGTTTGGAATTTTTCTTTTTATTCAATAACTGATGTTACGCAGAAAAATAATATTTTACATAAATTCGCAATGATAGGTAATATATTTATTGATTTTTTTATTCCAATCCCGTAGGGATTACAGCTTGGTAAAAAATTATAATATCAAATATAAAAGTGCCGTAGGTACTACACAATAAGAAAATCCAAGCACTAAATCCTAAATAAATTCAAATTACAAAACTCAAATGAATAAAACTATTTTTGGATTTATAAAATTGAATTTGAAGTTTTGTATATAGTTTAGAAATTAAGATTTGAAGTTTGAATAAAGGATAGTGCTTACAGCACATCACGTTGTTGCTATGTTGGGTTTTACCAAGCGATTATGCCTACGGCATATACTTTAAGAATAATTTTTGAATAGAAGGCCGGCTTTGACTCGATTATCCTTACACTCTCGTTTCGGGAGAATCGGCCCTGTATGACCTTTTACTTTGTGTGAATTTATTTGTTTGCGTAACATCAGTCAATAATTATTTTTGAGGTTTTAATAATTTCATTATTCTTTTTCAATTGAAGAAAATAAATTCCGTTTTTTAAATTATCCCTGTCGATAATTACTTTTCCATTGCTAATATTTTCAATACTTTTGGTAATTTGACCAACATTATTATAAATTAAAACAGCGTAATTATTTTTTGATTCATATTCAAAATTCAAAATTGAAAAATCAGGAAACGGATTTGGATAAATCTCAACATCATCATTTGTTTGCAAATCATTTAAACCTGTATAGGTGTTTACATAAGCATTGTGCGAAAATTCAGATGTATTGCCCGAAGCATCGGTTGCAGTAGATGTTATAACATCACCTGCATTTATTCCTGAAAGATGAATGCTCCAGTTGCCACCAGCATCAGGCGTTACACAACCTAAATATGTTTTTCCTTCACCATATGAATTTGAATCGGAATCGGCTATGTAAATTTCAATATTTGTCGTTAGTGGATTTGTGCAATCAATCGTTCCTTGAATAAATGTAAGTCCGTTGTAAGTCCAATAATCAGCGGAAGTGATAACAGGATAATTCATCATCATGTTTGGCCCAGTATCAGAGTCGCCGGCATCATTTAAATTTGTTCCGATAGGGAAGAGGTCGATGCCCAAAGTGCCATTATTGTGAATGGAGTTGCAGGATATTTTATTATTTATATCTCCTGCAGTCATCAGGAATATCCCGGCAGAGCCGTTGTATGCAATGATATTTCCATTACCGGCACTTCCTCCGATAATATTATTTTTTGCGCCTTCGGCAATTCGTATTCCATCGAAAGCGTTGCCCAGCGGCAATAACCCTGATGAATCGGTTCCGATTTTATTTCGTGTGATTGAATTATTATCAGTGTATGTTACATGAATGTCAATTCCCTGTTGTGCATTTCCCGAAATCACGTTGTTGTCGATATAATTATAAACAGGTGCACCATCAATAACTACGCCGTTTCCATTAGGCAAAGCAAGCGTTCCGTTTTTATCAGTTCCAATGAAATTACCTTTTACGGTATTGTGATTAGTTCCGTTGTTGTATACAAAAACACCGTAACCACTATTTCCCGAAATAATATTCCTATATGAAATTGAATCACCACCAATAATATTATAAGAAGAACCATCGTCGAATAAAACACCGTATGTATTAGGAATAGCAGCGCTTCCATTGATGTCTGTGCCAATATAATTTCCAAAAACTTTATTGTATTTAGCATCTGTTCCAATTATCGGGACTCCGTAAGCATTATTTCCCGAAATAATATTTCGTAATGCAGGATTATTTCCTCCAACATTGTTATACTTAGCGGTTCCTTCAATGCTCACGCCGTCATAGTTTCCAAGAGAAGCTGTTGCAGTTCTGTTTGTTCCTACAAAATTTCCTGAAACAATATTGCTATCAGCATTAACAATACGAATTCCAATATGACGATTTCCCGATACAATATTTCTTTCTTCAATTGAAGACCCTCCAACAATGTTGTGTTTTGCCCCACTGATTATTTCGATACCTATATTGTTGCCAAGACTGTCGGTAGCATTGTAATTTGTCCCGATGTAGTTTCCGTAAACATGATTGTTCTTTGCGTTAGCACCATAAATCTGTATGCCGCAAACAAGCCGCTGAAGTGTAATTCCCTTTATTATATTATTCGCTGTATTCATTATGCAGAAGGCATGAGCAATTGTATTATTTACTCCGGTGATAATAATTTCTGGTCCATTTGGATTTGTATCACCCTGGTTGGTGGTTTGTGTTGTGCCGTCAATTGTGGTGTTCCCGTTAGTGATATATGGAAGGTAAGAAGCAAGTGTTATTGTCCATGTTCCTGTTGAAGAATTATAATTTGCATCAGATGTTGGAATATTAAATGCTATCACATCACTTCCTGAATTTGAATTGGACGAAGTTATAGTACTTCGCAAAGAACCTGTTCCTGAATCATTGGTGTTGGTTACAGTAAAAGTATTTCCCGAACTTATTTCTGAAATTAAAATTATAAAAACAAAAAGAATTATCTTTCTCATAATGAAATCAGTTTGCCTGAATGTATTGTTCCTTCTGCATTTCGTACAATGTAGAAATATATTCCTGAAGGTAATTCGTTTGTGATTTTTATTGTTCCATCACTTGTGAAATTTTTAGTTATAATTGCATTTCCTGTTATATCGTAGATCACAAGCGATGCGTTAGTAGTCGATGGCGAATGATAAATAAATGTAGCATTATCTGAATATGGATTTGGAAAAACTTCGATACCTTCAATGTTATTGCTGATTACATCAATTCCGGCAGAACAACTGTGTGTGCATGAAGTAACGGTATTTTCAACAACTCCGTTATTCAAATCAATATATGGAGGACCTGATAAAGGTGACTGGTCGCAGATATCAACAGTTCCTTTTATATAACCTGAATTAGTAGAGTATGCAGCTATACAGAATGAACCGCTGCTTCCTTTTAATGTATCGGCATTTGTAAAATTATTGCTGATGTTGACAAAGCCATTGTTTGTAAATACAGCATCATGACTTAATGAATCACCATTATAAAAGTCATGGTAAACGTTAAAAGGAACAGTAGATAAATTTTGAAAACTTCCTTTATTCATAAAATCATAATTCACAATCACACTGTCGTGTGTTGTTGCAGTTCCGGTATTTAAGAAATCTGTTGTGTAGATGGTGCCATTCCCAGTATATGAAACTGAATTTAAAAAATTGGTTAGCTTTAAACGTCCGTCATTATTGAGATTACCGTTGTTCCAAAAGTAAGTACTGTTAATTTCACTATTCTGAATATTTTCAATAGTACCATCGTTTCGCAAGCTGTCAACATCATTTATTATTCCATTGTTTGAAAAAGTTGTTGTATTATATAAAGCCTGTGTAACAGTCATGGTGCCTGAGTTTGTTACAGTTCCGCCTGATGAATAAAAACGGGCTACTTCAAAAGCTCCTTCATTAGTAAAAGAACCACCACCTATTGCGAAATCTACTAAGTCACCAAATTTTATTAATGAAGCACCGGCATTGATATTTACCGAACCATATGTATATCCAAAGTTAGTGTTAAGTATGACATTATGATTTACTTCAATGATATATCCTGGTGCGGGAACACAGTTACAATCCCATGTTGCCGGGCTTAGCCAGGCGCCGGGTGCTACTGATGATATGGTTTGCTTTTGTCCGAATAATGTTAATGATATGCTTGACGATATAAATAACGTAAGTAAAAGTTTTTTCATAGTTCTAGTTGTTAAGGATATTTAGTTTGATTGTTTTCTGGAAATTATTTGAATAAATGCTTACTAAGTAAACGCCTGATGGTAGTGAGTGATTTGAGTTTATGTTAAATTTATTCAGGCCTTCTATACATTGAATGCTGTTAATGTCTTCAATCGTTTGTCCCAAGCAATTTGTGATTTTTATTTGAATTGTCTGATTTTTTTCTGAAGTAAAAACCACAAAAGCATCATTGTTAGTAGGGTTGGGGTATAATGAAATATTTTCTAAAGGATTTTTATTTTCAATTATTGAAACAAATAATGTTACTGTATAATTTGCTGAGAACTCTGAAGTGTTCATTAATTCGTCAGTTGCTGTTGATGATAATAATTCACCATTGATGATTCCAGTAACAGTATCACAGAAGTAGCCTGTGTTATCAGGTGTTACAGAGCCTAAATAAAATTTCCCGTCTCCATGTGAAAAAAAGTTTGCCGAAGCTTTGAATAATTCAACAGTACATAATTCAGGATGATGAGTATCAAGAGTACCTTTAACAATCGTATAGTTCATGTTGCTGTTATATTCTGCTGAAGTTATAACAGGATAATTCATCAAATCATTTGGGCCGGAATCATTATCACCTGCATCATTCCCATTTGATAAAGGCGGGAAGAGTTCTATTCCCATTCCTATATTATTCCACATTGAGTTTCCTGAAATTTTATTGTATTTTGAATTTGCATCTGCAATCACCACACCACCGGAATCGTTGAATGCAATTATGTTTCCGAAATTCACTTCACCAATGATATTATATTTTGGTCCGTATGCAATTGCTATTCCTGCGGAACCGTTGCCCAAATCGGATGTTCCGTTAGTTGCTGTTCCGATCTTATTTGAAATAACAATATTGCTGTCGGCATTTTCATAAATTGCTATTCCCATTCTTTTGTTTCCGGAAATGACATTATTGCTAAACAAGTTATGTTTCGGATTTGTTGCAATGCCTATGCCTATTGAATTTCCAAGTCTTAGTGTGCCGGTAATATCAGTGCCGATATAATTCCCGATAATCTGGTTTGAGTCGGTTTTCTGGTCGGCCATTTCAATTCCATCATACCTGTTTCCTGAAATTATATTTTTATCCGAAGCATTAAATCCGCCGATAATATTGTAACGTGCCCCACCGGCTATAATCAGTCCAATATCATTTGGAACAGTATCGGTGCCTGTTGCATTTGTACCAATGAAATTTCCTTTGAGTTCATTGTAGTTAGTGCCATGCGTTACAATAAAAATTCCATAACTCATATTTCCTGACAAAACATTTTTTTCAATTGAATTATGATTTGATGAAGCATCAATGCAAATGCCTGTAGCATTAGGTAATGAAGCATTTCCCGTTGCAGTTGTTCCGATATAATTTCCAATAAGAGGATTACAAGAACAATTGCCGTAATAGATAAATCCATAAACACGATTGCCGGAGATAATATTTCTTTCACCACTTGTATAGCCGCCAATAGTATTATATTTTGCGGTAACGTTCACTTCAATACCATTCCCCTGAACGAGTGAGTCACCAATTTTCAGTCCACCATTACCGCTTGCATCAGGGCCAATATAATTTGCGGAAATTTTGTTGCTGTCGGAAGATTCAATGTAAATGCCTATTTCAGTGTTTCCTGAAATAACATTTCTTTCGTTTGCAGTTAACCCGCCAATAGTATTATTGTTTGATTGGCTTTGAAAAAGAACTCCGGTATAATTACTGAGTATCTGCAATCCGCTAAAATCAGTGCCAATATAATTTCCTTTTATTTCATTATGCCTGCAAGTGTTGTTAAATGTTATTCCTGTATTTGTGTTCCCTGAAAGTATATTTCTTTCTGTAATTGTTGAACCGCCTATGATGTTATAATTTGCTTCGTTAAGCATAATGCCGTCACCATTGGGAATGGCAAGCGTTCCCGTAGCATTACTACCGATATAATTTGATGTAATGGTATTATTATTTGATTTATCGAATATTATTCCAGCAAGTGTGTTTCCTGAAATTATATTTTTAGAAATAATATTTGATTTTGTATTTACATCCATTGCAATACCAATAGTATTAGAATTGGCAGCGTTTCCGCTGTAATCGGTGCCGATATAGTTTTCTGTGATTGAATTTCCTGAGCTTGTTCCTCCATATCCTGTTATTATAATTGCATTGTTGAAACGCCCTAATGCAAAGCCTTTGATTACCGAATTGCTCGAAACAACACAAAATGCAAAATCAAGAAGATTTTTTCCATCAATATATATTTCGGGACCGGATGTATTTGTGTTTCCCTGGCTTTGTGTTTGAGTTGTTGCATCAATAACGGTAGTTTTAATAATGTATGGCAAAGTGCTGTCGGGACTGATGGTCCACACACCTGTTGAAGCATTATAGTTTGCATCACTTTTGGGAATGTTGAATTTTATTGAATCTGCTCCCGAACTGTATATCCATTGATTGATTGCCCAGCGCAAACTTCCGTTGCCGCTATCATTAGTGGTTGTTACTGTATACACATTACTTTTAATAAGTAAAGGGAAAAATATTAAAGCGAAAAAGAAGTAAATTTTTTTCATAAATCTTATATATACAAATTTAGCAAAATTTCTGAAGCCAAATTAATACAAGAAGATTCGTGAAGTTAACGGTATTATTGCCTGATTTTGTTTTTTATAAGCAGGTATTTTTACCTGTTTTTATAATTAATAGTTCTGTAATTATATTATGTGTGGACTAAAGTACTTTATAAATGAGGGTTTCAAAATGAGGTTGTTTAAAAAGTAATACCAATTGTTAATTTAAAATAGTCCAAAGGAAATTTTAAATTTTACAATGGTTATGCCGATGACATAGATGTTATAGTACAATTTATTGGACTATTACATCTATGTCATCGGTATAATTTAACCGCAAAGTCCACGAAGAATAAAGCAAAGTTCGCAAGGAAAATTATTTGCTATACAATACTTTGCGTTCATAGCGGATATCTTAGCGCTCTTAGCGGTTCAAGATTTTTGACTTTTAAAACAACTTCATTAAAACTCAATGATATTGGGCTTTAGACCAAAATTTACTAAAAGTTTACCGAACTATTGAAAATAAAAAATTATAATAAATCAGTTTTAGCAATTATCTTTGCCCTGATAATATTTTATGAGCGGTTATACAATCATCACCGAATATCCTTTATGGTTTCTTATTCTCTGTGTTATACTTGGGGCAGGGTTATCAACCTTGTTATATTTCAGGAATAAAAAATATGTTTTTACTTCTAAAATAAAAAAAATATTATTTGTACTTCGTTTTTTAGCAATAACAATAATTGCTTTTCTTCTATTGTCACCATTAGTAGAAACAATATCACGAAATGTTGAGAAACCAATTATCATTATAGCGCAGGATAATTCCAGATCAATTATTATAAATAAGGATTCTGCTTTTTATAAAAATTCGTATCCTGAAAAAATGAAAAGTTTTATTGATAAGGTCAGCGATAAATTTGAGATAAAGACATATAACTTTGGCGAAAAATTTAGCGACAGCCTTTCGTTCTCATATAAAGATAAAACTACAGATATTTCTTCATTGTTTGATGAATTGCAAACACGATATACCAATCGTAATGTGGGTGCGCTGATTCTGGCTACCGACGGGCTATATAATAAAGGTAAAAATCCATTGTATGCTTCGGGTTTTGCATCGTTCCCTATATACACTGTTGCATTAGGCGATACAATGATCTATAAAGACCTTATTATTACAAAAGTTAATTCAAATAAAGTTGCTTACCTGGGGAATAAATTTCCTGTTGAGATAATAATTACAGCTAATAAATGTAAGGGAAGTTCAACTAAGTTAAGTGTTACAAAGGGAAATGAAACAGTTTTTGAAAAATCACTCGATATTAATTCCGAATCATTTATTCAAACGATAAACCTTGAGATTGAAGCAAAATATAGTGGGTTACAACACTATCATGTTTCAATTTCAGCATTGAAAGATGAAATAACTACAGCTAATAATTTCCAGGATTTTTATGTTGATGTGCTTGATCAGAAACAAAAAATTTTAATTCTTGCCAATTCACCAAGCCCCGATGTTGCAGCTATTAAAGAGTCGCTCGAAAAAAATAATAATTATGAAGTTGATTTTTATCTTGCCGATAATTTTACAAAAAGTATAAAAGGGTATAACCTTGTTGTTCTTCATCAATTGCCTTCAGCAAAAAATAATATTACCAATATTACCGATGCAATAAAAAAAGAAAACCTTCCGTCAATTTATATATTAGGTTCACAGAATAATTATACAGCGTTTAATGGATTAAAGACAGGATTAAATATTATTGTCAATACAAAAACTTCGCAAAATGAAGCCATGCCGGTTATTAATAATGAATTTCCTTTATTTTTAATAAGCGATGAATTGAAACGTTTTACTGACGATATGCCACCATTGTATTCACCATTTGGTACATATAATGTTTCAAACACATCAAATATATTGTTCTATCAGAAGATTGGGGCGGTATCTACAAAGCAGCCTTTAATTTTGTTTAATGAATTGAATGGACTTAAAACATGCGTAATTGCAGGCGAAGGAATATGGAAATGGAAAATATTCGATTATGCAAAAAATCAGAATCATGAAATTTTCAACGGGCTGATTAGTAAAATTGTCCAATACCTTGCTGTTACCGAAAATAAAAGCCTTTTCAAGATTACATGCAATCATAAATTTTATGAAAACGAAAATGTAGAATTTGATGCGGAAGTTTATAATGAAAGCTATGAATTGATTAATGAACCCGAGGTAAGTTTGACGATATATGATAGCTTAAATAAAAAATATCCATTTACTTTTTCTAAAACATCAAATGCTTATAGCCTAAATGCCGGCTTATTTCCAGTGGGAGCTTATCGCTATGAAGCTAATGTAAAAATAGGAGATAAGATTCTTACTCAAAAAGGTGTATTTAACGTGATAGCCATTAACATCGAGTCGTTACATACCATTGCTGACCATAAGACCTTATACAGTATTGCCGAAAAACATGGAGGTAAATTATATTACCCGAATCAACTGGACGACCTTTTGAAAGCGCTTGAAAAAAGAGATGATATCAAATCGGTTTCATTCACACAGAAACGCTTGAGCGATCTTCTGAATTTATTCTGGGTTTTTATAATTATACTTGGACTTATTTCTGCCGAATGGTTTATTCGTAAGTGGAGCGGAAATTATTAATCTTGTTACTTAATATGAACAGCAAGCCAGATACACTGCGGAACCGTTGATGTGTATGTAACCCGGTGTTTGCAATGAGCCGGAATTAAAATATAATCACCTTCTCGTAATTGCACTTTATTATTTTCTTTTTCAAATAATATCTCAGCTTCACCTTTCAATAAAATAACCCATTCATCATCTTGCTGGTCGTACCATGTGTTTTCAGGGGTTGTATGTCCGGCAGAAACAATGCTTTCTATTTTTAAATTTTTATTTTCAAGAAGAGTATCAAATAATTCTTCTTTACCAGCAATATTATTTTTTTTGAAAAGGTTACCTGGTTCCATTGGAAAATAAAAAGGAGGATTTTGTATGAGTATGCTTTAAGAATAATCGTCAACGATTCCTTTTCCCTGACGTATGATATCGAATTCTTCTTTAGTACAATCAATAACAGTAGAAGGTTCTATGCCTCCAAAACCGCCGTCGATAACAATATCTACAATATCACGATAACGTTCATAGATAAGTTCCGGGTCGGTGGTGTATTGGAGTAAATCATCATTATCTTTTATTGAAGTGCTCATGATAGGGTTTCCCAGCCGGTTTACAATTTCACGGGCAATACTGTTGTCGGGTATACGTATACCTACGGTTTTTTTCTTGCTTTCAAAAAGTTTAGGAACATTATTATTTGCATTCAGAATGTATGTAAATGGTCCGGGTAATGTTCTTTTCATTAATTTGAAAACATCATTGCTGATTTGTTTTGTAAAATCAGATAAGTGACTTAAATCGTAACAAATAAAAGAGAAATTAGCTTTTTCAGGTCGTATACCTTTTATCTGTGCAATGCGTTCTACTGCTTTATGCTGGAAAATATCACAGCCCATACCATAAACTGTATCGGTGGGGTAAATAATAATACCGCCATTTTTCAGGCATTCAACAATTTGCCCGATATGGCGTGGATTAGGGTTTTCGGGATATAATTTAATTAACATAACATTGATTCCAGCTGCAAATGTATTAGTTTTTTATTATTTATATTCAATAATAAATTATTTTCTGTTTCTGAATTTGTCATCTATTATTGCTGAAGGAAGGAGTTGGAATTTTTTCCCTAAAAAAGAAGGGGTAAGCAACTTATATCGCACCGCTCAACCATTTTACCCTTGCTTCCTTCCGAACCTGGGGGAGTTCAACAGGAGCTGGTCGTATAAGACTTACCCCGCGACAAAATTATAAAAAGAAATGATATGTATAAAAAATATTTATAAATTTCTGAAATTACTATTAATTATTACATTTGCATATCAAACATTATTAACATGGAACCGTCAACAGAAACCAAAAAAATCAGCGTTGCCAGAAATGCTTTAAACTATGGCTTTTTGCTTGGTATTACCTTAATTATTTTATCACTGCTTTTTTATATATTGAATGTCGATTATCAAAGCGTTGCCCAATATATTAGTATTGTAATAATGATAGTTGGAATGATTATAGGCATTTTAGCCTACAGAAAAAACAATAATGGATTTATTACCTATGGACAATCTCTGGGTAACGGAGTGCTTATTGGATTATTTTCAGCAATTCTCGTTTCAATATATACGATCATCTTTTTTACATTGATTGATCCCGGAATGATAGATGTGATTCTTAGGCAGGCTGAAGAAAAAATGATTGAAAAAAATCCCAACATGACCGATGAACAAATTGAGATGGCGATGAGTTATTCCCGGAAATTCATGACACCTCTGTCGATGGCAATATGGGGTACGATTATGAGTACAGTATACGCATTTGTTGCTTCCTTAATCATTTCAATATTTACCCGTAAAGTGGATAATTCATTCGAAGCTAATTTCAGATAAAAATTACATGGATATTTCAATTGTTATTCCCTTATTAAATGAAGATGAATCCTTACCTGAACTTTCAGCATGGATTGAAAAGGTTATGAATGAAAATAGATTCTCGTATGAAATTATTTTCGTTGATGATGGAAGTACTGACCGTTCGTGGGAGATAATAGAACACCTTTCTGAAAAAAATAAAAATATCAAAGGAATAAAATTCCGTCGTAATTATGGAAAATCAGCAGCATTGAATTGTGGATTCCTGGATGCACAGGGCGATGTTGTAATTACTATGGATGCCGACATGCAGGATTCGCCTGATGAAATTCCTGAATTATATAAAATGATAAAGGAAAAAGGTTTTCATCTTGTTTCAGGATGGAAACAAAAACGCTACGATCCTATTACGAAAACCCTTCCCACCAAGTTATTCAATTGGGCTGCCCGTAAAATGAGTAAAATAAAACTACATGATTTCAATTGCGGGTTGAAAGCATACCGGAACGATGTTGTGAAAAATATAGAAGTGTATGGCGAAATGCATCGCTATATTCCTGTAATAGCAAAATGGTCGGGTTTTTCAAAGATTGGCGAAAAAGTTGTTCAACACCGTAAACGTCAATACGGAAAAACAAAGTTCGGGATGAGCCGGTTTATCAATGGTTTTCTTGATTTGATATCTTTATCTTTTGTTGGAAAATTTGGGAAAAAACCGATGCACTTTTTTGGTTTATGGGGAACATTCCTTTTCTTTATAGGATTTGTAATTGCAACATACCTTGTTTATGCAAAGTTTGCAATGGATTCCTATAAAATGACTGAAAGACCATTGTTCTACCTGGGTTTATTATGTATGATTATTGGTGCGCAAATGTTCCTTACCGGTTTTATTGCTGAAATGATTTCAAGGAATTCATTGGATAGGAATAATTATATTATCGAGAAAAAAATAAGTTTATAGAAAATTAAACAGATGAAATATAATTTATATTTATTCCTGATTTTTGGAATTCTTATTTTTTTATTTTCTTGTTCGGGTACTCCTGATAAAAGCAAGGCCACTATTGCTGAAGTGAAAAATATTAAGGATACTTTTAAAAATAATGACGATTTTTTTAAAGAAAAAATTATTGGTACATGGTCGGCATTTGAAACCGTAAGAGGTGAAACGATTTCATTTGACAGCGATGGAAAATTTAAAGGATATGATGGACGTACCAGGTATGAAGGAACATGGGAAATTAAAGAGCATAAAATAAATTTATCTACAAACGGCTTATTTTACCTTGACATAAAAGACGACACGCTATATCTTGATTCTACAAAGTATATGCGTCAGCCGCCGGCATTGTCAGATAAGAATAAATAATATTTATTCTGAACTTTGAACTGAAAAAGTAGTTTAATTATGATTATATCAAGATTGATATTAAAGAATTGGAAAAATTTTAAAGATGTAGATATTGAGCTAAAAGAAAGGGTTTTTCTAATAGGGGCGAATGCTTCAGGTAAATCTAATCTGTTGGATGTTTTTCGATTTTTAAGAGATATTGCAAAACCTGGAGGTGGATTACAAAAAGCAGTAACTGATAGAGGTGGGATTTCTAAAATTCGCTCTCTGGCAGCAAGAAGACATCCAGATGTAGAAATTGAAGTTCATATTTCTGATTTTGGTTCAGAAGAAATTATTTGGAAATATGCTATTGGAATTAAACAGGAAGCAAGAGGTTATAGACTTCCTTATTTATCTTATGAAAAAGTTTGGGATGGAAATAAATTAATAATAAATCGTCCAGAAGATGATGATAAAAAAGATAAAGTTAGATTAACACAAACTTATCTTGAACAAATTAATACTAATAAAGATTTCAGGGAGATTTCAAGATTTTTTGAAAATGCACTTTATCTACATTTAGTGCCTCAATTATTAAAATATCCTTCTGCTTTTACAGGGCAAGATTTACCAGGTGATCCTTTTGGAAAAGGATTTTTGGAACGTGTTGCAAAAACAAATGAAAAAACTCGTAAAGCATGGTTAAATAAAATTGAACATGCTCTTAAGATAGCTGTCCCACAATTGACGAATCTTGAATATACAACAGAAAGAGGTTATCCTCATCTTGAAGTTACATATTCACATTGGAGACCTGGTGCAGGAAGGCAAAGAGAAGAACAGTTTAGTGATGGAACACTTAGATTAATCGGTCTTCTATGGTTATTACAGGAAGGTGATTCTTTATTATTACTTGAAGAACCTGAACTTTCGTTAAATGGAGCAATAGTTTCAAAATTAGCACCGTTAATATATAAACTTCAAAAACAAAGAAAAAGACAAGTATTAATTTCTACTCACAGTTCAGATTTATTAAATGACAGAGGTATTTCTTTAAAAGAAATTGCAGTATTGGAACCTGCATCGGAAGGTACTAAAATAACAATTGCTTCAAATATTAAAGATGTAAAAAAAATGCTTGATACAGGAATGAGTCCTGCATCAGCAATATTACCCCGAGTGAAACCAAAAGATATTAATCAACTATCTCTTGAAATATAAAATGAATCCTATTCCTCTGAACCTTGTATTTGAAGACCAAATCAGCGAATTTGTAATGAGAAAACTTGCAGCTATTTGTGATGACAAATTCTTTATTTCTTATTCATATTACGAAGAAGGATTTGGGTATATAAAAAAAAATATAGATGGTTTTAATGAAGCATCGAAAGGTTGTGCTTTTTTTGTTCTCACAGATTTGGACAAAACCGATTGTGCTCCAACTTTAATTAAAAATTGGTTGAATAAAAAGGTTCACAATAATTTAATTTTTAGAGTTGCTGTCAGAGAAGTTGAAGCATGGTTGTTGGCAGATATAGAAGGATTCTCGGAATATACAGGAATATCAATTGCTAATTTTTATGATAATCCTGAAAAGATTGATGATCCAAAGATTGAACTTTTTAGATTGATAAAAAAATGTCGAAAAAGAGAAATTAGAGAAGATATATTACCAAAAGATGAATATGCGAAAATAGGTCCTAATTATAATGAGAGATTAGGTGAATTTGTTTTTAAGTATTGGAATGTTGAAAGGGCGGCAAAGCGTTCAATTAGTTTAAAAAAAGCACTTTCTCACCTTTCAAGATTTGATTATATTTAAAACAAAAGATATTATTAATGAGTACAAAAAAAATAGTTATCATTGGCTCGGCTTATCCCTTACGCGGTGGAGGTCTTGCAACATATAATGAACGACTTGCCCTTGAATATATACGAAATGGTTGTGATGTTACTATATATACATTTTCATTACAATATCCCTCTTTTCTTTTTCCAGGTAAAACACAGTATTCAGAAGGTCCCGCGCCAAAAGATTTAAATATTAAAATTACTGTCAATTCCATAAATCCACTTACCTGGCTGAAAACAGGCAAAGAAATTCGCAAACTAAAACCGGATATTGTTATAATAAAATTCTGGATTCCTTTTATGGGTCCATGTTTGGGAAAGATTGCGCGCATCATTAAAAAAAATAATCATACAAAAATAGTTTCTATTATTGATAATATAATTCCTCATGAAAAAAGATCTGGCGACAGGATGCTTGCGAATTATTTTGTTAAGGCAATTGATGGTTTTGTAGTTATGTCGAAATCAGTTCTGAATGATTTGGAAACATTTGATAAGAGCAAACCTAAAGTTTTTTGTTTGCATCCACTGTATGATAATTATGGAGAAATAATTCCTAAAGAAATTGCAAAACAAAAACTAGGGTTGAATAATTCATTAAAATATTTATTATTCTTTGGATTTATCAGGGATTACAAAGGCCTCGACCTTTTGCTCGAAGCATTTTCGAAATGTATTGAAAAAGATAAAACTTTAAGACTAATTGTAGCCGGCGAATTTTATACCGATTCAAAACCCTATTTAGAAATTATAAAAAAGCATAAACTGGAAGAATATGTTTTAATGCATACTGATTTTATTCCCGATGAAAAAGTAGCAGAATATTTTTGTGCATCAGATATTGTAGTTCAGCCATACAAAGATGCAACACAAAGCGGCGTTACACAAATTGCATATCATTTTAATAAACCAATGATAGTAACTGATGTGGGTGGACTTGCAGAAATAATCCCTGATGAAAAAGTTGGCTATGTTGTAAAACCTGTGATTTCTGAAATTACTGATGCAATCCTGAAATTTTATCAACAAAATAAAGAGAATGATTTTTCGGCAAATGCCAGAATTGAAAAAGAAAAATATTCCTGGAATAATATGCTTAAAGCGATTGAACAAATTTAAAATTCTTTACTATGAAAAAAGTATTTTTAGTTTTATTTGTATTGATATCTTCAACAGTGATTAGTCAAAACACAAACACTGACTCTGTAAAAGTAAAATTACCGAAACCTTCATTAAAAGGCAGTATGTCGGTTGAAGAAGCTTTATCGGTTAGGCGTTCAATAAGAGTATATAAAGACACATCACTCACGTTAAAAGAAGTTTCCCAAATACTTTGGGCTGCATATGGAATAACGGATACCATACGACGAAATGGTATCGGCTTGCATACAGCGCCATCGGCAATGGCATTGTATCCCTTATCAATTTATATTGTTGCAGGAAATATTTTGGATTTGCCATCAGGAATATATCGTTATCACCCGAAAGGGCATTACCTGTCGTTAATAAAATCCGGTGATTACAGAACCGATTTATACGAGGCATCAAATAACCAGTATATGATAAAATCAGCGCCATTCAATATTGTTTATTCTGCTGATACTTCATTGGTGAATAACAGATACGGTAAAAATACAGGTATAATTATGGCCAGCATGGACCTTGGTCATTCCGCTGAAAATGTTTATTTACAAGCAACAGCTTTGGATTTGGGAACTTGTGCTGTAGGCGGATTAAAGCCCGAAAAAGTTGCTGCAATATTTAATATGACGGAGAATGAGAAAGCTGTTTATATTATGCCTGTTGGCAGATATTAATTTATAATGATAAATAAATTTTAATAATATTTCTTATGATAAAAAATATTCACTTTGCATTTGGAAAAATAATATTTTTCTTTTGCCTGGTTTTTTATCGCAAATGCTGCTGTTAGTCAGGATTCTTCGTTAGTAAGCAAAACTAACGATACCGTAAGCATAAATTTACCAAAACCTTTAACAACTTGCGGAATGTCGCTGGTTGAATCATTATGGAAAAGGCGTTCAATAAGGGTATATAAAGATACCTGTCTTTCACTTAATGAAGTTTCTATGTTGTTGTGGGCGGCATATGGCGTTTCTGATTCTGTTAAATGGGGCGGTATAGGTCTGCATACAGCGCCATCAGCAGGTGCGCTGTATCCTTTAGAAGTATATTTAGTCGCAGGAAATATTACAGGTTTACCTTCAGGTATATATAGATACCATCCATTAGGTCATTATCTAACGCTTATTAAATCGGGGGATTATAGGGTTGAATTATATGAAGCATCATTATATCAGGGAATGATAAAAAATGCATCTGCAAGTATTGTGTATTCTGCGGTTTTTGCAAGAACTACCGGTAAATACGGTAAAAGAGGGAGAGAGCGTTATGTGTGTATGGACCTGGGGCATTCCGGCGAAAATGTGTATTTGCAGGCTACTGCTATGGGTATAGGCACTTGTGCTATTGGCGCATTTGATGATAGCAAGATTTCAAAGATTATGCAAATGCCAAAAGTTGAAGAACCTCTTTACATAATGCCATTGGGCAAATTGAAGGATGAATAATTTTAGAGCGAGCATTTCAACTTAAATTATCTGATTTATTTTTTTATTCCTTTTTACTTTTCTTTATCATCACTGCACCAATGATACAGAATAATAATCCTGCAATAGTACTAAACTTATTATAATTGGTAATTGACAAATAGAAATAAGCATTCCATATCAGCATAAGCAATCCAATCCAATCCAATCATTCCGAATATATAACCTGTGGTTTTTATATGATATATTTGGATGTACTTCAAGTTTATTTCAAAAATATATAAAAATAAATTATCCAAATAGTAAAAGATTTTATAATTTTTATTTTCTTCGAAATCAATTTCAAATATATGAATATTATAAAATTTTTTATCGAAAATATTTTACTTACAAAACAAAATAATTGCGTCATTAGCTTTTATATTGCCTAATTCAGAGGCTTTGCTAAAATCGTTGCATGCGTCTGCGGTATCCTTCATTGCCAGCTTTAAGATAGCACGATTATAAAATGCCATATCATTTTTAGGATTGCCTTCAATGGCTTTGTTATAATCTTTCAGCGATGCATCATAATCGTTTAAAAGATATTCAATTTTTGCTTTATTCACAATATATTCCGAAGCGAATTTTGGATCCGCTTCAATAGCTTTGGTTACACTTATCAAAGCATTTGGAAAATCATTCAGGTTGAATTGAGAAAAGCTCATTTCGTTATACACAAATGCAATATTTTCAATTTTGTTTTCTATCGCTTTCTTGTAATCGTCAATAGAAGCGGCATAATCCATCTGTTTTTGTTTTGCATGTGCACGGTTATAATATGCCAGTGCGTATTTATTGTCGATATTAATAGCTTCGGTATACCCGTCAATAGCCAGTTTCAGTGAGTCCATTTTGAAATAACATTTTGCGCGGCTGTTGTATGCAGTAGCATATTTATAATTATGGTTTATCGCTTCATTATAATCCGATAAAGCTCCCTGAATGTCGTCGACATTAAATTTGCTGTTTCCTCTTGCCCAGTAACAATGACCAACATCGGGATTCTTAGCAATCACATCATCAAAAATAGTAATGTCGTTTTTCCAAACTGTATTTCTTTCGAAAGTAAGCACAGAAAAAAGAAGTGCAATACCTGCGAAAATAAACACAATATAGTTCTTCATTTTCTTGCTGTAGTTGCCGAATTTGTTGTCGGTGTAATCGCAATAAAGTTTTCCGGTAATAAAAAACAGCCCGATATATGGAATGTATGAATATCGTTCGGCTACAATAGCAAAGCCTACAGGAATGAATTGTAATACAAGAATAATGGTTATCAAAAAGAAAAGAAAACCAAAAATAAGTTCTTTGCGTACATTCTTAAATTTATAAATCAGGAAAACGATCAGCGCAATGCCAAGAGGGGCAAGGTAATAGAGCAGAGGTAAGGCTCCACCGGTTTTTAAAGGGTAATAATGAATTACAGAAAGCGAAAACGGAGCAATGGCTTTAACAATATAAAACATTACAGCATAGCTTACCAAAAATATTTTATCAAAGAATGAAAAGTCGAAATTAAAATCGGTTAGCGCGGAAGTAGCGCCAGCCGAGCTTTGCGATAATATGGATACAATGCCAAATATTAACGAAAGAAGGAAATAAGGGATTTTTTCCAAATACGTTTTTAAAATATATTTGCGCTTCATGTAAAAATCAAAAAGCACTATGAGTGGCGCAAGGCATACTGCTGCAGACTTCGACATAAGTGAAAATAAAAATAAAATTAAAGAATAAATAAGGTATTTGTATTTTGTATCGTCATAAATGTATTTCAAATAAGCGATTAGTGAACCTAAAAAGAAAAATGTATAAAGTACATCCTTGCGTTCCGAAATCCATGAAACCGATTCTACATGCATAGGATGAATACCGAAAAACAAAGCTACAATAACAGCAATCTCGATTCTTTTTGTTAGAAGATGGGTTAACCAAAATACCAGCAGTACATTTAATACATGAATCAATAAATTGAAAAAATGAAAATGAAATGCTCCGCTGCCAAATAAATTTGTTTCAATTGCTAATGATAATACTGTTAGCGGATGATAAATACCGGCAACATAACTTGAAAAGATAGTTCCGATATCATTTGCTGTTAATGCTTTAGCGTTGTCGGCGCTGGTTGTGTAAATAATATCATCGAAATTATATACAAAACTATTTTTCAGTGAATTTGAAAAAACAATAATTGTTAGCAAGGCAATAAGCATAGCATAAATAATAACTTTTTTATCCTTGTTATTATTTATTGTTTTATTCTTTGTAGCAGCAACCTGTTTCTTTCCTTTGGTATTCTTTGCTTTTGCCATTTTTTAAAAATGAAATTAGAAACAAATATAATATTTTCTCTGTGAAACTCTTATACCTGAATAAACTCAGTGCTTCATTTTTTTATGGTACCTGTCAGTGAATACCCGTTTGATCAGCGTTTACCCGCGTCGTTTATTACAGTTTTATGTTGATGGGTTATAGCAACTGGTTAAGTTATTTGTTATGAGTTAAAAGTTTTTTTACGATCGACTTTTGACTTTCAACAAGACTAACAGCTACAACTTACAACAGTTATAAAAAATAAAAGTCCCTGAATAATCAGAGACTTTCTTTATGTTTTATGTTGATAGGTTATAGCAACTGGTTAAGTTTAAAGTTTTAGGTTTAAAGTTTTTTTTTACAAACGACTTTTGACATCCAACCAGACCAGCAGCCACAAACCTACAACTTTCAATTAATCCAAAAGATGCACCACCAGTCCGCTTCTCAGCTTTGGCTCAAACCAGGTAGTTTTTGGAGGCATGATGTTTCCTGTATCAGCAATTGTAATTAATTGTTTCATTGAAACAGGATAAAGCGCAAAAGCAACTTTCATCTCGCCACTGTCCACACGTTTTTTTAATTCACCAAGTCCACGTATACCGCCAACAAAATCAATTCTTTTATCGGTTCTTAAATCTTTAATCCCAAGAATTTGATCCAGTATAAGATTGGAAAGTATGGTAACATCAAGCACACCGATAGGGTCGTTATCATTGTATGTTCCGGGTTTTGCATTTAAAGCATACCACTTGCCATCCAAATACATTCCGAACTCGTGCAGTTTTACGGGTTTAAATATTTCATGACCTTTTTCGGTAACAGAAAATTTCTCTTTTAATTTTTCCACAAGTTGAGCAGGAGTAAGTCCATTTAGATCTTTTACTACGCGGTTATAATCAATGATGTTTAATTGATTATCTGGGAATATAACAGCGAGAAAATAATTATATTCTTCTTTTCCTGTATGGTTCGGGTTTTTCTGTTTTTTTTCATTTCCTACTAAAGCGGCAGCAGCAGTGCGGTGATGACCATCGGCTACATATAAGTAAGGAACTTTTTTAGCAAAAAGCTCAGTTATTTTTTTAATAGTGGCATCATCATCTATTAGCCAGAATTCATGGCCGAATCCATCATCTGTAACAAAATCATAGATTGCCGGTGTCTTTGTAATTTTATTTACAATATCATCAATCTCCGCAACAGCAGGGTAGGAGAAGAAAACAGGTTCAATATTAGCATTGTTGTTTCTCACATGTTTCATGCGATCTTCTTCCTTGTCCTTGCGGGTAAGTTCGTGTTTCTTGATAATGCCATTCATGTAGTCATCAACATTGGCGCAGGCAACAAGACCATATTGTGTGCGACCTATCATTGTCTGAGCATACACGTAATACATTTCTTTTTTTTCAGGAACAAGCCATCCGTTCTTTTGCCACTTTTTAAAATTCTCAACAGCTTTGTCATATACTGCTTGTGTGTGTTCATCTGTTCCCGGGGCAAAATCTATTTCCGGTTTTGTAATATGTAACAGCGATTTTTCTGTTGCTTCTGCTCTTGCTTCAGCTGAATTAAGAACATCATAAGGACGAGATGCAACTTCTTTTACAATTTCTTTCGGCGGACGTAGTCCTTTGAATGGTTTTATTATTGACATATTTTATAGTTAAAAAGTTAATAAGTAGATAAGTTAGCAAGATAAAAGAATCCGCCGCAGCATGAGCATTGGCGGATATTTTAATTTTAATAATTTGAACGTTGAACTTTAAACATTGAACTTTTTTATTTGTTTACCTGGAAAGTTTTGTCGCCTTTCTTTATGAAGTTCACAATTTGATTTGCTGCTGCAAGTCCGGCATTGATATTGGCTTCCGAAGTTTCAGCTCCCTGTTTTTTGGGAGTGCTGTAATAACGGTTTTCATATTTCAACAAATCGGCATGGCATTCAGGAGCAATATCAGAAATATATTTGAAGTCAGGTCTTTCTTCCAGCATTTTTTTCAAACATCCTTCATCCATAACTTCTTTACGTGCAGTATTCACAATAGTTCCGCCTTTAGGCATTTTCGACATCAAATCAAAATTGATTGATTTTTTTGTTTTGTCGTTTGCCGGAATATGTAAAGAAACATAATGGCATGTAGAATAAAGTTCTTCAATATTCTTTACAACCTTTACTCCGTCTTTTGTAATATTGGCTTCAGGAACAAACGGGTCGAAAGCATATACTTCCATACCAAATCCTTTTGCAATGTTGGCAAGCATTTTAGGAACATGACCATAAGCATGCAATCCTAATTTCTTTCCTTTAAGTTCAGAGCCTGAGCCACCTTTAAATTGTGCACGTGCCATGAAAACCATCATGCCTGCTGCAAGTTCAGCAACTGCATTTGAATTTTGTCCGGGAGTATTCATTGCAACAATGCCTTTGGCAGTAGCAGCAGCCAAATCAATATTATCATAACCCGCACCGGCGCGAACAATGATTTTTAAATTTTTACCTGCTTCAATAACTTCTTTAGTGGCTTTGTCGCTTCTGATAATCATTGCGTCTGGATTAACATCTTGAAGAAAACTAATTAATTCATATGATTCTTTAGGTTCTGAAAACCAAGTTTCAAAACCAGCTTTATCAAAAATTTCTTTTATACCATCTTGTGCTATTTTAGCAAAAGGTTTTTCGGTTGCTATTAAAACTTTTGTCATTTTTTTTATTTTTATAATTTATAATTTCACGCAAAGTTGTTATGAATGCCAAGTTAAAACGAAATTCAAATATTCAACATTCAAAATTGAACTTTGGTTATTGACTATGCTTTTTGTTTTTCAAATTCTTTCATGCAGTCAACTAATGCCTGAACGCTTTCAATTGGTAATGCATTGTATGTAGATGCCCTGAAACCGCCAACCGAACGATGTCCTTTAATTCCAACCATTCCGTTTGCTTTTGCAAAATTCATGAATTCATCTTCCAATTTAGCATAATCGGGTTTCATAACAAAGCAAATATTCATCAATGAGCGTGAATCTTTTTCAACAGTACCAACAAATATTTTGCTGCTATCAATAGCGTTATATAAAAGGTTTGCTTTTTTCTTATTCATTTCTTCCATCACTTTCACACCACCAATTGATTTTAACCAACGCAGTGTTTCCATGATAGTGTATATAGGAAGACATGGAGGAGTATTGTACATTGAACCTTCTGCTATGTGTGTTCTGTAATCGAGCATTGAAGGGATTTTGCGGCTAACCTTACCAAGTACATCCTCGCGAACGACAACAAATGTAGCACCTGCAGGTCCTAAGTTTTTCTGGGCGCCACCGTAAATCATTGCATATTTCTTTACATCAACCGGACGACTGAAAATATCAGATGACATATCAGCAATCAAAGGAACAGGACTGTCCATGTCATACCTGATTTCAGAACCGTAAATAGTGTTATTGGTAGTGATGTGCATGTAGTCAACATCTTTGGGTATTTCCCATCCTTTTGGAATGTAAGTAAAATTCTTATCAGATGAAGAAGCTACAATATTAACTTCGCCAAAAAGTTTTGCTTCTTTAATGGCTTTCTTAGCCCACACACCTGTTTCAAGATATGCAGCTTTCTTTTCCAGGAAATTAAAAGGAACCATACAGAATTGCATGCTGGCACCACCGCCAAGGAATAATACATGGTATCCTTCGGGAACTCCAAGTTGTTCTTTAAATAATGCTACTGCTTCGTCAATTACTGCCTGAAAATCCTTACTGCGGTGTGAAATTTCGAGAACCGACATACCTATACCATTAAGGTCAAGTACAGCTTTTGCTGTGTTTTCAATAGCGATTCTGGGAAGAATTGAAGGTCCTGCATTAAAATTATGAACTTTTTTCATATTTATTTAATTTTTTATGGTTTGTTAAAATGTTTAATATTTTGCTCAAAATTGCAAATAATTTTAATATTAATAAAAATAAAATGATTTTTTTTTTAAGTAAGGTGAAAACAAGTTGAGAATGTAGGAATAATCAATTTCTCTGATGTTTCTTCTGCTCTTTGATGATCGCTTTTACTTTTGCTTTCTCGGCGCCGGTCTTCTTGCGCATACGGGCATCCACATCTTTCACCATATTCCATTTACCCATTCTGAAGATAAAAGCATCGAAAACATTGGTTTCGGGATAGTAAAACTGGTATTGTCCTTCAAGACTGGGGTCTTTAGGTGCAAGCCTATCGAAAACAATCATGTTGCGACTTTTTTTACCAGGAACTTTATCTACAATATCAATATTGAGTCCATCAGTTACTATGCTTTTGCGATTTTTCTTACCACTATACATAAATTGTTTTTCATATTTCAGCGACATGGATACCGTTGTTGAATACTCGAATATCACTCGTTTCTGAAGCTTTTTATTGTATTTAAATATAGATGCTCCGAAAACAGGTTTTTCGTTAGAATTGAATATAAGCACATCAATAATTTTTTTTTGTGAAAGTAAATCATTGCCATCCCAGCCAAGCAGTGTGTAGTATTTTTTCCCTCGCGATTTGTTATAAATGATTTTATAATAATGTGCTCCGTACCAGTTTGTATTAGTAAGGTTCTGCATTTCAGGAGTTGTGATTTTATCCGAATTATCCTTTAAGGGATACAGGTAATATTTTTTTTCTTTCTTGTTCCATGCCTGGATGATGCCAAAATATTCATAAGTGCCGTCAGTTTTTCTAAGATTCCAGTTAAATATTCTTAATTTCTTATCTTCCGAAACAAGCCTGGCAATAGTAATAAGCGAATCGAAAGGATAATCAAAAGAGTTTTCTTGTAATAAAGTATTTCCCAGTAATGACAGGAATTTTTCGTTAGCATTGTATTTAATGAAATCATTTTCTCCGCCGATAATGATTGTTCCGAGCTTTTGCAGAGAATCTTCCGCTTTAATAAAGTTCGCATTTTTCTGTGAAAATAGCTGGAACGATAATAAAATCAATAATAACAGGAAATATTCTTTTTTCATTATAAAAATCGATTGCTTAATATATAATGACAAAAATAACATATTATTGTGTTGTCATTAAAACGTATTTATATTTTTGTTGAAAAATTATAAGGAATGTCAAATACTGAAAACAGTTTAACCGCATTTATTAAACTTGGAGAAAAGATAAACAAACTCGTTGAAAACGGAGGTGATGAAAGCTTTGATGAAATTATCCGAAAAAGTTACAAGCAGAATAACTGGTTTATCCGCGAAAACATTTTGTTTGCTTTAAGGTCAATTGCATTAATGCTCAGTGAAGAAAAGCTGCGGCAATGGCTCGCTGCATATAAATTCCCTGATACAAAAAATCAAAATCCTAAAAATATTTTGGTTGTTTCTGCCGGAAATATTCCTTTGGTAGGTTTTCATGATTTTCTTTCTGTACTGATTTCCGGCAATAATTATGTTGGAAAATTATCTTCAGATGATAATATATTATTACCTGCAATTGCCGAAATGCTTATTTCAACAGAAGCATCTTTTGCTGAACACATTCATTTTACAGAAGGCAAAGCGCAAGACTTTGATGCAGCTATTGCCACAGGTTCAGATAATACTTCACGTTACTTTGATTATTATTTCGGGAAATATCCTAATATAATTCGGCGTAACCGCAATAGCATAGCTATATTAACAGGGCAGGAGAGTGAATCCGAACTTTCGGGATTAGCAGATGACATTTGTATGTATTTTGGTTTGGGATGCCGGAATGTTTCAAAAGTTTTTATTCCTGAAGATTCTGATATATCAATTATTTTCACTGCTCTTCAGAAATACCGCAATAGTTTATCGATGCATAATAAATACATGAATAATTATGATTATCACAAATCCATATTCATGATGAATCAAACTAAATATATTGATAATGACTTTATGCTTTTTACTGAAAATGCCGCACTTTCATCACCAATAGCGATTGTGAATTATCAGAGGTATAAAAATACAGAAGAAGTGAAAAAATATATTGCTGATGAAAAGGATAAACTGCAATGTGTTATTGGAAACGAAAACATATTTAATAATGGATATCCTTTCGGGAAAAGCCAGCAACCTGAATTATGGGATTATGCCGATGGCGTGGATACTTTAGCTTTCTTACTGAAATTATTTACATGTTCTTCTTCGTTTTGAAAAAAATAAATCTACATTTGTTATGCAAAATAGCAGGGATTAAAATTTTCTTCATAAAAATTTTGTATTTATTAAATAAATTAATACTTTTGCACTCCGAAATTAATTAGAACATTATGAAAAAAGACATTCATCCTAAGGAATACAGATTTGTGGTTTTTAAAGATATGTCGAATGAATATTCATTTATGACAAAATCTACTGCACAAACAAAAGATACAATTGTATGGGAAGACGGAAAAGAATATCCACTTGTAAAACTTGAAATTTCACATACTTCACATCCTTTTTACACAGGTAAGATGAAACTGGTTGACACAGCCGGTCGTATTGATAAATTCAAAAATCGTTACAAAACCCATCTCGAAAAAAAAGCTGAGTAATAAAAATATTCAAATCCTCCGAATACCGGGGGATTTTTTTTATCCTTCCATTTTATTTTTTTTGTAACAAAAAATATTTTTATTCGTAAATATTTTATTCGCACTTTCTGAAAAAATAAATATAACTTTGTAACAACGACAAAATATTTTAACATGAATTATATACTTTTCGACAACCCAAACCGCACCGATTTGTTGCCATTTACGTTTACCCGACCTGTAGCCGATATAAGAATAGGTATTCTTACAATTCGCGAAAAATGGGAAAAATGGCTTGATGTAAAAACTTCTACATTAACAGAAGAATACCTGAGTAAAAAGTATCCGCTGGTGAAAGGAAAACATAATATTTTAATCAATGGTTCTGTTTGCCCCAATGAAAAACTTATTGAACAGGTTCAAAAGCTAAAACGCAACCAGGCATTGGTTCATGATGATTATCTTATAGCTATTCATCTGAATGAAGAAGATATTGAAAACCTTGAAAGCACTGAAAATATTGAAGATATCGAAACCAATGTACCTCATATCAAAATTCAGCAACTTTGGGATATATTCAGTAAAAATGCTGATGCCATAAAAGAAGATTTCGCACTACTTACCAAAAATAAAGAGTCGAATGCCGTGAGCAAAACCAATACACTGATTTGCCCTGAAAATATTTTTATAGAACACGATGTGAAAATGGAATGCGCAGTGCTGAATGCTACCGATGGCCCTATTTATATTCGTCATCATGCTGAAATAATGGAAGGCGCTGTAATACGCGGACCTTTTGCTCTTGGTGAATTTGCAATAGTGAAAATGCTGGCAAAGATTTATGGCGCTACAACTATTGGCCCATATTCAAAGGTAGGCGGGGAAGTAAGCAATTCTGTTATTTTCGGGTATTCCAATAAAGCACATGACGGCTTCCTTGGAAATTCAGTTCTTGGCGAATGGTGTAATATTGGCGCCGACAGCAATAATTCAAATCTGAAAAATAATTATACCAATGTTAAACTTTGGAATTACCCGGAGAAAAAATTCATTGATACCGGCTTGCAGTTCTGCGGGCTTATTATGGGCGACCACAGCAAATGCGGCATCAATACAATGTTTAATACCGGCACAGTAGTAGGAATCAATTCAAGTATATTCGGACATGGTTTCCAACGCAATTTTATTCCTTCCTTCTCATGGGGCAGCACTTCAACAGGTATGACCACTTTCGAAATCAATAAAGCGATTGAAGTAGCTGAAAGGGTTTTTGAACGCAGGGGATTAGTGTTTGATGAAATCGAAAAAAATATTTTACGTAACATATACAATTTAACAAGGGAATATCGTAACCTGTAAACTGGCATAGTACTTGTCATAGGGGCAATTCCTCTACAAATACGTAAAATTCTGACAGTTTGACATGAAAGGAGTTTTTTAATGAAAGATCATTCTATTGATTTTAGAAGTTTCCATTTGCCTAATCTTATTGACGAGGACACTGAATTTATTCCATTGCTTTCATCGGAAGATGAAGAACAAATGAATGCTGAAGAAATGCCAGATATATTGCCAATTCTTCCGTTGCGTAATACTGTTCTTTTTCCGGGAGTAGTAATCCCGATTACAGTAAGCCGCGACAAATCAATAAACCTTGTTAAAGAAACTTATAAAGGAAATAAAGTTATTGGCGTTGTATCGCAAAAAGATGTTGCTGTAGAAGACCCTAAATTTTCCGACTTAAATACAATAGGCACTATAGCAAAGATATTCAAAGTGCTGCAGATGCCTGATGGAAGCTCTACCGTTATCCTTCAAGGCAAAAGACCTTTCATGATCAAAGAATGCATACAGTCCGAACCTTATTTCAAAGCATCGATAATTCCTTATAATAATGTAAGCATTTCCAGGAAAGATGAAAAGTTTGAAGCGCTCATGTCGTCAATTCGCGATTTGTCTGTTCAAATCATTAAGCTTTCTCCCAACATGCCTTCCGAGGCTTCATTTGCTATTAAAAATATTGAAAGCCCTACTTTTCTTCTGAATTTTATTTCTTCAAATTTAAATGTAGGTGTTACAGAAAAACAACGCTTGCTCGAAGTGTCTGATTTTACTGAGCGTGCCAATATTGTGCTTACCCATTTGACTAAGGAAATCCAGATGCTGGAACTGAAAAATCAGATCCAGTCAAAAGTAAAAGTGGACCTTGATAAACAACAGCGCGATTATTTACTGAACCAGCAATTAAAAACAATTCAGGAAGAATTAGGCGGCAATCCTAATGAGCAGCAAATAAATGCTCTTAAAGAAAAAGCAAAGACAAAAAAATGGAAAGCAGAAATTGCTGAAGTATTCGAACGCGAGATGAACAAGTTGCAACGCATGAATCCCGCTGCTGCCGAGTATTCCATTCAAATGAATTATATTGAGGTAATGGTTGAGCTACCCTGGAATGAATTAACACAGGATAATTTCGACTTGAACCGTGCCCAGGAAATTCTTGATGAAGATCATTTTGGGTTGGATAAAGTAAAAGAAAGAATTATAGAACATCTTGCTGTATTGAAATTAAAAGGCGATATGAAGTCGCCAATACTGTGCCTCGTAGGCCCTCCTGGAGTTGGAAAAACTTCGCTCGGCAAATCCATTGCTCGTGCACTTGGACGGAATTATGTAAGAATGTCGCTTGGCGGTATGCGCGATGAAGCTGAAATTCGCGGACATCGCAAAACATATATTGGCGCTATGCCCGGCAGAATAATTCAGAATATTAAAAAAGCCAAATCATCCAATCCTGTTTTTGTTCTTGATGAAATAGATAAGGTAAGCGGGAATAATGTAAATGGCGATCCTTCTTCTGCATTGCTTGAAGTACTCGACCCTGAGCAAAATATTGCTTTCTATGATAATTTTCTTGAAGTGGATTACGATCTTTCCAATGTAATGTTCATTGCAACAGCAAATACATTAAGCACTATACAGCCGGCACTACGCGACCGAATGGAAGTGATCGATATCAGCGGATATATCATTGAAGAAAAACTGGAGATAGCAAAACGCCATCTTTTACCTAAGCAATTAAAAGAACATGGTGTTCAGGAAAACCAGCTGGTATTGAATAAAAAAATACTGGAAAGCATCATCGAAAATTATACACGTGAATCGGGTGTACGTCACCTGGAAAAAAATATTGCTAAAATTATCAGGAATAAAGCCCGTTTCATTGCAATGAATGAGAAATACGATAAGTGTGTTTCAAAAGAAGACTTAGCTAAAATACTTGGTATTCCTGTTTATCAAAAAGAGAAATCTGCTACCGGCGATATTGCAGGAATAGCAACAGGACTGGCATGGACTTCTGTCGGTGGAGAAGTGATATTTGTGGAAGCCAGTATCAGCAAGGGTAAAGGGAACCTTACATTGACCGGTAATTTGGGCGATGTAATGAAAGAATCGGCAACACTTGCATATGAATATTTAAAATCGCATTCCAAAAGTTTAGGTATTGATGAGAATGTTTTTGAAAAATGGAATCTTCATATTCATGTACCTGAAGGTGCAACACCAAAAGATGGTCCTTCGGCAGGGATAACCATGTTCACTGCAATAGCATCAGCATTCACTCAACGAAAAATACGTACCGATGTGGCTATGACCGGTGAAATAACCTTACGCGGACGCGTACTTCCTGTTGGCGGTATCAAAGAAAAAATTCTTGCCGCCAAACGTTCCGGGATAAAAAACTTGATTCTTTCCGAAGAGAACCGTAAAGATATTGAAGACATAAAAGCTGTTTATCTCGAAGGGCTGAACTTTACCTATGTTAAGGAAATGATTGAAGTCATTGATATTGCTTTATGCAAAAGTAAAATCAAAAATGCTATAGTTTTTTTATAAACAATTTCCTTTTCCCTTTCATTTATACTCGTTCTTATCAGGTTTGCAAAGACAAAACTGTTTAGAACGAGTTATACCGTACAGAAAACAAAAAATATTTTTGCAAAACTCTTTTCTGTCGGTATAAAAATAAATTTATCATTAAATTTTATTTTCTCGCAGATTTTCGCAAATTAGAATACGGATACTCGCTGAAAATATTATCATCTGTGATAATCAACGGTATATTGCTGCGTTCGCCATGGCGAACGCAGCAAGTAGATATTTATTTCTAATTAATAAACTAATGGCAATTGGTATGAGTGATAGGTTGAATTTTTTCTTTTCCGATTCAATAAAAATTTTTTCAATTATATTTACATTTGAAAATAAATTAAAAGTTAAATTTTATTTTCTCGCAGATTATAGCAAATTATACTCGTTCTTATCAGGTTTGCAAAGGCAAAACTGTTTAGAACGAGTTATACCGTACAGAAAATAAAAAATATTTTTGCAAAACTCTTTTCTGTCGGTATAAAACGCTGAATCATGCTGAAGAAAATTAGCTTCTGCGATTATTAGTGATATTTATCTGCGTTAATAAGCGAGAAATATTTAAAGTGTTGAAAGAATTTTTTTATGAAGACTAAACTGTTTCTTTTTTTTATCTTTTTGATTTTTATTGTTTCATGTAGCAGAAACACCAATGAGGATAAGGGAAAGACTGTTTTCCATTACAATGAAGCAGCAGGAATAGTTTCGCTCGATCCGGCATTTGCAAAAGACCAGGCATGTATATGGGCATGTAATCAGCTTTATAATGGATTGGTTCAGCTCGACGATAATCTTCAAGTTCTTCCTTGTATTGCTAAATCATGGGAAATTTCACAGGATGGATTGCTTTATACTTTTCATTTACGTAACGATGTTTTCTTTCATGACCATAAACTATTTTTTAATAGCAAAGGAAGAAAAATCATTGCTTCAGATTTTGTATATAGTTTTAACAGAATCATTGATCCCAAATTAGCTTCACCCGGCGCCTGGATATTTAATAATGTAAACGATTCTATGACCGATAAATCTTTTAATTTTAAAGCATTGAATGATTCTACTTTACTCATAGCTTTAAAAAAGCCTTTTCCTCCTTTTCTTGGCTTGCTAAGCATGCAATACTGTTCGGTTGTTCCAAAAGAGATAGTTGAAAATTACGGAAAAGATTTCAGGAAAAATCCTGTCGGCACGGGTCCGTTTAAATTTAAAATGTGGAAAGAAGGAGTGAAACTTGTTCTGGTGAAAAATGAAAATTATTTTGAATACGATGGGGATAAACGTTTGCCTTATCTCGATGCCGTTGCTATTACTTTCATCACTGATAAACAATCGGTATTTCTTGAATTTCTCAAAGGTAATATTGATTTCCTGAATAGCATCGACCCGGCATATAAAGATGAACTCCTTACGCGTTCAGGCAAACTAAATCCCAAATACCGGGCACAGTTTAATATGCTTACTGAACCATACCTGAATACAGAATACCTCGGATTTCTTGTTGATTCGGCTTCTGAAGTTTTTAAAAACAGTCCTCTTTATAATAAAAAAATAAGGCAGGCTATTAATTATGGCTTCGACAGGAAAAAGATGATAAAATATTTACGTAACAATATTGGTACTCCCGGTAATTATGGAATGATACCCGTTGGCATGCCTTCGTTTGATTCGATTGCAATGAAAGGTTATGAATACAATCCCGAAAAAGTCCGTGAACTGCTAAAAGAAGCGGGTTATCCTGGTGGCGATGGCTTAGCTGATATTTCGATAAGCACTACATCAACATACCTCGACTTGTGCGAATACATCCAGCAACAGTTATCCGATTTTGGAATTAAAATAAAAATTGAAGTGAATCCTCCTGCAACATTGCGCGAAATGGTTGCAAATTCAAAACTGCCATTCTTTCGTGGTTCGTGGATTGCCGATTACCCTGATGCAGAAAATTATCTTTCACTTTTTTACAGTAAAAATTATTGTCCGCAAGGTCCTAACTACACGCATTTCAGCAATACAACTTTTGATAAGTTATACGAAAATGCTCAGCGCGAAACCAACGATAGCCTGCGCTATTCATATTATGTTAAGATGAATAAAATTGCAATGGACGAAGCACCGGTTGTAATTTTATATTACGACCAGGTTTTGCGTTTTACACAAAAAAATATTTCTGGATTAACAAGCAATCCAATGAATCTGCTTACGCTGAAACAAGTTAAGAAAATAAAATTTGTATCAAATTAATTTAGAAATAGCGGTCATCCAGAGTAAATCGAAGGATGAACCGCATACAGAATGTTCACGTTTCGTATTCAATATAACATTCTTTAACATAATAGACTTAAATAAAAATTAGTAATAAAACCGATTCTAATAAACATTAAAAATGAAAAATGCTATAGTGATTTTTTTCTTTTCGTTCCTGTTCTTTTCATTCAATATGAAAGCTCAGCAGAAGGAGTGTGTTTTCAGAGATAATGATATGCTTTTTATTTATCATACTTCACAAGGTCGAATTGACGGGAAGTATACGTCGTATTATAAAAATGGAAAAATAAAAGCGGAAGGAAATTTTAAAAATAATTACCGCTACGGAGAATGGACACTTTGGGATACTACAGGAAACATGCTGATAAAAAGGTATTATAAGAATCCTTTTACATTCGATAACCTGGTTTCCGAAAAACAATTTAAAATAACACCTTATGTTTTAAAATATAACAACGACGGTTATCTTGATTATTTCCAGTTAAAAGAAAAGATGATTGTTACTTCAAAGCGTGTATGGCGGTTTATTCCTTCTGAAAATAATTCATTGCTTTTTGAAAAAAATATTCTTCAAAAAATTATCACAACCAACATTAATAAAGACAGCATTACAGCTTATGATACAAAAGATGATGATTTCAACACCCCATTAAAACATTCTGAGATAAATTCAAACTTCGTTAAATTCATAGGTTATAAAATAAAAGAAGATTGGTTTTTCGATAATGAACGTATGGTTTCCGAAATGCGGATAATTGGTATCTGCCCGGTTGCTATAGATACGTTTAAACATGATACCATCGATTTGTACTGGCTTTATTTTCCGAAAATAAGAAGATACCTCGCAATGGAAAAAATTAATGTTGTTGGTGTTCCTCCCGAAATCACAAATTATGATGACCTTTTCTTTTACCGTTATTTCTATAGCAATATTTACAAAGAAGCAAATTTTAAAAACAAAGAAATTTCAGATTATAAAAACGGTGATGATATTAATAAAGAAGCCGAAAGAATAGAAATCAATATTATTGAAATGGAACACGATACCTGGAAAAAACTTGCCGGTATTTGATTTTTCTATCGGTATAATTTTTTTTCATACAACTACTGTTACGATACGGTACACTATATGTTAACATTGTAAAACCTTATTTTTATTGAAATAATTAAGTAATAATCTGTATTTTTTTATTAATTTTGAATTTCGAATTCAGTAACTATGGTAGAACATAAAACAAGACCGAAACACAGAAATGAAGAAAAAGAGACTTCAGTAAGTGAACTTGTTCTTCATAATGATGATTTCAACACTTTTGATTTTGTAATCAAAACGTTAATGGATGTTTGCAAACATGAGCCCGAGCAGGCAGAGCAATGCACACTGATTGTTCATCACAAAGGTAGATGTACTGTAAAAACCGCCCCTCATGATGTACTGGAACCAATGTGCAAGCAATTACTTGAAAGCGGACTTACGGCTACAATAGAAAAATTATAATCATTAATCATATGAGAAAACACAAAGTCATTGTAAGCATGATATTGCTTGCAGTAATTATATTTTCCTGTTCAAAAGTTCCTATCACGAACAGAAAACAATTAAAATTATTACCCGAAAGTATAATGCTCAGCATGGCGCTTACCAGTTACCAGGAATTTTTAACACAGAATCCACCGGCAGCAGCAACTGAAAAAAATACAATAATGGTAAAAAGTGTAGGAGGTAAGCTTAAAACAGCCGTTGTTGACCTTATGAAAGAAAAAGGGTTTTCAAAAAGAATACAAAATTATAAATGGGATTTTAATTTGGTAAATAGTGCAACTGTTAATGCATGGTGCATGCCCGGAGGTAAAGTTGTTGTATACTCAGGAATACTTGATTATACGAAAGATGAAACAGGCCTTGCAGTTGTTATGAGTCATGAAATAGCCCATGCCGTTGCACGTCATGGCAATGAACGTATGAGTCAGCAAATGGTAATACTTATGGGCGGTATCGGATTAAGTGTAGCAATGCAACAACAACCTGAAAAAACAAAGAATATTTTCCTGATGAGTTATGGAGTTGGTTCAGTACTGGGAACATTAGCATATTCACGTCAGCATGAATATGAAGCTGATAAGTTGGGAATGGTGTTTATGGCTTATGCCGGTTACGATCCTTCAAAATCAATAGAATTTTGGGAACGGATGTCAAAACTTACAGGTGGCGCTACGGTTCCTCAATTTCTGAGTACACATCCAAGTGATGAAAACAGGATCAAAGCATGTAAAGAATTTTTGCCTACAGCAATGAAATATTATAAAGCCGGAACAACTACTTCTGCAAAATAATTTTATTCTTCTTCTTTACTTTTTTAACGGTTCAACATGAATGGAAACTTCGATGTTTGGTATTTTACTTTCTATATCCTTTTCAATTAAATCGCATATATCATGAGCCTGTTGAACGGAAAGGTTTTCGGGAACCTCTAAATGTAAATCAACATATTTAAGATGCCCGGCATTACGGGTTCGTAGCTGATGGAATTTTCCAACACCGGATGATTTTGATTTAATGGATTCTTTAATGATTTCTATTTCTTCGTCGGGAAGTTTAACATCAAGTAAAGGAGAATATGCATTTTTTAAAAGTATAAATGATTCCCGCAAGATAAATGTAGCTACAAGTATTGCTATTAAAGGGTCGAGAATATGATAATCGGTAATCCATATTAATGCCAGTCCAACAGCAACACCCAAAGAGGTATACACATCAACTTTTAAATGCAATGCATCGGCTTCTAAAGCAATGGAATCTGTTTCTTTGGCAACCTTATATAGTCTTCGCGATACTATATAATTAACAACAGAAGAAATGAACATCACAAAAAATCCAATACCTAATTCTTCTATTTCATTTTGAAGTACTATTTTCTGAATAGCTTCATAAATGATCCATATAGCTGCAACAAAAATAAGTAACCCTTCGAGTACGCCACTTATATTTTCATATTTTCCATGTCCATACGGATGTTTTTCATCGGGAGCTTTATCGCTTACTCTTACTGATAAGAATGCGATTACAGCTGCAACCAGGTCCATAAGAGAGTGAATGGCTTCAGAAATAATACTTACGGAACCGCTTAAAATTCCTGCAATAATTTTCATGATTATCAGAAATGTATTCGATAATATGGAAAGCCTTGCTGTTTTTGCTTTTTTATTCATAACAATAGTTGTTATAGTTATAAAATCCCATTTAAGATCGTAGAAATATAAAATGTGTAATTCAGGTGAGGCGCAGTATAATTGCCCATTTTAACCTGTGAATAATAAATGTTTAATGTAGGCATTACAGAAATCGATTCACTGAAAATTAAATTCATTCCGCCACCGCCAAAAGCGCCAACTCCTACACCACCTTGTTCTAGTTTATAGTATAAGTAATACAAGCTCGTGAGTGAAAATTCCATTCCTTCAATATTTATTTTATTCTCAATATATTTTGTATTGGTAAGGTTAATGCCACATTGAATGAAAGGACGGTATTTACTTTCGGGATTAAACATGTATGAATAGCCTATATCAATTGATGCGCGCTGTTCACTTCCCCAAATTGATTCCTGTTTGTAAACAGGATCTGATGAAAAATTATTCGGATCATCTACTTTCAGTGTGAACACATCTTTTGCTTTTAATTTGGAAAAATGGAATTGCATAATTATTCCTGAATTCTTAATAGCATACTTAAAGTACACGCCCAGTGCAAAAGCAGGGGAGTAATGCATTTTTGCTGGTAATTCAGCAAGACTGAAATCATACAGCAATGCTTCCTTGATACGAGTATAATTTTGATAATAATTAATTACTGAATCCAGATTGTTTCGTCCCGAGCCATTATAATTTGAAGCGGTATAACGGTTGGCAAAATAAAAACCCAAATCAGCTCCTATATAAAGACCGTTTTCATTATCATTATCGTCATCCGGTAATTGTAATAAATTATATTTTTTATCTTTTTGTTTTATTTTGAATAATTGTACTTCATCCTTTTTATCATTAAATGAACATTGACATATTGCTTCAGACGAATAAGCAACACATATTATGAATGACAATATTTTTATTGAATTTTTAATAATCATAATTATTATCCTAAAAACAAAAGTAAACTTTATTAAAAATATAGTGATGCAATAATGTTGAATTGTTTAATATAATTTTTTATTTGTTTTAATAAAACAAGATAAAGAATAAAAAAATAAGCTATCCGAATGACGGATAGCTTTGATTTTCTAGTGACTCCGGAGGGATTCAAACCCCCAACCTTCTGATCCGTAGTCAGATGCACTATTCAGTTATGCTACGGAGCCAATAATGATGCAAATTTACAAAAAAATATAATTCAACAATAACTTAACATTTGTTTTTTTACTAAAGTGATATTGATAAAAATTAATAGTTGTATTTATACTTTGGTATAATAAAAATAAATATTTAAAAGTAAAGTATTTTCAATTGTAATAAATTCTGTTCTTCATTATTATTACGAACTCAGGTTAGTTAAGAAAAAAAGCTATTGCTGATGTGAATTTCTATAAAAATTTTTTTTTATTTATGTGAAAAGCTATTAAAATAATTTGCATGATAAAAGTATTTTTAATAAATTTACATAATCAATATTAAATGATATAAAGTTACTACGAAATATATCTTCGTAACTATAAATAAACTATTTTTTACATATTAATTCAGCTAAAAAACAAACCTTAAAAAGATATCGTAATTATAATTATTTTATAGAAAAATATCCATTATAAAAAGAAATGGAAAACATAGAACAGCAATTAAAAGATAGTGAAAAAAGGTATCAGGAATTGATAGACAACCATCCTGATGCAATAGGGATTCATATTGGAGGGAAAATAGTTTATGTAAATAAAGCTTGTATTCAACTGATGGGAGCCACTTCCGCATCAGAATTAATTGGAAAAACTGTTATCGAATTTATACATCCTGACTATCGCCAGATTGTAATGGATCGGATAAAAAAACCAGCGAAGAGAAAAGCGTAATGCCTGTAACAGAAGAAAAGTTCATTCGCGTTGATGGTACTTCTGTTGATGTAGAAGCAATAGCCATTCCAATTGAATATGGCAGCAAACCTGCTCTGCAATTGATTGTCCGTGATATTTCAGAGCGTAAAAAGAAAGAACAGATATTAAAAGAAAGCGAAGAAAAATATCGACTGATAGCTGAGAATGCAACGGATGTAATATGGGTAATTGATATCCAAACCAGAAGATTTGAATATTTTTCTCCTTCAGTTTATAATTTATTTGGATATACTGAAGATGAAGCATTGAATCATGATTTTGAAAACGACCCAAACAATCCTCCTGATTATATCAAACTTTCGAATCTTATTGATATGATGATCGCCGATTTTTATAATGGAAAAATATCTCAAAAACGTATTTGTGTAGAAGTGCATCAACCTACAAAATCAGGGAATTTAATCTGGGTAGAAGTTGAAATAAATATTATAACTGATGAAAAAAATGTACCGATAAAGTTATTAGGTATCGATAGAAATATCGACCGCCGTAAGAAAGCAGAAATACAGTTGCAAAAATATGCCGATAGATTAACACAAATGAATGCCGACAAAGACAGGTACATGTAGGTTCTTGCTCATGACTTAAGAAACCCATTCAACGGCTTGATTGGCTTCGTGAAATTTTTATTGAATCATATAAAAGAATATGATATTGATAAAGTTGAAGAACAATTAAAAACAATTCAAAAAACAATACAATGTACTTTTGATCTACTGGAAGATATATTGTTGTGGTCAAATTCACAGTCGGGAAGGTTGTCATTTAATCCTCAAAAAATAGCTTTAGCAGAAATATGTAATGAAATTATTGGAAGGTACCAGGAAAATGCTGAAGCAAAACAAATAAAAATAAATTTCAGCGAAGGTGAAAATATAATGCTATTGGCCGATTCAAACATGTTGAAAACGATATTACGAAATTTGATTTCCAATGCAATTAAATACACAAAGAGGAATGGATAAATAAAAATTCTTGCAAAAAAAAATATTGATAAAGCAATCATTACTGTATCTGATAATGGAATAGGGCTTGATAAAGTAATTCAAGCTACGATTTGGAATAACGCAATAAAGCAATCAAGCATAGGGACAGAAGGTGAAAAAGGATCTGGTTTTGGTTTGCTTATTTGCAAAGAATATGTCGAAAAACATGATGGCAAAATATGGGTAGAAAGTGAACCCAACGTGGGTAGTAAATTTATATTTACTATTCCAGTGATCAATTAAATAAAAAACATTGCAACTCCCACAACACTAATAATAGCTCCTATAATTTCTTTAAGTGTTACTTTTTGTTTCATAAAAATAATTGCCGGTGGAATAATTAAAATAGGTACAATGGCCATTATTGTAGAAGCAATGCCTGCATTGGTATGCTGCACAGAATATAATGAAAATGAAACTCCCAGAAAAGGTCCGAAAACAGAACCTATCAAAATGCGCTTCATTGCAGGAATGTTTTTTATTGCGCTTCCTACATTATGCCATTTTTTCCAAAAGCTTATAACAACTGCAAAACCGATAACTCCTGTAATTATTCTTATTTGTGTTGCAGCAAATGCATTATAACTGCCCATTCCAACTTTGCTAAAAACCAATCCTACTGCTTGTCCTACGGCTCCTATGAATGCGTATAAAATACCTTTAGGAGAATGAGAAATGGAAAACTTTTTTTCATCAGTTCTGCGGGTTACAATTACCAATGCTATACCACCAACTGTTAATGCCATTCCAATGAAATTGAAAAATGTAAGTGTTTCGCTAAGCATAAGCCAGCTTATTAAAGCAGTAACAGGAGGTACTAATGTCATGATCAGCATTGCAATACGTGAGCCTATAATTGTATATGATTTAAAAAGAAAAAGGTCGCCTATTACAAACCCTACCAATCCTGACAAAGAAAGCCATATCCATGCATGTGCCGATGCATCTGTTGGCATCCACAAATTCCTGGTGATTAAAGAAAAAATACTCAGGTAAATTAATGCTAACCCCAGACGTATTATATTAACAGCAACAGAACCTACTTTATTGCTGGCTGATTCAAATGCAAGAGCAGTTGCCGTCCAGCAACAGGCTGTAAATAATGCAGCAAACTCACCAATGTGTTGTGATGTACCTAACCCCAATTAACTGGATAAAAAATTAAAAATAGTTTGACTGTTTTTACAAAAATAATTATTTATTGATTCACTCGCCCTCAGATAATCAAAATTAGCACCGCCGGAAAAACCATCAAGG
>Ga0209098_1000350_pt1 | contig 52286 bp, 43 predicted proteins | sample AD_JPNHW1_MetaG_FD_184429 | JGI IMG/M metagenome (GOLD analysis project Ga0209098, IMG submission 184429) | Active sludge microbial communities of municipal wastewater-treating anaerobic digesters from Japan - AD_JPNHW1_MetaG (SPAdes) (version 2) | ecosystem: Engineered > Bioreactor > Anaerobic...
TCTATTACCATTCCAGTTAGTATTTGAGGTTAACCCGTGGAATCTTTCAGCTTTGATGTATTTAGCATCACTACTTGATTCAATAATAAAAGTGGTTCCAACATAACCTTGAATATTAACTCCATCTTGAGCCCATGCAAAAATCATTTCGGGATTACTTAGACCATCATTATCGGCACAGAAATTCTTTCTATAGTCAGTTGCAAGAGAGTAACCACCTTCGTTAATTACTCTGTCGCAATATTTAACGCAGCTATCCCATTGTGCAGTACCCGTATAAACTTGGGCATTCAGATAGTTTCTTGCAAGTAGCATCCAGCAAGCGCCTTTATCAGCCTGAGGGTATGAGTAACGAGGAGCCCCCAATTTAGGCATAATGCTATGTAATTCAGATTCGATGTAGGTAAAAAGCTTCTGTCTTGCAATAGTCATATCTTGATCTAATTGCTTTGGATAGAATTTTCCAACGCCGTCAGCTTCAGTAGTAAATGGAGGGTTTCCAAAAAGATCCATATACCATGAGTAGGCAAGGGCTCTTAGGAATCGAGCTTCAGCATTGTAACGGATAATATCTGGATCAGCACTTCCATTTGTATAGCTAATAAAGCTGTTAGCGTAGGTAATACTTAAGCCTAAACGTTGATAAACTGCGGTAAGAAATGGATTGCTTGAACTCCAAGTTTGAGTATTTAAATCAGCAATACCAACGTCACCCCATGCACAAATGGCTTCATCGGTTGTTATTTCCTGAAGATTCCATAATGCTCTTGTAGTTGTAAAGAAGTTTCCATCCGATGCAGTAATATCATCACCATATGAACCTCCTTGACCAGATATAATGAAGCTAGCATAAATTTTTGCTAAAACCTCTTTAGCGTATTTGGGATCGTCGCCAAGGTTCCCTGAAAGAATAATGTTAGGATCCTTTGGGCTTACATCCAAATCTTTCACACATGATGTTATCATTATCAATGTAAGAAAGATTCCTAGAAATATATATTTGTTATTCATATCCATTGATTATTAGAATATTAATAGTTTATACTTAGACCAAACATATAGGTTCTGGGTCTTGGATAGAAATTGTTATCAATACCATTTGGAACCTCAGGGTCAATTCCTGAATATTTAGTTATAGTTAACACATTTTGAACGGTAAAGCTTAAACGTACATTGAATTTACCATAAACATTTTCGAACAGATAACCTGCGCTAACATTGTCTAATTTGAAGAATGATGCATTTTCAACAAAATAGTCGCTGGTGAATTGACGTTTAACAAACTTTGTGTCGTCTAAATATTTAGGAAAATTCTTCCAATAACCAATTTGATACATCTGATCGTAAGAAGCACCTGCTGCAACTTGATTGTAAACATAGTTACCTATACTAGCACGTGATGATGCAGAGAAATCAAACTTTTTATAGGAGAAACGAGCAGAGAGACCTAATAAATAGTCAGGTGATGGATTATGGTAGATGTATTTATCAGAGTTATCACCATTTACTGTACCGCCATCTCCAGAAAGGTCAACGTATAAGCCTTCAATTGGATCGCCATTGCTATTATAAACTTGTTTGTTTACAAAGAATGAGTATGCAGGATAACCTACTCGAGTAACTTGCTTTTGTCCAGTAAATGCATCACCATAAAGAATTCCAATAAAGTTTGGATCGTCACTCATTAATAGTTTGGTAACTTCATTCTTATTGTAAGTTAAGTTAAATCCTATGTTTAAGCTCATATCCTTTTTAGAAATAGGTACAAGGTTTAACGAAAGTTCAACCCCTTTATTTTCTAAACTACCAACATTAGTTACAAGTGTGTTTTTAAAGTTCGATCCGGTTGGAATAGTAACTTCATTTATCAAATCATCGGTTACTCGTTTGTAAAGTTCAACAGATCCAGTAATACGTTCGTTAAATAATCCAAAGTCTAACCCAATATTTTGAGTGGTTGTTTCTTCCCATTTAATGTTAGGATCGTAAGGATTTGGCCTTAAAGTTGGTATGTATTGACCATCAATAATGTAGTAATTTCCAGTGGCTGAAGTTATGTACTGTGCCTGGTATGGATAATCACCACTATTAATATCTTGTTGACCTGTTACACCCCAACCTAATCTAAACTTCAAGTTAGAAATTGCGCTAACCCCCTTTAAGAATGATTCATCCTTAATTTTCCATGCAAGTGCAGCAGATGGGAAAAGCCCCCAACGGTTATCTTTCGAGAAACGAGAGGAACCATCATCGCGGATAGTAAATGTGAATAAGTATTTCTCCTTAAAGGTATAGTTAATACGTCCGAAGAATGATACTAAGTAGTTCTCAGTAATTGGTGAGGTTCTATCAATTTGAACAGGATCGCCAAAGTAGTGATAACCAGTTGTATAACTTTTGCTTTTGCGTTCAAAATGTTGCCATGAGTAACCTGCAGTAGCCTCAACTTTACTATAAATTTGGCTTAAATCCTTGTTATAATTTAAGTAGAAGTCTAAAAGATTATTGTAGTTGTGAGCACTATATGTATTTATTTTTCCCCAGTATGGATTGGTAAGAACACTAGGTGACATATAGCTTCTATTGTTATGGCCTTCACTTTCATAATAATCGGTAGCTAAGTTTAAGTTTGCGTTAAGACCCTGAATGTATGGTAACTGATAGTTAAGTTGAATGTTACCGATAAATCTTTTTACTTTAGAATGGTTGTCAGCTTCCATTAATTGCTCAACAGGGTTGGCTGTTCCAAGACTTGCATCGTAGTTTTCCCATTGGAAATACCCGTTAGATGCTTTATTGCCATCTCTAATAGGTTTTGTTGGGTCCATATTTATAGCCGAACCAATTGCTCCATCATCACCAAAATTGTTTTTGGTGTACATCCCTTTAGCGTTTACGCTAACCTTTAAGGTATTCTTTAAGAACTTAGGATCTACGCTAATAGAACCGGTTATACGTTGCATATCAGTATTTTTTAAAATACCGTTCTGATCAGTATAACCAATTGAAGCACGGTAAGGTAATTCATTATATGCTCCGGTTAAAGTAATGTTGTGATCTTGTGAAACAGCTGTACGGAAAATTTGTTTCTGCCAATTTGTATTACCATTCCAAAGAATATCGTATGAATCAGCATCATACAACTCTGGATGGTTATAAGCAATTTGACGAACCTCATCACCTGAATAAACATCTACAAATTTTATTGCGTTAGCAATGGAAGTACTTCCATCGTATGATATTTTAAAAGGAGTTCCAGTTTTACCCTTTTTTGTTGTAATAATAATAACACCATTTGAAGCTCTAGAACCATAGATAGCTGTAGAAGAAGCATCTTTTAGTACAGTTACCGATTCGATGTCATTAGGGTTAATAAATGATAATAAGTTTGAGCTACCAGATACATTATTATTATCGATAGGTACACCATCAATAATTAATAGAGGGTCATTCGACGCTCTTAATGAAGAACCTCCTCTAATTCTAATGGTTGCTCCAGTTCCTGGTGCACCACCACTAGTAGAAATTACTACCCCAGCGGTTTTACCAACTAAAAGTTCTTGAGGTGAAGTAATTGCTCCTTTGTTAAAGTCTTTAGAGCTAACTGCTGTAACAGACCCTGTTAGGTCAGTTTTCTTTGTTGTTCCATAACCGATAACAACAACTTCATCAAGAGATTCGGTTGTGGCTTTTAGCTCTAAATCAATCACAGCGCGATCATTAACAGCAACCTCTTCTGTAGCATAACCGATAAAACTAAAAACAAGAGTACTGTTTGATTCTGCTTGGATAGAATACTTACCATCGATATTGGTAGTTGTACCTTTTGAAGTACCTTTAATCAGTATTGTAACCCCAGGAATAGGAGTCCCTGTATTGTCTTTAACAGTACCAGTAACAGTTATTCCTTGTCCAAATGAAAAATTACAATACATGAAAAAGGCAAATAGGAAAACAATTCTCCTAATTAAATGCTCTTTTCTCATATAGTCAGTTATTAAAGTTTAGGTGTTTTTAATTCGAAGCCAAACTAGTGATAAATTTAAAACTATTTAACACTATAAGCAATTATTAATCAATAATTTACGCAAACGTTACCGCAATCGTTTGCAGTGTAATAAGCTGATAATAGAATTGCTAAAAAAGATGAAAACTGAAAGTAATAATGCTTTTTTAGTTAAAGAACAAACAACATTTTTTTTAACTTTGTTTAAATTCAAAAACATGAAATCTACCCAAGTTACAATTAAAGATATAGCTCGAGAATTAGGTATTAGCCCTTCAACAGTTTCAAGAGCATTAAAGGATCATCCAGATATTAGCCAGGATACAAAAAATTTAGTCAATGAGCTTGCTAAAAAGCTCAACTATCGACCTAATATTATTGCTCTTAGCTTGCGTAGCCAAAAAAGTAATGTTATAGGTGTAATCATACCTGAAATTGTTCATTATTTCTTTTCATCTGTAATTTCAGGTATTGAGGAGGTTGCAAATGAGCATGGTTACAGCGTAATGATTAGCCAATCGGGTGAAGACTATAATAAAGAGGTTTCGACTTGTGATGCTTTCTTTAATGGAATTATTGATGGACTTTTAGTTTCAGTTACAAAAGAAACAGTTGATTATACTCACCTTAAAAGATTTGATGATGAGGGAATTCCAATTGTTTTCTTTGATCGAATTGTTGAAGAGATTTCTTCGGATAGAGTGATAATCGATGACTTAGTTGGTGCATTTCAGGCTACTGAGCATTTGATTATTCAAGGACGTAGAAAAATTGTTCATTTTGCAGGACCTCAGAATCGATTAATAGGACAGAATCGATTAAATGGCTACCTTAAAGCAATGAGTGATAATGGAGTTTTTATCGATAAGTCATTAATAATTTCTTGTGATAATTTTCATTCTGCAGTTGTTGAGACACAAAAACTAATCGACAATAAAGTGCGTTTCGATGCAATATTTACAGTTAACGATTTTACAGCTGCTGGTGCAATGAAGGTTCTTCAAAAGAATGGAATAAAAGTTCCATCTGAAGTTTCAGTTGTAGGTTTTGGCGATGATTTAACGGCTGAAATGACGGACCCCTCTCTAACTACGGTCAAGCAACCTGGTTTTGAAATGGGCAAGAAGGCAATGGAAATGCTTATTCAAAGAATTAAGCAAACAAAACCAGAATCACCTAAAACTGAAATTTTAAAAACTAGTCTTGTTGTTAGAGAATCATCAAGAATAAAGTAGAAGCTTATTAATAGTTACAGGTTACTAGTTGATAGTTACTTTTCAATACTTTACTTTCATTCACTAGTTTTTTTATCTGAAATAATTGTCTTTTTTATTTTTTTTATTTTTTTTTTCATTCTCCGTAAACGATTGAAATGCCACTTTCGTGTTTTAAATCCCTTGTATTTAGACCTTTCTAGAGTTTTTGCGTATTAATTGAATCTCTTTTTTACGTACTTTTGACTTTACATTTTTACCAAACCAAACCTATACCTTAATATAATATGAGCAAACGACCAAAACTCTCCTTTTGGCAGATTTGGAATATGAGCTTTGGATTTTTAGGAATCCAATTCGGTTTTGCCCTTCAAAATGCCAACGTTAGCAGAATTTTTGAAACTCTAGGTGCATCCATTGACTCAATTCCTATACTTTGGCTTGCTGCTCCATTAACTGGGTTGATAATTCAACCTATAATTGGTCATGCAAGCGATAAGACTTGGGGCCGACTAGGTCGAAGAAGACCATATTTTCTTTCAGGTGCAATACTCGCTTCTTTAGCATTGCTAATAATGCCAAATTCACCTGTTCTTTGGGTTGCAGCGGGCTTACTATGGATTATGGATGCCTCAATCAATGTATCCATGGAGCCATTTAGAGCTTTTGTTGGTGATATGCTTCCATCTGAACAGCGTACTGCTGGTTTTGCTATGCAAAGTTTTTTTATTGGAACAGGTGCTTTTGTAGCATCTTCACTTCCTTATATATTAACAAATTGGTTTGACATTGCTAATACAGCTCCCGCTGGTGAAATTCCATTATCAGTAAAACTTTCATTTTACTTTGGTTCAGCTGTTTTTATTACTGCAATTTTAATCACAGTTTTATCAACAAAGGAGTATCCACCCGAAGAACTTGATGAGTTTGATAGAGAGGAGAAAGCCGAGGTAATGCAAGAAAAAAAAGAAACTGTTATTGAAAAAATTAACCCTCCACATCTTAAATTTCAAACGGGTGTAATTGGCATCATAGTTGGCTTTGCACTTAGTGTTCTTTTGTTCTTTATTGATGTTGAAAAGGAGGTTTACGTTGGATCGTTTGGTTTAATTGCTTTTGGTATCCTCGAAATTGCTGCGGGATATTTTCAAGGTTATACATCTAAGGCAAAAGGGCTGGTTGAAGTCATCTCTGACCTAAATACTATGCCATCAACCATGAGGCAGCTCGCGTTTGTACAATTCTTTTCATGGTTTGCATTATTCTCAATGTGGATTTACACTAATAGGGCAGTAACAAGCCATATTTATCATACAACCGATACTACATCTGCATTATATAACGAGGGTGCTAACTGGGTTGGTTTCTGCTTTGGAATATACAATCTGTTTGCAGCAATTTTCGCATTTGGTTTGATAGTATTTGCCCGTTATACTAGTCGTAAGACTGCTCACATGGTCTCTCTACTTGTCGGTAGTGCCAGCTTTATTTCGATTTTCTTTATAACTAATCCTCATAACTTAATTTACTCATTTTTAGGGATAGGCCTTACCTGGGCAAGTATATTGGCAATGCCTTATGCTATTTTAACAGGTTCGTTACCATCAAAGAAAATGGGCGTTTACATGGGGATTTTTAATTTCTTTATTGTTATTCCTCAGATTTTAGCAGGAAGTATTTTAGGTTTTTTGGTTGGTAAAGTTTTTAATAATGAAGCGATATATGCACTTCTTCTTGGCGGAATTTCTCTTTTTATTGCTGCCATTTTAGTGCTTTTTGTAAAAGATAGGAAGTAGTTTTTTGTGTTTTATCATGTTTAAGTTTTAGTAATGTTGATAGGGGATAGGAGATTGGAGCAGATTTAAAATGCTCCAATCATTCCTGTTTCTGAGGGAGTTAATCGAATGAATTCAAATATGTACAAAATTAACGCTTGCATATTCGATCTTGATGGAGTTGTAGTTGATACTGCAAAGTATCATTACCTAGCATGGAAGCGATTAGCAAAGGAGTTGGGTTTTGATTTTACTATTGAAGCTAATGAACAATTAAAAGGAATAAGTCGGTTAGATTCGTTGAATATTCTTTTAAAAATTGGTGGTATAGAACTTTCTCTCGTTGAAAAAGAAAAACTAGCCGAGAAGAAAAACCAATGGTATTTAGAGTATATCAATAAAATGCAGCCCGATGAAATACTTCCCGGCGTCAAAAATTTTATTGAAGAGCTGAAATCAAAAGGAATTAAAATTGGACTAGGCTCTGCGAGTAAGAATGCAACTTTAATTCTTGACCAACTTGGAATAATTAATCTTTTCGAGGTAATTGCCGATGGAACAAGAGTATCGAAGGCTAAGCCCGATCCGGAAATATTTTTACTTGCAGCAAATGACCTAAAGGTTGATCCTAAACTATGCATCGTTTTTGAAGATGCTGAAGCGGGCATCGAAGCTGCTAATAGGGGGAATTTTACTAGTATAGGTGTAGGTGATCCCAAAATCCTATGTAAAGCAAATGTTGTTATTCCAAATTTTATTGGAATGACATTCGATAAGATGATAGGTTTGGCAGGTTAATAACTAATAAAATATTTAGCTATGAATCAATACTTAAAGCACGATGAGTGGTCAATTATTGAGGAGGGGTTTGACCCTAAGAATGCTCGTGCTTCGGAGAGTATTTTCAGCCTTGGTAATGGATTAATGGGTCAAAGGGCAAACTTTGAAGAACATTATAGTGGAAAATCGTTACAAGGTAGTTATGTTGCTGGGGTTTACTACCCCGACAAAACAAGAGTAGGGTGGTGGAAGAATGGTTACCCAGAGTACTTTGCTAAGGTAATAAACTCAACTAACTGGATAGGAATAAACGTTATTGTTAATGGGGAACATCTCGATTTAGCTGTTTGTAAGGTTGATTCTTTCGTAAGAATTTTGAATATGAAAGAAGGATATCTCGAGCGCAATTTTATTACTGAGATGCAATCGGGAATTAAAGTTAAGGTTAGCGCTAAGCGTTTTCTAAGTATGAGTACTCCTGAACTAGGACTGGTTCAATACACTATTACTCCGCTAAATTCTAATGCAGAAATTACTTTGCAACCTTATCTTGATGGGAATGTAATTAACCAGGATTCTAACTATAACGAAAAGTTTTGGGTTGAAGTAAATAAAGGGTTGACCAGTAATGGTGGTTTTCTAATAACAAAAACCAACAAACTCAGCTTTGAGGTTGGACATGGAATGGTTTGTAGCGTTTTATTGGATGGTAAAAGCATTGCAAATGTTACTAATCAGGATCAAAGTAGTAATCATGTAAGTTGCGACTATACTCATGATGTAAGCTTAGGGAAAGAGTTTTCGATAACTAAATATGTTGCAGTAATATCTTCGCTTAATTGCGAAAAAGATAATATTCGAAACGCAATTCAACATTCTTTGGATTTTGCCTTATCTAAAGGGTATAATAAATTATTAAAAGAACATATTGATGCCTGGGCTGATATTTGGGTACATAGTGATATAACCGTGGAGGGTGATGTTGCTGCTCAGCAAGGTATACGCTTCAATATTTTTCAGCTAAGCCAAACCTATACTGGAAAGGATGAACGACTAAATATTGGTCCAAAAGGCTTTACTGGTGAGAAGTATGGCGGTTCAACCTATTGGGATACTGAAGCCTACTGTTTGCCTTTTTACATGTGTACACATGGGCAAAAAGTGGCTCGCCAACTTTTACTTTACAGGTACAAGCATTTGGAAAAGGCAATTATAAATGCTCAAAAGTTAGGCTTTACAAATGGTGCAGCTCTTTTTCCTATGGTTACTATGAATGGGGAGGAGTGTCATAATGAATGGGAGATAACCTTTGAGGAGATTCATCGAAATGGAGCAATCGCTTTTGCAATCTTTAATTATATTCGATATACTGGCGATACTGAGTATCTTTCCAACTATGGTTTAGAGTTGCTTATTGCTGTTTCAAGATTTTGGGCTCAACGATTTACCTATTCTGAATCGAAGGGTAAATACGTAATGTTGGGAGTAACTGGTCCCAATGAATACGAAAACAATGTAAACAACAACTGGTATACAAGTACAATAGCGTGTTGGTGTCTTGAGTATACCGAACAGGCTATAAATATTGTTAAGAAAAACGATCCTAGTAGATATAATAATATTGTTGAATCAATCTATTTCAATGAGGCATCAGAGATAGCAACCTGGAAAACAATTAGAGCTAATGTATACCTCCCTTATGATGAGAAATATCAAGTATTTCTGCAGCAGGAAGGATATATGGATAAAGAGCAAATCTTAGTAAAAGATCTTGAGCCAAGTCAACGTCCGATTAATCAGAAATGGAGTTGGGACCGGATACTTCGTTCTTGCTTCATTAAGCAAGCCGATGTACTTCAAGGTATTTACTTGTTTGAGGAAAGATTTGATATTGAGACCATTAAGCGAAATTTTGAATTTTACGAAAATCGTTGTGTTCATGAATCATCTTTATCTCCTTGCGTTCACTCTATATTAGCCGCAAAAATTGGTAAAATCGATCAGGCATATAGCTTGTATTTAAGAACCGCTCGTCTCGATTTAGATGATTATAATAAGGAAGTACATGAAGGCCTTCACATTACTAGCATGGCGGGTACATGGATGTCAATTGTAGAAGGATTTGGCGGTATGAGAATTCAAAATGATATGCTTATCTTTAACCCCAGCATTCCTAAGGGATGGAAATCGTTTAGCTTTAAGGTTTGGTTTAGGGATAACCTTATTAAAGTTAACGTTGCTCATGAAGAAATAACAATCGTTAATGAGCAAGGTCCATCCTTAATACTAAAGGTTATGGATAAAACCCAGACCATTAGCGAGAATAGCACGCTTAAGGTTTAATGTTTTAAAGAGTAATTAATTATTAATCATTAATCAAATGAAAAAGATTTCTTCAGGGGTTTTAACTGGTAAGCAGGTTTCCGATCTATTTGCCTATGCAAAAGAAAAAGGTTTTGCACTTCCAGCCGTTAATGTTACAGGAACTAATACAATGAACGCGGTGCTTGAGACTGCTAAGGCAATCAATTCGCCTGTAATTATTCAGTTTTCAAACAGCGGTGCTTCTTTTCTCGCTGGTAAATCGTTGAGTAACGATGGACAAAAGGCTAGCATACTTGGCGCTATTAGCGGTGCTAAACATGTTCATTTATTGGCAGAGGCATACGATGTTCCTGTTGTACTTCATACAGACCATGCAGCTAAAAAACTTCTACCTTGGATAGATGGTTTGCTTGATGCAGGCGAAAAACATTTTAAAGAGACAGGAAAACCTTTGTTCAGCTCTCATATGCTTGATTTATCAGAAGAAAGCTTGAAGGAGAACATCGAGATATGTAAAAAATATCTTGAGCGTATGTCTAAAATGGGAATGACCCTTGAAATTGAACTTGGTGTAACCGGTGGAGAAGAAGACGGTGTTGATAATACTGGTGTTGATAGCTCACGTTTATATACACAACCCGAAGAGGTTGCTTATGCTTACGAAGAACTTTCTAAAATCAGCCCAAATTTTACAATTGCAGCATCATTTGGTAATGTTCATGGTGTTTACAAGCCTGGAAACGTTGTATTGAACCCTGTTATTCTAAAGAATTCACAGAAACTAATTGAAGAAAAGTATAAAACTAAGGCTAACCCAGTAAACTTTGTATTCCATGGTGGAAGCGGATCAGAGAAGGAGAAAATTGCCGAAGCAATCAGCTATGGAGTTATCAAAATGAATATCGATACTGATCTACAATGGGCATACTGGGATGGAATTAGGAAATTCTACATTGCAAAACAAGGCTACCTGCAAGGTCAAATCGGCAATCCAGAGGGTGAAGATGCTCCTAATAAAAAATACTACGATCCTCGTGTATGGTTACGTAAAGGAGAGGAGTCAATAGTTGAGCGTTTGAAAGAGGCATTTGCAGATCTGAATGCTTTGAATAGATGGGTATAGATTTATATCTTATCTGACATTCCCGCGAAAGCGGGAATCTATAAATTAAAGTATAATGGATTCCTGCTTTTGAAGGAATGGTTCAAGTAAAGCAATTTTAATTGTTTTTTTATGAAAAAACTCACTATTCTTGCCGTATTACTATTAAGTACACTTATGGTAAACGCCCAAACAATATCGAGAGTCGAACCATTAAACTGGTGGGTTGGCATGGAAAATAAAAACCTTCAGCTAATGGTTTATGGTAAGAATATTGGCGATGCCGAGGTAAAACTTAGCTATGCTGGTGTAACCTTGATGAAGGTAAATAGGGTTGAGAATAAAAACTACCTTTTCATTGATTTGTTATTAGATAAAGGGGCAAAGGCAGGATCGTTTAATATCTATTTTACCTTTCCAAATAAACAAACTGAAGCATATAAGTACTCATTGCTTGAACGAAAGAAAAATTCTTCTAAGCGAGTTGGTTTTAGTTCGAAGGATGTTGTTTACCTTATAATGCCCGATAGATTTTCTAATGGTGATGCATCAAACGATTCAATTGCACAGCTAAAGGATAAACTGAAACGTAAAGACCAATATGGCAGACATGGTGGTGATATTCAGGGAATTATTAATCACCTCGATTATTTTAATGACCTAGGAGTTACAACTCTTTGGCTTACACCTGTTCTTGAGAATGATCAGCCCCATGCTTCATATCATGGCTATGCAATTACCGATTATTACAAAGTTGATCCTCGCCACGGTTCAAATGAATTATATAAGCAGATGGTTGAGAAAGCCCATCAAAAAGGGTTAAAGGTGGTAATGGATATGGTTTTTAACCATTGTGGAAGCGAACATTGGTGGATGAATGATTTGCCTTCAAACGATTGGATTAACCAATGGCCTGAGTATACCAATTGCAACTTTAGAGCAGCAACACTATCCGATCCATACGCATCGGATTATGACAAGAAGAGAATGTCAAAGGGTTGGTTTGTTAAAACAATGCCCGATTTAAATCAGGATAACCCATTTGTTGCTAAATATCTTACACAGAATAGTATTTGGTGGGTTGAGTATGCCGATTTAGACGGGATAAGAACCGATACTCATCCATACTCCGAAAAAGCATTCACAGCAAGTTGGGCGAAGGAAGTAACAACTGAATACCCTAACTTCAACATTGTTGGTGAGGTTTGGATGAATGATACCCCTCTATGTGCATACTGGCAAAAGGATGCTCTAAACAAAGATGGATTCAACTCAAATCTTCCTTCTGTTATGGATTTCCCTTTGATGTTTACACTTCAAAAGGTTTTTAATGAGGACCAATCATGGGATAAAGGAGCAGCTAGGCTTTATGACCATCTTTCAAAGGATTTTCTTTATCCAAATCCAAATAATATCTTGATTTTTGCCGATAACCACGATGAATCTAGATTTTTCACTAAGAATGATAGCATTGAGAAGTATAAGATGACAATGGCATTTTTGCTTACAACACGTGGAATTCCCCAGATATATTATGGTACAGAGATATTGATGAAGGGTATGAAATCGGATGGTGATGGTAAACTTCGTCTCGATTTTCCTGGCGGTTGGGCGGATGATAAACGCAGTGCGTTTACATCTGAAGGTAGAACTAAAAAAGAGAATGAGGCTTGGAACTTTCTTCAAACAATACTAAAATATAGAAAAGGATCGGATGTATTAACCAATGGGAAATTGAAACAGTTTGTACCAGAGGATAATATCTATGTTTACTTCCGATACAATAGTAGCAAAACTGTTATGGTTATATTGAATATCAATAAATTAGAAAAAACTCTCAAAACTAACCGTTTTATTGAGGCTACAAAAGGATTCACAAAAGGGCATGATATAATTACGGGAAATGGTTTTGATATTCAAAGTGAAATTATACTTGCTCCAAACTCAGCAACAATACTAGAGTTAATACCTTAAATTGATTAGTAACAGTAATTTTTCGAGCAAAAATCTATGTTGTCATTCCGGGCGCCCGCCTGCCAAAGCGAAGCGGCGGACAGGAAGACCCGGAATCCATTTATATAGAATAGATTCCTGCTTTGCAGGGATGACTTAAAAATATTTGATTTTGTTAATTAAGTAAATACTCAAATTATAAAACTACTGCCATGATTAAGAAGTTACTACTTGTTGTTTCAGCATTCGGCTTTTTAGCATGTGCTAGCAATAACAAAACTCTAAATACTCCGAAAGATTCTGAAATCAGAGGATTGGCTACACCAGTCCAATTGATTGGCGAGCAGTCTGACATAAACCTTGAGGACTACTTTCTTGATGTGACAAAAATTGACTCTATTGTGGCTAATTCAGCCTTTAGCATTGAACTTTCGCCAGATAAAAAGATCCTCAACGTAAACTACGAAACTGTAAAAGCCCCTTTACTCTCTGAAATGAAGGTTTGGATAAATGGATCATCATATTCAATGCTCCTCAAAAAGAGTAAAAAACTACTTGCTAATTTTTCTTTCGATCCAAAATCAAAAAAATACAAATCTGTTCAGATAAAAGGACAGATGAATGATTGGAATCCTTCAAAAACAATACTAGAGTTAAAGGATGGAAAGTATGTAACTTCGATGTGGTTAAATCCAGGTAACTATCAGTATTTATATGTTTTAGATGGTAAAGAAACACTTGATCCAGAAAATCCCATTTCACAGGATAACAACATTGGTGGTAGAAATTCTTTATTGACTGTTGGTAATAGTGTTGATAGTTTAAAGCCTTTCATAAGTACAGTAAGTGCCAAAAATGATTTTTCAATCAGTGTAAAGAACAGCTACGACGAACTTTTTGTTTTTTGGGAGAACTATCGGTTAGGTGTGGAGTATATTACAAAGAATGGTAGTGAAGTTCAGATTAAGATTCCATCCAATGCTAAAAACGTAAAACGTTCAACTATCAGAATTTGGACTTATAACAAGTATGGTTGCTCAAACGATGTTTTAATCCCAATAGATTTTGGTAAAGTGTTGACCCAAACTTCTCAGCTTCAACGAAGCGACAAACAGGCTCAAATATTATACTTCTTGATGGTTGATAGGTTTTTCGATGGAGAAAAATCGAATGATAAACCGGTTAATGATCCTGAAATACTTCCAAAAGCAAACTATTTCGGGGGCGATATTGCTGGGGTTACACAAAAGTTAAAAGAGGGTTATTTTGATTCCTTGGGAATCAATACAATCTGGCTATCTCCAATTACACAAAACCCGCTTGGCGCTTGGGGATTAAATAAAACTCCAAGAACAAAATTCTCAGGTTACCATGGCTATTGGCCAATTTCGTTGACAAAGGTTGATTTTAGATTTGGTACATCCGATGAGCTTCATAACCTAATCAATCTAGCGCACGAAAAGGGGATGAATGTTATACTTGACTATGTAGCACACCATATTCATACTGAGCACCCAGCATGGAAGAAGCATCCTGATTGGTTTACATCGCTATATCTACCTGATGGTACGATGAACACTGAGAAATGGGATGAGTATCGCTTAACTACGTGGTTTGATACTTTTCTTCCAACTTTAGCGTTGGAAAAACCCGAGGTTTATGAACCAATGTCTGATTCTGCTTTGTTCTGGCTTAAGAATTATAATGTTGATGGTTTTAGGCACGATGCAACCAAGCATATCCCTGAACCATTTTGGCGTAGGCTAACCCAAAAAATCAAACAGGAATTACCATCCGATAAATCAGTATTTCAGATTGGTGAAACTTACGGTAGTCGCGAGTTAATCAACAGCTACATTGGCAGTGGTATGATGGATTCTCAGTTCGATTTCAATGTTTACGATGATGCTGTTTCAGCATTTGCAAAGCCCGATGTATCTTTTACAAATCTTAATGCTTCTCTACTCGAGAGTCTCAATTATTATGGATACCATAATCTGATGGGTTATATTTCTGGCAATCAGGATAGGGCTAGGTTTATTTCATACGCTGGGGGCTCACTCAAGTTTGATGAAAATGCTAAACTTGCAGGTTGGACAAGAGATATTGAGGTTGGTGATCCTGTTGGCTACAAGAAGCTTTGCATGTTGAATGCTTTTAACATGACCATTCCAGGCGTTCCTACAATATATTATGGTGATGAGTTTGGATCACCTGGCGGAAACGATCCTGATAATAGAAGGATGATGAGATTTTCTGGGTTGACCAGCAACGAGAGTATTACAAAAGCATTTACAAAGAAGATTGTAAATATCAGAAAGAATAATTTGGCCTTAACTTATGGCGACTATAAACCACTTATTGTAAATCAGGATGTTTTTGCCTTTACACGTGGATATTTCAGTAGTCGAGTAATTGTCATATTCAATAAGAGCAATGAAGCCAAGGAGGTTAAACTATTATTACCCTCTGAATATGCTTCAAGAGAGTACAATGTTTCTTTTGGTTCAAAGATTAATAAAGAGAATAATGGGCTTTCAGTTGTAATACTAGCTAACTCTTTTGAGATACTTATAGCAAAATAGTATTTACTATACAGCAAAAATAAAGGCTGACCTTCCGGTTAGCCTTTGTCTTATCTACTTTTTACTTTTAAACTTATCTACTTTGCTTTTAGTCCCCAAAGCTGATACCAATACCCTTTGCTGTTTTTAGCAAGTCGCTGGTTGGGTCAACAAAGTTAGGCTTGTTAATTGCATCGATAAGTGGAACTGAGATAATATCGGGGTGTCGGTAAGCAACCATCTCACCAAATTTACCTTCAAGAACCATTTCGAATGCCTTTGCACCAAACTGGGTAGCAAGAATTCTATCATAAGCAACAGGTACACCTCCACGTTGTAAGTGTCCTAAAACAGTCTCACGCATATCGGCTTCAAAGCCTGCATTTTTAAGATCGTGAACTAATCTATGAGCTACACCCCCTAAACGTAGGTTAGCATAGCCAACCTCATCGCTTTGTTCGGCAGAAAGGGTTCCTCCAACTGGTGCTGCACCTTCAGCAATTACGACAATTGCATTTCCTTTTCCTTTATCGTAGCGGCTATTTAGCTTACTTAACACTTTTTGAGTGTCATAAGGAATTTCAGGGATAAGACAAACCTCAGCACCACCTGCAATAGCTGCATGTAAAGCAATCCAACCTGCATAACGTCCCATAACCTCAAGGATAAGTACACGGTTGTGACTTGCAGCGGTAGTTACAAGTTTATCTACAGCCTCTGTTGCAATCTGAACAGCAGTTTGGAATCCGAAAGTGAAGTCGGTTGCTGATAGATCATTATCGATTGTTTTAGGAACACCAATAATATTTAATCCCTTTTCGTAGAGCTGCTGTGAAATTTTTTGTGAACCATCACCACCTATGCTTATAACGGCATCAATTCCTAGGTACTGAAGTTTTCGAATCATCTCATCAGAACGATCAACTGAAGTCCAGCTACCATCCTTGTTTTTAACTGGCCATGCAAAGGGGCCTCCCTTGTTTGTTGTACCTATAATTGTACCACCCTGTACGTGGATACCAGCTACTGCTCGTTCATCTAATACTCTAATTTCTGTGGGTTCGCGTAAGATTCCATCAAAAGATTGAATACTACCAATAATCTCCCAGTCGCGTTCGAGAGCAGCACGTTTTACTATTGCCCTAATAACTGCATTTAAACCCGGACAATCACCACCCCCTGTTGCAACTAAAACTCTTTTCATAAAAAAATAATTAGTTAAAAAACATATTAATAAATAGTTGAATAAAATCATTAATACATGTCAAAATTTATCCAACTTGACAAAAATATAAAAAAAACCAATGCTATATTAGCAGAAACCAATCAAATTCATTGAATTTAAAAATGGTGAGTGGTGCAAACGTGTGAAATATGAAAAATTGATTTTAACTAAACTCTAGATTTATGAACAGGAAACCAGTTTTACGAAGATTACAGCTTTTTTTAGTTGTAGTTTCGATTATAGTTACTCTATCATTTGCTTCTTGTAAGCAACCAAAAGTTTCACAAAGTGAACCATACAAGATTATACACCCTGAATGGGTCTATAATGCTACGATTTATGAGGTTAATGTTAGGCAATACACTCAAGAGGGGACATTTAAAGCCTTTGAAAATCACCTTCAACGATTAAAGGATTTGGGAGTTGATATTATTTGGTTTATGCCAATTCACCCAATTGGTGAGGTAAATAGAAAAGGTAGTTTAGGAAGTTATTATTCAGTAAAAGATTATCTAGGTGTTAATCCAGAGTTTGGTAATATCGATGACTTTAAATCGGTGGTTACAAAGGCACATGAACTTGGGATGAAGGTAATCATCGACTGGGTGGCTAACCATACTTCACATGATGCAGTCCTTATAAAAGATCACTCTGAGTGGTATGTACGCGATACTACTGGAAAAGTAGTTTCCCCATTTGATTGGACTGATGTTGCTAAACTTGATTATAGCAAGAAAGAATTAAGAGAGTATATTATTAATGCTATGAAGTATTGGGTTAAGGATATCAACATTGATGGGTTCCGTTGTGATGTTGCAGCTGAAGTTCCTACAGATTTCTGGAATGAAGCAAAGTTGGAGCTAGATAATGTGAAACCAGTATTTATGCTTGCGGAAGCAGCCAAACCCGAGTTGCAACAATTTGCCTTTGACGCCGATTACGATTGGGATTTCCATCATAGGATGAATCAAATTGCTAAAGGGAAAGAGAATGTCAATAATTTGGAGAAGTGCATGCTTAATACAATTGCAACATATCCTAAGAATACCATTAAAATGAATTTTGTCACAAACCATGATGAAAATTCATGGAATGGAACAGAGCTTGAACGATTAGGGGAGGGAGTAAAAACATTTGCTGCTTTGACGTTTGTTGTTCCTGGTATGCCGCTTATTTATTCGGGACAGGAGGTAGGTCTTAATAAACGTTTGAAGTTTTTTGAGAGAGATGTTATTGTATGGAAGGATTCTTTAGATTTAACAACGTTTTACAAGAAGCTTGTTGAACTAAAAAAGAACAGCTCTGTTCTTGCTGCTGGACTTAAAGGTGCTGATATTGAAAGAGTAAAGTCTTCGAACGATTCTTCAATTTTTGCTTTTATTCGTAAGAATGAAACTGAAAAGATGTTTGCGTTATTCAATTTGACTTCTAAGTCACAAAAAATCAGCTTAGCTGGAGAAGTTTATATTGACTCTTATAAAGATTATATGACCGGTGAGGATAAGTCATTTTCTAAAGAAGATATGGTTGAATTAAAACCTTGGGAATTCCATATCTTTATTAAAAAGTAAAACTAATTGGTCATAAGATGAAAAAGACATTAATAACCGTTGCATTGTTTGCTATAGCAACATGCTGCTATTCGCAGAATATACCAAACCCAGCATCATTGTATGTGAAATTCTTAGGATATAAATCTGAAGTTAAGACTGATAAAGAAGGAAACCAGAGTAAGGTTTGTATTTTTCCCGATAATAGTGAGTGCGATGAGTGGTCTTTTTTTAGGGGGACATGCGGACAAGCATTTTCCTACTGTTCTCTAAAGGGATTCAAAACAGAGTCTTGTGTTGATTCCACCGAAGGTTATAAGTTGATAATATGCAAATGTGTAGATTCGTATAATCCTGAAAAAAAAATTCCCCTTTTGGATTTTATGAAGATGCATGGAGATACATTATTTAAGGAAACGAATAAAAAGTAGATAGTCTGAAATGAGTCTCAAATAAAAAGAGGGTGTCATGATTGACACCCTCTTTAATTTAAACAATTTCGAAATTCGTTATAGAATCATTTTAAAGTATTATTGTTTAGATACTTTTATTGAATGATTCTTAACGCCATCGTTAACAACAATAATATATATTCCACTATTGAAGTTTGAAAGATCAATTTCTTTTGATGCCTCGTCTTTAATATCTGTATTTGAGTAAATCTTCGCACCAGTTATTGAGAATACACTAATAGACTTAATGCCTTTTTCGCTCTTTACTGTTACAATTCCAGTTGTTGGATTTGGATAAGCAGTTACAGCATCAGAAATAATAACTTCATTTTGTTCAAGATTATCATTCTTTGTTGAAGATTTTGCAATCGTTAACTTAATATTAGGACGATAGCTTGTAACTGTACCTTTACCTGTTGGCGCAGAGTTATCAGCCCTTACGTACATGTGCTTGCTGGTTGCCGAGGTGTAGCGAATACCAGGACCTGTGCTATTTCCAGCACCAGTTCCGGTATAGTTGGTTTCAACCAGTACCATAAGGTTATTTGTGCCACCGGTATAGCTGAACGCTGTAGTTAAGGAAAACTCTTTCCATGCACTTGCAGTTGTTCCTGCCATGGTGCCACTGTACACAAGGGTTGCTCCTGATGTAAGTGTTGCCCAGGTTGAAGAGGTGATGGTTGTAGCGGTGGTCTGCTTGATGTAGATCTTCACAGGAACGCTGTATGAGGTGGTTACCGTGGAGTACCAGGCCAGCTTGCTAATAGAACCAGCCGAACCAATCTCCGCTAGTGTGTAGATTGACGCGCTTCTTTCGTACCCGTAGTAGCAGTTGAGCGGGAACCCCTGAACCGATGTACCTGTTCCGATAGTAACATCTGTAGTGCCACCGTCTGTTAAGGTTGTAAAGGAAACCTGTGATCCGTAAGCCGTTCCATTCGAGTTGATCGCATATGCCCTTACGTAGTAGGTGGTACTTGCTGCTAGACCGGTCATGTTTGCAGTAAATGTACCAGTTCCTGTACCGCTAGCTACCCTTGAGTTTGATGTGGTTGGGTTTGCAGTTGTTGCATAGCAAATACCCCTTTCGGTAACTGTTGCACCACCGTCAGCAGTAACATTCCCGCCACTTGTTGCAGTGCTTGAGGTAATGCTCGAAGCTGCGGTTGTGGTTACGGTTGGGGTGGTTGTCGATGAGCCGCTGGTGATCGAGATGTTATCGATGTACCAGTAGTCAATGTTGTACAGGTTGCCATCAGCTACCAGCGCGAAGTAGGTTGTTGCGGAGTTCAGGTTGGTGGTAACGGTTACGTTTACGGTTGCTGCAGCAATGTTTGTACTTGATGTTGCAACAGACCAACCAGCATCTGTCCAGGTCGATTTATCGTTTGAGGTTTGAAGTTTTAAAGTAACACCAGTACTGTAAGCATCAAGCATATGCTTGAACGAGAAGGTAACTGAGCTTACACCAACAGTGTTCACCGCAGGAGTAATAATTCTGGTTGTGGCTGGGCTAACATTCTGATAAGAACATTTTAGCTCGTAAGCAGCTCCACCCGCATTGGCGGTATTCGACATGCCCCAGCGCTCGGTAATGCTTGTCCCTGTGTTCTGGGTTGTCCAATTGGTTGGCAGGCTGGATGAGGCAAAATTTTCAGTAACAGGAAGTGTTAATGAGGTAGGAGTTGACGATGTTGTAAAGGTCATATTGCTTCCGTAGGTGGTACCAACGAAGTTAACGGCTTTTACTCTATAGTTATAGGTGGTGTTCGCAGTTAGGCCGGTTAACGCAGCGGTAACGCTGGTTGCGGTTGTCCCGGTAACTGTACTTGGAGTTCCACTTACAGTGCTTCCGTAGCTGGTTGATGTGCCATACTCGAATGTAACGGTTGTAGAGGCATTGTTTGCATTTACAGTTGCATTTAAGGTTGCGCTAGTTGTTGAAATGCCAGAAGCAGCAACTGTTGTTGCGGTTGGAACAGTTGGAGTAACGCTTGCATAAGTCAAATAGCATACTTCGCAAGCAACGCGAGCCGAGGTAGCTTTTATTCTCATGTAACCACTTTCACCCCATGAACTACCCCAAGAGTTACGAAGAATCCAGTAGTCACCATAGGTTGAATCATAACCCCAACCTACAAGTGCAATAGCATGGTTTGTAGGGGTGTTGTAACAAGGACTGCTTGAGCAGGTTGTATAACTGTCGGTATAAATACCACTCGTGTAATTTTGGAAAGCGGTGGTAACATAAACAGCAGCATCAACTACACCATAGGTCATAATGGCTGTCTTAATAGCATCAATATCAGAACAGGTAACCCTATACCAAGCGTTGAACTTGGTTTTGGTTGCTGAGGTGGCTGCTGATGGGCATGATTGACCTGTTGATTCTGAATAAGGGAAAACTGTTTCGGGAATAGTTCCAATATCACATAGTGCTTGAAGTTCTGAATATGTGTAATCTGCACCGTCACAACCACCAAAATTGCCGCTATATGCGGACATTGAACCTAAACACCAAACAATATAAGATTCCGCAAAATCAGAGGTATTGCTATCATATAGCCCCATTGCATAATTGTAGGTTCCTTCAGCGCAAGCGGTTGCACCAAAAGCATAGCAAGAGCCGCAACTACCCTGGTCGCGAACTGCTCCTATGTATGAATGGCTATTGTAACTTCTCCAGTCGAATGAAGTAGGAGTACTCTTCGCCATTACAAAATTTGGGTTTTCCTTTGCTACATCGTAGGCATCCGCTTGAGGACCTCTTGAATCAAGTTGGAGTTGATCTCCATTCTTTGCCATAAGTTCTTCAAGAGTTAAACTTTCTTGAATACCCTTATTGCTCTTTGTACATACTGCTTTTTCAACAGTAAAACCATCAGCTTTTTCCACAACTGATTGAATACTATACCCTTTTTTTGCAGCATAGGAAAACTCTTGTGCAACTTTTCCTTTGTAGAAATCCCAAGCGTTTACTTGCTGTCCATTGGGAAGGGTACAAATACCAACATCGTTTCCTTGCTTGTCGGCTTTGACAGAATAATTATAGCCTAGGAATTGGCAGTAGGCTGCTGCCGGGTTTTTAAAACTCTTTTGAGCAAATGTGGTGAGACTAATCAGTATGATAGTCGCTACCAGTAGTAAATTTTTCCTCATAAATTAGTTAGATTTTAAGGTTTTAGTTAGTGCATTCAATTTATGATATTATAAAATGCGAGTAAAGCATGTTAAACTGACTTATAGTATTATTCTATATTTATTTATCAACAGTTTATATAAATTCTAAAAAAATAGTAAGTAAAATATTAAAATGGTTTATATGTCAAATAAGATGACAAAAAATAGTGGATATTTCTGATATACGTTTTATCCTTTTTAAAGCATATATCGTTTTAAATAGAACTTAAGTTTCTATTTTTGTATCTCACTTTAAAAATTATCAAATCAATATGCACTATACAGAATTAGTAAAAGGTAAAGTTCACTGGATTGGTGTTAACGATCGAAGGAAAAGATTATTTGAGAATATGTGGCCTCTTGATAGAGGAGTTTCATATAACTCATACTTAATACTTGATGAAAAGACTGCCTTGATTGATACTATTGAGGATCGTGCTGCAGGTAATTATATCGAACGCATTGAGAAACTTCTTAATGGTCGTAAACTAGATTATCTTATTATTAATCATATGGAACCTGATCATTCAGGTGAGATAAAAGATATTTATAGCCATTTTGAAGGAGTAAAGCTTGTAGGAAATCAGAAGACATTCAAAATTGTTGAGGCCTATTGGGGAATAAAAGACAATCTAATTCAGGTAGATGATTGCCATGCTTTAGATCTTGGTTACCATAAACTTAAATTTTACATGACTCCCTGGGTACATTGGCCTGAAACCATGATGACCTATGATGAAACCGATCAAATCTTATTCTCAGGCGATGCATTTGGTAGCTTTGGAACCCTTGATGGTGGTATTTTTGATGATGAGTTAAATTTTGAGTTTTTTGAAGAGGAGATGCGTCGTTACTATTCCAATATTGTAGGGAAGTACAGCAATATGGTACAAAAGGCTTTGGCAAAACTTCAAGGAATTCCTGTAAAAGCAGTTGCACCTACACATGGCCCTGTTTGGCGTTCTGACCCATCTAAAGTAATCGGTTTGTACGATAAATGGAGTAGATATGAATCGGAAGAGGGAGTAGTTGTTATTTTTGCATCAATGTATGGTAACACTGAAATGATGGCTGATTATATTGGACGCAAACTTTCAGAGAATGGTGTTAAAAAGATTAGAATTCATGATATTTCCAGAACTCATATTAGCCACTTGATAAATGATATTTGGAAGTATAATGGGTTAATTCTAGGTTCATGTGCATATAACTCGCAGATGTTTCCGCTAATGGAGCAATTGACCCGCGAACTTGTACATATGGGATTGAAGAATAAATACCTTGGCTTATTTGGAAGCTACAGTTGGAACGGAGGTGGTGTGAAAAACCTTAACTTGTTTGCCCAAGAGATTGGCCTTGAAATGGTGGCAGAACCAGCCGAAATTTATGGAAAACCTTCTGATGAAAAGTACCAACAATGCGATATACTAGCTAAGAAAATGGCTGAAAAAATTAAGAAATAATAAAAGACCCCAATTCGGGGTCTTTTAGTTTATATAAATATTGTAAGTATATAGTAAACAGTCGCACTGATAACTGCCGAGATTGGAATAGTAAATATCCAAGCCCAAAATATTTTAGTAGTTACTCCCCATTTAACAGCTGAAAGCCCTTTTCTTGCTCCAGCTCCAATAATTGACCCTGTTATTGTATGGGTTGTACTAACAGGTATTCCAAAATGAGTCGCTCCAAACAGAGTAAGTGCACCAGAAGTCTCTGCGCAAAACCCTTCGAAAGGTTTTAGTTTTGTAATTTTTTGACCCATTGTTTTCACAATTCGCCAACCTCCAAATAGTGTACCTAGCGCAATTGCAGCATTACATGATAAAACAATCCATAATGCAATTGGTGAATCTTTTGTAGTATAGCCTGTAACAATAAGTGCTACCCAAATTATACCCATCGATTTTTGTGCATCGTTGCCACCGTGCCCTAAACTAAATGCAGATGCAGAGAGTAACTGCAACCTTCTAAAATACTTGTCAACAGTAAAAGGAGTAAAATTTTTAAATATATGGAGTACAATAATGGAGATGATATATGATACTATCATTCCTAAAATTGGTGCAATTACAATAAATGCAACTATTTTGAGAACCCCACCTATTACAACTGATCCCAGACCTGCCTTTGCAATTGCGGCCCCAACTAATCCGCCAACAAGTGTATGTGATGAACTTGAAGGAAATCCCCACCACCAAGTAATTAGATTCCATGTTATAGATGCTACTAAGGCAGCTGCAATTACATTTAGGCTAATAACATCGGGATTAACAACTCCTTTCCCTATTGTTGTTGCTACTTTTAATGGGAAAATAACAAATGCAATAAAGTTAAAGAATGCAGCCATTGCAACTGCCGAAACAGGAGAGAGAACTTTTGTGGAAACAACCGTGGCAATAGAATTTGCTGAGTCGTGAAAACCATTGATGAAATCAAAGATTAACACTAATGTTACAACGATTATTAGGAATGTCATTTTAGTATATTTTAAGTTTACAGAACTATTCAAATAAATTAGCAAAACCAAAACACTGTCCTCATAATCATTTTAATACAAATTCCTTTAACCCATTAACCAGTACAATCCTAAAAATATTCCACATGATACAACTACTGTTACAGGAATGGTAACCGCCCATGCAATCAGAATATTTTTTACAGTTTTGTATTGAAGATTTTTTAGCCCTCCCTGTGACACCATGCTACCTGCAACACCTGATGAAAGAACATGGGTTGTGCTAACAGGTAACCCAAGTAATGTAGAAACTCCGATAGTGCTTGCAGCAACCATTTCGGCACTTGCTCCTTGTGCATATGATAGATGAGATTTTCCGATTTTTTCTCCAATGGTAACCACAATTCGTTTCCACCCAATCATAGTTCCTAAACCAAGAGAAATAGAAACCATTAAAATAACCCACCAAGGTGCAAACTCTGTAAAGGTTCTTAGTTCTTTAAGGTTATTTGTTAATTTTGCATTATCGTGTACGGTAAACCCATATTGCTTATAATCTTTATGGTTACTGAATAGCTTGTCACTATTCTTCGAGACCATAATAATATCTTTTCTAACCTCAAATCTTTTTGATGGAGCAATCTCATCTTTAGCATCAGATTCTTCAATTACTTTTCTAATATCACTAATGTCAGTTTTAATTTGCGAAAGTTTAACTTGTTCTTCTGTACTAAAATGTTTTACATCGACTTTATTAATGTATGTTTCTACTGCAACAACATTGCCATACATGTTGCTTATGTTTTTAGAAGAATCTATCGCAAAAAAGGCAGGGGCAAGGCTTATCAAAATAATCATTATTAAACCAACTCCCTTTTGCCCATCGTTTGAACCGTGTGAATAGCTTACGCTAGTACATGTAAGAACAAGTATTCCTCTAATCCAGAATGGAGGGGCCTTTTCTTTATGCGGCTCTGCGAAAAACTTTTTCCTTCGGATAACCCTTTTAAAAAGTGCCATAAGCAGCATTGTAACCCCAAAGCCAATAATAGGTGATATTAGAAGAGACAACCCTGCATCAATAACTTTTTTCCAGTTTAAAGCCACATGTCCATCTACATTAATAAACATAAAGGCAATACCCACGCCAAAGATAGAACCCAAAAGCGTGTGTGAACTTGAGCAGGGTATTCCTAAATACCATGTACCCAAATTCCAAAGAACTGCAGTTAGAATTAATGCGAAAATCATAGCAAGACTATGGTAGATGTTTTGATCTACAAGTATCTCAAGGGGAAGTAAGTTGATTATCCCCATTGCAACAGCTAATCCACCTAAATAAACTCCGAGAAAATTCCATAATCCAGACCAAATTACTGCTGTACGAGGTTTTAGTGATTTTGTATAGATTACCGTAGCAACGGCATTTGCAGTATCGTGAAAACCGTTGATAAACTCAAATACTAGTGCTGCAAGAATACTTGCAATTAAAAGAATTGTTAACCCTATGCTTAATCCAAACATTTTCTAAAATTTAATATTCAACGCAAATGTATTTCCTTAATATTACCTATAAGTTATGGCAATGTTAATTTAATGTTAACTGGATAGGCTAACTCTTTAAAATGCAAAAGAAGGAATGATTTATACCTTGCTTTAAAACCTTATAAAGATTCTAAGGCATACAAAGCCACAGCTATTTTTAACTTTATTAAGGTTTGTCAATAAACAAGATTTTCCTATTTTAGTGCAGTTTTATTGAAAAGGTTATTGCAATAATATATTGTTAACCTTATTTTATTAATTAAGCCTATAAAGAGATTTCGCTATGAAAAAGTTATTGATTTACTCATTGATTACAATACTATTAATTGGAATAGCATTTAGAGTTTTTTGCGGGATATTTGTAATACAGCCTATTGGCTCAATGCCTAAAGGAGCTACTTTTGTTTATTGGCGAAGTGGTATCGATTTACCATTTATTGAATCTGCTGATGGATACTTAGAGAAAAAAGGATATCCGGTTTCTGCATTTGCAAGAGGAACAGTTCTTATGAAATATACTGAGTCAATAAAGCAAAAACAGATAGTTAGGTTTGATTACAATGAAACACTTTACCTTCATTCAACAAATGGGAGGAAATATAATGAGTAAAATATAATACATTAGATAAATTACTATGGTTAAAAACGCTCATTTATCATGAAGTTTATGAGCGTTTTTTTGCTTAAAATCTATTACTTAAAGTTATAATGCTTTCGAATAGGCTTCTTTACATTCCAAACACACTTTAGCCCTTCCTTGAATGTCACAAAATCACCTGTTTTTACTGTAAAGTTACCTTCTGGTGTCTCTACATCGACTTCACCTTCTAAAATTAGACATTCTTCTTCTGAGTCGTAGTACCAATCAAAACGGGATACTTCTTTAGTCCATATTGGCCATTGGTTAATTCCTCTCTTTAAAATCTCATCGCCACTTAGTTTTTCAATAATAACTTTACTCATCGTTTAATCTTTTAACTTTTAACAATTCACTATTAACTTTATTTGGTAAAAATACAAATCCAAAACAATTCATAAAAGTTAACTATATATAAAGGTATATCAACAATCGTTTTTTTACTTTTGTAAAAATTTAAAACCATGGAATTTAATCTTAGCGTTGGCATATCGTTTATTGAGACACAAAGAGTAACCTCAAATACTACAGCAACTCATTATGGATCGGGGCTTGTTGAAGTTTTTGCTACACCCGCAATGGTAGCTTTAATGGAGAAGGCTGCTCTTAATGCTGTGCGTGAAAAATTGCCCGAAGGGTATAATACAGTTGGTGTAGAAATCTCAATAAAACATACAAAAGCAACGCCTAAAGGTATGAAAGTAAAGGCTGAAGCAACTCTTAAAGAAGTAAAGGATAATAAACTTGTTTTTCAAGTAATTGCTTGGGACGAGGAGGGCGAAATAGGAAGGGGAACTCATACACGAGCAATTATTGAAACAGAAAAATTCATGAGTCGTTTTCGTAATATTAAGTAGAAATGGATTTAAGTGTTTTTAAAAACCCTTCGTATCATAAGCATAACATTAAAGTTCATTCTTATGATATTGATTTTAATAGCCGTTTAAACGTTTTTTCGCTTTTTAACTATTTTCAGGAGATAGCATGGGAACATGCAGGAATTCTTCGATTTGGTTATAATGATTTATCCGAAAATAATCAGTTTTGGGTTCTTTCACGTATTCGAGTTGAGATCGAAAGACTTCCTCGTTGGACAGAAGAGGTTACTTTAATGACATATCCTAGAGGTATTGATGGTCCTTTTGCTTTGAGGGATTATGAGGTATTCGATGCCGAGGGGAATAAAATAATATCAGGGGTGAGCAGCTGGCTAATTGTTAATGCCAAAACACGTAGACCAGTAAGACCAACTGAATTGGACTTAACAAATGCTGTTAATAATCGTAGCGCTCTTAATGTCAACGCTTCAAAAATTGCAGATGTTAAACAAACTCCGATTTGTATTGATGAATTTACTGTAAAAGCAAGCGATATTGATGTTAACCTTCATGTAAATAATACGCGTTACGTAGAATGGGCTTACAATACTTTCTCGTTGGCTTATCACAAGGATAATCTGTTGAAAGCGGTTGAAGTAAACTTTCTTGCTGAAGGGAAGGAAGGAAATTCATTGAAAGTGGAGCGATATCATCTGTCGGATTGTAAAGATACTGTGGTAATTAAGCGTCTTGATGATCAAAAGGAGCTATGTAAAGTTTATTTTGAGTGGCAACCAGTTAATTAAACTCAATTTACTTTTACTATCCTACTATTTGCTAAATTAGCATCGGTTAAGTTTTTCATTACTAGGTGTTCACTAAAAATCTGAATAAGATGTTTACCCCAAATGATCTTGAGCAGCTGGAGAAGCATGGAATTAATCAAGATGATGCTAAACTTCAAATTGATAATTTTTGCAAAGGTTTCCCTTTTTTAAGGATAACTGCGCCTGCAACAGCTAGTAATGGAATAATTCGATTGGATTGTGATGAGGTAGATGATCTAGTTGATATTTATAAGGAGTTTGACGGATCGAGGGTTAAATTTGTTCCTGCGTCAGGTGCAGCAACCCGAATGTTTAAACACCTTTTTGAGTTTATTCAAGATTTCCCGACAAAAGGAGAGGAGGCACTAAAGGACAAAAGTTTTAACTCTACTTTTCACTTTTTCCAGAATATTAAAAAACAACCATTCTATTCTAAACTATACGATGAGCTTTGGAGTACAGGTTATAAAATGGATGAGCTCTTGGACCGAAAGTACTACCTCCCAATTGCTGAAGCACTTTTAGCAAAGGATGGACTTAACTATGGAAACCTTCCCAAGGGGCTTATTCTTTTTCATCAATATAAAGAGTTTTCAAGAACAGCACTTGAAGAGCATATAGTTGAAGGTGCTCAATACTGTCGCGATAAGCATGGAAACCTTAGGCTACACCTTACCGTTTCGTTAGAGCATTGGGTTGGTTTTGAAAAGCTAATTGATAGGGTTAGGGAGTTCTACGAAACGCATTACGATATTCATTTAGAAGTATCTTTTTCAGAGCAAAAGCCATCGACGGATACAATTGCGGTTGAAATGGATAATGCACCTTTTAGAAATCCTGACGGAACATTGCTATTTAGACCAGGTGGGCATGGTGCTTTACTCGAAAACCTAAATGATATCGATACAGAGCTAATCTTCATAAAGAATATTGATAATGTTGTTCCTGATAGAATTAAACCCCAAACCGTAAGGTATAAAAAGGCACTTGCCGGGTTGCTCTTAAGCTATAGAAATTTAATTTTCGATTATATTCAAAAACTGAACAGTATTGATGGGGATGACGATGAACTTTTGAATGGAATACTAGATTTTACAAAAAGCGAATTGTGCATTATTCCTTCAAAAGAGTTAAATACTAATGATAAGAATGCATTTAAAAAGTATTTACTTAAAGTATTAAACCGTCCAATTCGAGTATGCGGAATGGTAAAGAACCAAGGCGAACCTGGTGGTGGTCCTTTCTGGGCGGTAAACTCCGATGGTACAACTTCTCTTCAAATTGTTGAAAGCTCACAAATCGACTTGAGTGATTCATCCATTAAAAATATATTTAGCGAATCGACCCATTTTAATCCCGTTGATTTAGTTTGTTATGTGAAGGATTATGAAGGGAATAAGTTTGATTTACTCAAATTCCGTGATCCTGAAACGGGCTTTATCTCAATAAAAAGTAAGGATGGTCGCGATTTGAAGGCTCAGGAACTACCTGGTTTGTGGAATGGTGGAATGTCGGATTGGAATACAATATTCGTTGAAGTACCATTAATTACTTTCAATCCAGTTAAAACGGTGAACGATCTTTTACGAGAAGAGCATCAAGTAGGATTGTAAAAATGGTATTAATAGAATAAGTTCGTGGGATATTCAATGTTTGTAAGATACAATCCTTCCGCAGGTGCCGATGATCCTGCAAGTGAACGGTTTTGCAATGCTATAATTTGAGAAAACTTATCAACGCTTATTTTTTCTCTACCCACTTCAACCAAAGTTCCAACAATGGCTCTAACCATATTCCGTAAAAATCTATCAGCTGTTATATTAAAGGTAAGTAGGTTATCTCTTTCTTCCCATTGGGCTGAAATAATTTTGCAGTTTGAAGTTTTTACATCCGAGCCTACTTTGCTAAAGCTAGTAAAATCGATATAAGAGAATAAATGCTTTGTAGCTTGGCTCATTAATTCAATATTTAAATGACCATGGTACATCCACGCTAAATCGAGCCAAAACGGATCTTTATTTCTGCAAATTATATATTCGTAAGTTCGTGATGTAGCATCAAAACGGGCATGAGCTTCTGGCTTAACAACTTTTATAGATTTAATAGATATATCTAGAGGAAGTATTTGGTTTAAATGGTATAAAAAATCTTTCTTTTCAATAGTATCTTGATGTTCAGAATCGAAATGTGCAACAAAATATTTTGCATGAACCCCAGTATCGGTACGACCTGCACCAATTGTAGAGATATCTTCTTTTAGCAGAATAGATAATGCCTTATTTAGCACCTCTTGAACGCTATGCGCATTATCCTGAATCTGCCATCCATGGTAATTCGTTCCACGGTACGAAAGTTCTATGAAAAAACGGTTTACCAAATCCTAAGTTTTTTACAAAAATAGATAAATTGTGATATGTATGATGCTAAATAGGAAACGAATGATTGAGATGAGGAATGATGGAATAGGTTATAATAGTCTAACAGAATAACTCATTACCCTAATTGTCTATTAACCTTTACCCCTTAATTTAACATTCTTTAGAAAAACCAATAAAATCAAGCCATATGTTAACATTACATTAATTCCATTTAACCTTTTTTAACTTGTATAGGGCGTATTAATTGTGAAATTTGCGCTTATCAATTGTTACAATAATTGAAATAATAAACCGATATAAATACTTTGAACGATGAACGAAGTTAACACATTAAACATTAAAGAGTTAAACGAAAGGATTCGTCTAGAAAGTTCGTTTGTTGATATTATCAACATGGAGGTGAACAAGGTTATTGTAGGACAAAAACACCTTGTTGAGTCGTTAATGATTGGTCTTTTGGCCGATGGCCATATTTTATTGGAAGGGGTTCCAGGGTTAGCAAAAACTCTGGCTATTAATACTCTGGCTAATACCATTGACGCTAAGTTTAGCAGGATTCAGTTTACACCTGATTTACTTCCAGCGGACTTAATTGGTACTCTAATTTATAGCCAAAAGAGAGAAGAGTTTGTTGTTAAAAAAGGGCCAATCTTTACCAATTTTGTACTAGCCGATGAGATAAATCGTGCCCCTGCAAAGGTTCAGAGTGCATTACTTGAGGCTATGCAAGAGCGTCAGGTAACTATTGGTGATCAAACCTATAAGTTAGAAGAACCATTCCTTGTACTTGCAACTCAGAACCCAATAGAGCAGGAGGGAACTTATCCTCTTCCTGAAGCACAGGTTGACCGTTTTATGCTTAAGGTAAAAATTACCTACCCTAAGCAGGAGGAGGAGAAGCTGATTATGCGTCAGAACATCGCGAATACCTTTCCTAAAGCGGATAAGGTTCTTAAAACATCCGACATTCTTAAGGCAAGAAGTATTGTTCGTGAGGTTTACATGGACGAGAAAATTGAAAAGTATATTCTTGATATCGTATTTGCAACTCGATTCCCAAAACAGTTTAAGCTTGAGAAGTTTGAGAATATGATTAGCTATGGTGCTTCGCCACGCGCAAGTATTAATTTAGCTCTAGCATCAAAAGCTTACGCATTCATTAAGCGTCGTGGTTATGTAATTCCTGAAGATATTCGTTCAGTATGTCACGATGTACTTCGTCATCGTATTGGGTTAACCTACGAGGCTGAAGCTGAAAATATTTCAACTGAAGATATTATCTCTGAAATACTAAATAGTGTTGAAGTACCATAAACCAGAATGAAAACCTTTTATCGGAAAATACTCCTAGTATTAGTTATATGCATTATCGCTTTTTCAGGTTATGCTCAGAACTTTATTGGGTTGTACAAGCAGGATATCCGAAAAAAAGTTAAAGTGGATTACCCCGGATTTGTTTTCGAGAAAGAGGTTTTAAATGGTAATAAGAGCTTTTTAAAGTATGTGAACACATTTGATGAGCAAACCGTTTTATTCATTCTTGATGAGAATGGTTACTGCACCAAAATGGCTCGAATGTACAACTCTTGGCTTTTAGATGATTTAAAAAAAGAGTTTGATACAAAGTATAAAAAGAAAGGTTCACTTACTTGGCTCGACAATACTAGTGGAAAGGTTTATGAGATTGTAATAAAAAAGGGTGATTGGTTTATTACTGTAATTACCCGACCAAAAAAATAAAACGATTTTGGTTATATGGAAGCCACCGAATTACTTAAGAGAGTTCGTAAGATAGAGATAAAAACGCGAGGACTAACCAGGCACATCTTTGCTGGTCAGTATCATAGTGCGTTTAAGGGTAAGGGTATGGCATTTAGTGAGGTTAGGGAATATCTTTATGGAGATGATATTCGAAATATTGATTGGAATGTTACCGCTCGATTCAATCATCCTTTCATAAAGGTTTTTGAAGAGGAGCGTGAACTCACAGTAATGCTTTTAATTGATGTTAGTGGTTCTAGAATGTTTGGCTCAACAAGTATTCTTAAAAAGAACCTAATAGCGGAGATCTCTGCAGTGCTCGCTTTTTCTGCTATTCAGAATAACGATAAAATAGGTGCAATCCTTTTCAGCGATAAGATCGAAAAGTTTATTCCACCTCAAAAAGGTAAGACTCACATACTCCGAATAATTAGAGAGCTTATTGAGTTTGAACCCCAAAGCCAGCAAACTAATATTGCTGAAGCACTTCGTTATTTTTCAAATGCGATAAAGAAAAGATGCACCGCTTTCATTATTAGCGATTTTATCGATATGGAGGATAACTCAACTAACTTACGCTTTAAAGATGCCCTTACTATAGCTAACAATAAGCACGATGTTGTTGGTATTAGGGTATACGATAAACGGGAAACAGAGATGCCTTCAGTTGGTCTTGTTAAATTAAAGGATGCTGAAACTAATGCATACAAGTGGGTTGATACTTCTAGCTCAATTACTCGGAAATTGTACTCCGAATGGTGGGAGCAAACAAGTTCAGACCTTAAAACTGTTTTCTCGAAATGTAAGGTTGACTGGGTGTCTATCAGCACCGAAGAGGATTATGTAAAACCGCTTATCCTACTATTTAAACATCGAGGATAATTTTATTGACCTATGAAAATAAAACTACTTTCGATATTACTTCTTTTCACTTCAACAGCAATTGCTCAGGTTGATGACAATAATTCGCCATATCCAGTAAAAACAAAGCTTTCGAAGGAATCTATGCTTATTGGAGATAGGGTAGAATTAACTGTATCGGTAGTTGTACCACAAACACTGAAAGTTAGTTTCCCTGTTTTGAGCGATTCGTTGATAAAAGGTGTAGAGCTAGTTAAAAAGCCAGTTCTTAGTAGTATTAAACTTAAAGGTAATCAAACGGAGCAGATTATTAAACTTCTTATTACTTCGTTTGATAGTGGTAGCTACCAACTACCTGAACTGAAAATTGCTGTATCAGATGGAATTAAGACGGATACAATTAAGTCTAAAGCGTTGACGCTAAATGTTAATAGTATTCCTCACAATAAATCGATGAATGATGTCTTTGATATTAAACAACCGATTGAGGAGCCCATCACAGTTAAAGAGGTTGCTCCATGGGCGTTTGGAGGTCTACTGTTTGCTGGGTTGATTTTCCTAATTCTGCTATATCTAAAAAGAAGAAAAGAGAATAGACCATTCACATTTTTGCAGAAACATGTTGATCCTCCTCATGTTGTTGCACTTCGCGAGCTTGAAAAGATTAAAGATGAAAAGCTTTGGGCATCTGATAACCATAAATACTTCTATACAAGGTTGATTGATACCCTTAGAATTTACATTGAAGGACGCTATGGGGTTTTTGCAATGGAGCAAACTACCATTGAAATCCTTTCAGGATTAAAGCAGGTAGGTTTCGAAGATGAATACCTTTATAAAGAATTACAAGAGACCTTAACCCTTGCTGACTTAGTGAAGTTTGCTAAGTACACTCCTTTTGTTTCAGATAACGAGCAAAGCTTGAAGTTAGCCTTTGATTTTGTTGAGAAGACAAAACCAATTGAAGAGGTTAAGGAAACAGTAGAATCAGAAACTGCTCCAATTGAGAATAAAGAAGAGGTTGTTGAAATATCAGCTGATAAGGATAATAAAATAGATTAACGATGAGCCATTTAATTTTTGCACATCCAAAATTTCTTTACCTGCTATTGCTTATCCCTGCAATGGTAGCGTGGTATATTTTCCGTCAGAAAGATTCTAAGGCTAGTTTGCAGATATCTACCCTAAAAAGTTTTGCAAAAGTACCTTTTTCAATTAAGGTTTACCTTAGACATCTGCTATTTGCTTTACGTGTTGCAGTAATTACGTTGGTAATTATTGTTCTTGCGCGCCCTCAAACAACTAATACATGGAAGAATGTTACAACCGAGGGGATTGATATTATACTTGCTATTGACGTTTCAGGCAGTATGCTTGCACGTGATTTCTCGCCTGATCGTTTAGAAGCTGCTAAAAGTATTGGAATAAAGTTTATTAGCGGTCGACAAAATGATAGAATGGGTTTGGTCGTATTTTCAGGCGAGAGTTTTACATTGTGCCCCCTAACAACTGATCATGCATCACTTATCAATATGTTTAAAGACGTTAAGATGGGTATTCTGGAGGATGGAACAGCAATTGGTTCTGGTCTTGCAACCGCTATTTCTAGGTTGAAGGATAGCAATGCAATTAGCCGAGTTGTAATTCTATTAACCGATGGTGTTAACAATAGAGGAGAAATTGCACCGCTAACCGCCGCTGAAATCGCTAAAACCTATGGTGTTAGGGTTTACCCTGTTGGAATAGGATCAATTGGTACTGCACCTTACCCTATTCAAACCCCCTTTGGAATTCAATATCAGGATATAAAAGTAGAAATTGATGAAGAGATGCTTCAAAAAGTTGCTGATTTAACCGGTGGTAAATATTTCAGAGCTACGAATAATAGAGCATTAGAGGAGGTTTATACAGAGATTGATAAGCTTGAGCGTTCGAAGATTGAAGTTACAGAGTACAATAAACGCGAAGAGCGTTTCAGAATATTTGGAGTAATTGCTCTTGCTTTACTGGCATCTGAGTTTATCCTTAGAACAACAGTTTTTAGGAGTATACCATAGAAAGTGAAAAGTGAAAAAGAGGAGAACAAGAGCGCAAGAGAGTAAGAGAATAAATGAACATTTGAATAACTTAAAAAGTAAACTTAAAGATCATGTTTAGGTTTTCGCATCCAGAATATTTATACATCTTATTGCTAATTCCTTTGGCAATTGGCCTTTATTGGTTTGCTACAGTTTCACAAAAGAAAGCAATAAACCGTTTCGGCAACTTTGAAACATTAATGCTTTTAATGCCAGGAATGTCCTTTAAAAGGGGTTGGCTTAAAACAATTATAATAAGTGTCACAATAGCTTTAATAATCCTAGGTTTAGCTGGACCTCAATTTGGTTCAAAGCTAACAGAGGTTAAGCGCAAGGGGATTGAGCTGATTATTGCTTTGGATGTTTCAAATAGTATGATGGCAGAGGATATTCAACCTAACCGTTTGGAACGTGCAAAGCAAGCCATATCAAGATTAGTTGATAAACTTACCGATGATAGATTGGGATTGATCGTATTTGCTGGCGATGCTTACGTTCAGCTGCCAATTACTAATGATTATATTTCGGCTAAAATGTTCCTATCTTCAATAAATCCGGGTATAGTTCCCAAACAGGGTACGGCAATTGGTTCAGCTATAAATCTTGCTGCAAGTTCATTTAGTCCCGAGAGTAAAACAAGTAAGGTAATAGTTGTTATTTCCGATGGGGAAAATCATGAGGACGATCCAGTTGAAGCAGCTAAAAAAGCCGCTGAGCAAGGCATCTACGTTTACACAATTGGTATAGGTTCTCCTCAGGGATCTCCTATACCCGCATCGTCGAACGATTCGCAGCAATCATTCATAAAGGATAAGGATGGTAATGTGGTTGTAAGTAAGCTGGATGAAGAAACGTTATCGAAGCTTGCAGTTGCAGGAAATGGGAAATACATTAGAGCAACTAATTCACAGCTAGGCTTGCTTCCTCTATTCGATGAAATTAATAAAATGCAGAAAACAGAAATGAAGGAAAAGGTTTACTCGGAGTACGACGATCAATTCCAATACTTGTTTGTCTTTGCATTGATATTACTTTTTATCGAATTTTTAGTTCTTGAAAGAAAGAACAAATGGTTAACAAAGCTTAATCTTTTTGGTGTAAAAGGGAGATAACAGGATGAGAACAAAAGGAATAATATCATTACTATTAGCACTTTTAACACTATCTGTTAGTGCACAAACTGAGCGAAAATCAATTCGTCAAGGAAATAAAGAGTTCAGAAAGAATGATTTCACCAGTTCTGAGATATCATACCGAAAAGCCTTAGAAAAGAATCCCAAATCTTACAAGGCAAACTTTAACCTTGCCGATGCGCTTTATAAACAGGATAAGCAAGAGGAGGCAATTAAACAGCTTGATGGATTAACTTCATCAAATGTGAATGATCAGCAGAAGTCAAATGTTTACTATAACATGGGGAACTCTTATCTGAAACAGCAGAAATTGAAGGAGAGTATAGAATCTTATAAAAATTCACTTCGTTTGAATCCTAATGATAATGAGGCAAAATATAACCTTGCTGAGGCTCAACGTAAGTTAAAGCAGCAGCAACAGCAGCAACAACAAAACGATAAGAATAAGGATAACAAGGATAAAAATAAAGATAAAGACAAAAAGGATCAGGATAAGAAAGACGATAAGGATAAAGACAAGAATAAACAAGATCAGAATAAGGATAAAAAGGATCAACAGCAGCAGCAACAAAAAATTTCTCCAGAGGATGCTCGTAGAATGTTAGAGGCAGTTCAAAATAACGAAAAGCAGACTCAACAGAAAATTAAGGAACAACAAGTTAAAGCGGCTAAAGTTAGAGTTGATAAGAATTGGTAATGTATTTGGCAATACTAAGAGATATGAAAAGAATTTTTACGATTATCGGGTTTGTACTATTTACAGGATTCTCCTTTGCGCAGGATATTAAACTTGAGGCTTATGCTCCAAGTCTTGTTGGGGTTGGAGAACAATTCAGGCTTGTTTATACAATTAATAAACAACCAACTTCCTTTAACCAGCCTGATATAAAGGACTTTGAAATACTTGCAGGACCAAGTACATCACAAAGTACTAGCGTACAGGTAATCAATGGTCGTGTTTCACAAAGCGAGACAATAACTTTTACATATATACTAGAAGCTTCAAAGGAAGGAAAATTTACAATTACCCCAGCTTCAGCTCTTATAGGAAATACTGAATATAAATCTCAATCGATAAACATTGAGGTTATTAAACAATCCAGTAGTTCACAACAACCTCAGGGAAACGTACAGCAAGAACAAACCGAGACAAGAGGTGATGTACCTAATTCAGATCTATTTGTCGTAGTTGATGTAAATCGTCGCTCTTCTTTTATTGGTGAACCTGTAATTGCAACTCTTAAAGTTTTTACAAGAATTAACGTGGCTCAGTATGTTGATGCTAAATTCCCTGCTTTTAATGGATTTTGGAGTCAGGAGATTGAAACCCCTTCGAATTTTAGCTATCAAAGGGAGAATATTAATGGGAAAATATATTACACCGGAGTAATTAAGAAGTTTATTCTATTCCCTCAAAAAAATGGAAATTTAGAGATTGATCCATTTGAACTTGAGGTTTTATATCAACAAAAAGGAAATTCTTCACAATCAATATTTGATGATTTTTTTGGTTCAACTGAAACATATAGAAAAAGGTTAGTAAGTAAACCATTTACTATTGCAGTTAAGGAATTGCCTTCTAATGCTCCCGAATCGTTTAAGGGTGGTGTCGGTAGTTTTAAAATCGAACCTGTATTCGATAAAAAGAATGTAAAAACAAATGAAGCAATTACCTTAAAACTAAAGATTTCAGGTGAGGGTAATGTAAAATTGATAGAGACACCAAAAATTGAATTTCCATCAGGATTTGAGGTTTACGATCCTAAGGTAAGCGATAAGGTTGTTAATAGTGCCAATGGAACTTCCGGGTACAAACTATTTGAGTATGTTGCTATTCCTCGTAGTCCAGGAAATTTTAAAATTTCACCAATTGAATTTACCTACTTCGATCCTCAAAAAGCACAGTATATAACACTTAAATCACAAGAGTTTGAGTTAAATGTTTCATCCGATGGAACAACTCAAGCTAATGCTTCATCATATACCTACTCAAAAGAGGATATTAAATTTATTGGGAAAGATATTCGATTTATCAAAACAAGAAAACTGGGGGTAAAACCTTATGCAGAATATTTTGTTGGTTCGGGATTGTTTTATCTCACAATTATACTGATTCTGGTTGCTTTTGGTGCTGTAATTTATCTGATGAGCAAGCATCAAAAAGAGATGTCTAATATAATGCTCATTAAGAATAAAAAAGCGAATAAGGTTGCTCGCAAAAGGTTACAAGTTGCTGAATCGCATTTAAAAACAAATAACAGGGAGCTATTCTTTGAGGAGATTCATAAGGCAATGTGGGGTTATTTGTCCGATAAACTAAGTATTCCGGTATCTAATTTAACAAGTGAAACCGCTAGATTTGAAATGAGTGCAAAGGCTATAACCGATACTGATATTGAAGAGTTTATGCGAATAATTAGTGTTTGCGAGTACGCCCGTTTTGCGCCAAGTACCGAAACCTCCGAGATGAGCTCATTGTACAACAGTGCTATTGAGTTGATTAGTAAGTTTGAACAAAATCTTAAGAAGTAAAAATTGTAATTGAGTTACCAATTAATACAACAAAGGCTATGTTACGAAATATCTTAAATACACTTTTCTTTGGTCTACTAACGTTTGGTAGCGTAAGTGGTGTAAACGTTGACGCATTAATGGCCGATGCAAATAAGAGCTATACCGATGGAAAATTCCAAGATGCAGTAAGTACATACGAATCAATAGTTAAGCAGGGCTATCAATCAGATATTCTTTACTATAATTTGGGTAATGCGTACTATAAATCCAAGAATATACCAGCAGCAATCCTTAATTATGAGAGGGCATTGCTACTAAACCCAAGCGATGAGAATATTAAATTTAATCTCGACCTTGTAAAAACCTTTACTGTTGATCATATCGAACCGCTTCCCGAATTCTTTATGGTGACTTTCTTCAATAATGTTAAAAAATGGATGTCTACCAATGCTTGGGCATACACGGGAATGTTATTCTTTATAATCAGTTTGGTGTTGGCATATTTCTTTTGGTTCTCATATAGGCCTAATGTTAAGAGAATTACATTCTCCATTGGTGTGTTAACGTTATTGGTTACCCTATTTTCGTTTACATTCAGCATTCAGCAAAAGAATACAATTGTTAATCATAAATATGGCATTCTTTTCCCATCGGTGGTTGCAGTTAAGAGTTCACCAGGTGAATCGGGTAAAGATCTTTTTGTTCTCCATGCTGGGACTAAGGTTAAAATTGTTGACTCGGTTGGCGATTGGTACGAAATCCATATTGCCGACGGGAATATGGGTTGGATACTGAAAGATACTTTAGAGAAAATTTAATAAGATATTTAAACCTCGCTAATGCGAGGTTTTTTAATGCCGTTTATTGGGTTCGCAAATCTTTTCAGACTAATCCTCCGATAAAGACACACTTTATAGTTGGGGGTGAAAGAATATTTTTTACTACTTTAGATATTGTATTTATAATTATTTCAGAACAACAGCTCATTAATAAGTAATGTATATTGAATAAATTTAAATGATAATATGTTAATTAGAAAATTATACATAACTAATTTGCTATTAACATTCCTTTTCCCTTTTAATATACTACTTGCTCAAAGTAAAATAGGTTTAGTGTTAGATAACAAAACTAAGAAGCCGATTGAGGGAGTAAATGTTTTTATTAAAGGAAAGGGTGTTGGAACAAACACAAATCATAAAGGAGAGTTTTCTTTAAAACAATTCTTTGGAGCAACCGAAAAAGACACAATTAGCTTCTCGTTTGTAGGATTTGTTACCCAAAAATTTTGCTTATCAGATTTAAAGGTTTGTGGTTATATCGTGTTAATGAGTGAAGATTCAAAAGCCATTAACGAACTTGTTATTTCAACTAACATATTATTAAACTCTCAGGTAAAGTACAAACAATTATCATCGTTAAAAGGTGGTGTATATGGATTTGGCTTTGCGTTGGTTGACAATAACATCTGGGTAATAGGGGGAGATGAATCAATTACCAGTAATGGTGTTCAGGATATTGCAGTAAAATTTGGTAATTTAATAATGAAACCAATCTTTACATGGGAAAGCTATAGTAATAGGCTTAATATATATAATTTTCAAGAAGATAAATGGACAATATCAGAACATCAATTCGATAAAAGGGCTTATCACTCAATGCTCTTCTATAACAATAAAGTTTATTTATTTGGAGGTAAGACATTATCTAAAGATAAAAGAACACAATACTTAGATGATAAAATTGAAGTTTATGATGTTCAACAAAATTCCAAACTTATCGATAACAATAACCCTCATCAAGCTGTAAATTTTGCATCCTTCTTGTATCAGGATAATATTATTGTTATGGGAGGGTCGGAAAGGTTGAATAACAACGGTGAAAAAGTATGTTCCAAAAAGGTTCACATGCTAAACCTTAAAACAGGTTATTGGTTTGAGTTAAACGATATGCCTTGCGCAATGGAGGCAAAGGGTGTAATTGTAAATGATACAATATTTTTAATTGGAGGCTATGATACAAAACCGTTGGATGAAATTAGAACATTTAACTTAACACTTGGAAAGTGGAGCAATGAAGGTCAATTGATTTATGCCGTTCAGCGTCCGGCCTTAGCATACTATAACAATATTGTTTACATTTTTGAGAATGGTATTTTCCAAACCTATAACATTAAAACCAAAGAGGTAAAGCTTTATTCTATTGATTTGTTTTTGAATTCTCCTGAGTTTATAAGCACTAACAATAAACTCTATATTATTGGTGGGAGTGAAGCGGATGGAGCGAACATGAGGCCTTCGTCTGATTTGTATTGTATAGATTTGAGGGAGTTTGCGCATTCAAAAGTTTATGTTTCTAAAACTTTATAATTACCTTCTTTGAATCAATTAGTTCAAGTCTAACAAAAGGAAACAAGTATAATGAAGGTGTTATAGACTACAAAAAAATTTAATAGTTATGGATCGCTCCGAGATATTAGGACTTAAAAATTGCCATTTATGGTCTGAACAGTTGACTAAGGAAATGCTTTTTACATCGTTTGATAGTATAAAAAGTTATCGTGATAATTATCACAATACCAGAGAACTAAAGAAATGTAAGGTCTGTGGACAACTATATTTTTTTGAATATAATGAAATTATAGACTTTGGGGATGGAAATGATAATGAATACTATTCGTTTATCCCAGTTAATAGCATCGTAGATGCTGATAAATTAGATACTCTCTCTGAACTTGAGTTGACAAGTTATATTGGAATACACATGAATTTTCCACCATACAACTCTACTCCATTCTGGTTAAACAGGTAGGTAATCTCTATTCGCGATGATTCCTTCTTTGTCAATTTATGTATTCAGGTCAATATCTAACAAAGTTCGTTATTACTAAACATTTAAGCCAGTTAGGTGTTTCTACTGTAAAATTCAACTTACAATGAGAACTATACTTACAATAGCAGCAAGTCTTGTAATAGCAAGCTTTACTATGGCACAAAGCAAATCGTTTTACGATTTTACCGTTAAGGATATTGATGGGAAAGATTTCCCTTTATCGCAGCTAAAGGGTAAAAAGGTTATGGTTGTAAATACTGCATCGAAATGCGGTTTTACTCCTCAGTACGAGGTTCTTGAAAAGGTTTACCTCGACTATAAAGATAAAAATTTTGTGATTATTGGTTTTCCTGCCAATAACTTTCTTAGACAGGAACCCGGATCGAATAGCGAGATTAAGCAGTTCTGTACAGAGAAGTACAGCGTTACCTTTCCAATGATGGAGAAGATATCGGTTAAGGGTGAAGATATTCACCCCTTATATATATGGCTTACGTCCAAAGCACAAAATGGGGTGATGGATAGCGAGGTTAAATGGAACTTCCAGAAGTTCCTTATCGATGAGAACGGTAAACTTGTTGATGTTGCGTATTCTAGGGAAAAACCCGATTCTGAACGAATAATCAAATGGATAAAAGGAGAGAAATAGAAAGTATATATCCAATAATATAAACTCTGGTTAATGCCAGAGTTTTTTATTTGATATTCTTACAATGGGGGCTAAATTTGTAATAAAAAAAGAACATGTACTCAACCTTCTTAGATTCCAACCTATATTCCTACCTTGTACTTCCCTTGCTAATATTCTGTGCAAGAATATGTGATGTTACAATAGGTACAATCCGAATTGTCTATGTATCGAAGGGGCATAAGAAGTTCGCTCCAATTCTGGGTTTTTTTGAGGTGTTTATTTGGGTAATTGCAATTAGCCAGATAATGAGTCATCTGAATAACTTCTTTTGTTATTTTGGCTATGCCGCCGGATTTGCAACAGGTAATTATATTGGGTTGATTGTGGAGGAGAGGTTAGCCGTTGGAAATTTAATAATTAGAGTAATTACAAATCGTGAGGGCGACGTACTCGCAAAAACTTTGAATGCAAATGGTTTTGGAGCAACTATAATTGATGCCGAAGGAAGTAATGGGAAAGTAAATATTATTTATTCACTCGTTCATCGGACTACTCTACCTGCTGCAATTAAGCTGATTAAGGATTTTAACCCCGATACTTTTTACTCTATCGAGGATATAAGGGAGGTTAGCTCCGGAATATTCCCTGAAAAAACCCCAATGTACAGAATAAACCTGTTTAGGCATTGGAGAAAAGGAAAGTGAAAAGTGAAAAGTGAAAAGAAACTAGTAACCAGTAACAAATCTAGTCCCTAATAAAATGAGGCATTTCGAATGGGATAACTAAAGAAAGTTCAACTAGACCGGCAATTTCTCCTTTTTTATACCAAGGAGTTTGATAGATTAGCTTTTTAACGCCACCCTTTTCTATAGTATAAACATTAGTTTCTTTATTATTCATCAGTTTTTTAATGGTTTCCTGAGATTTTGGGGAGTGACACCCATCAAGATTTTTACCAATTAAATCTAATCCACCCCATTTTTCGAAGGTTTTACCTGATTTGTTGTTCATGTAAATAATAACACCATCTTTATCAGTAACTGTAACAGCGCAGTTTAGTTCTTTTGCCCAATCTATAATATGTTCCATAATTTTAATAATTTTCTTGAGTGCAAACGTAATAAAAAAAGCCTCAGAAAATCTGAGGCTTTAATGTTTTTACCAAATTGTTGCTCGTTTTTCAGGGGCAATGTATAATGGATCAGTTGGATCGATTTTGAATGATTCATAGAATGATGGGATGTTGAAAAGAGCACCGTTTACTCTGAAGTTACCTGGAGAGTGAACATCTTCTTTTACCCTACGCATTAACTCTTTATCACGGATAATCTGACGCCAGATATTACCATAAGATAAGAAGAAGCGTTGCTCAGCAGTGAAACCATCAATCATTTCAGGTTCTGGTTTGCCTTGTAGAGATTTGCGATAAGCAAGATGCGACATGGTTAATCCACCATAATCGGCAATGTTTTCACCTAGGGTAAGTTTCCCATTTAGGTGAATAGTATCAATTGCAACAAAACGATTGTACTGATCAACAAGTATCTGTGTTAAAGCATTAAATTTCTTAGAGTCTTCATCTGTCCACCATTGGGTAAGGTTTCCATTTTTGTCAAAGTTTCTACCTTGATCGTCGAAACCGTGAGTCATCTCGTGACCAATAACAACGCCAATTCCTCCGTAGTTTATAGCATCGTCAGCATACAAATTGAAGAAAGGAGGTTGAAGAATACCTGCTGGGAATACTATTTCATTCATTGAAGGATTATAGTAAGCATTAACTGTTTGTGGAGTCATGCCCCATTCAGTTCTATCAACTGGTTTACCAAGCTTATCCATGTTAACTCTGAAGCTAAACTCTGATGCACGTTTAATATTTGCAGCATAGCTTTCGCGAGAAATTTCAAGCTTTGAGTAATCTCTCCATTTGTCAGGGTAACCAACCTTAACCATCATGGTTTGAAGTTTTTCAAGAGCTTTTTTCTTAGTTTCATCGCTCATCCATGATAAACCATTGATGCGATCTACAAATGCAAGTTTTAGGTTTGAAATAAGATCAAGCATCTTTTGTTTAGCTTGAGGAGGGAAGTTCTCTTCAACAAAAATTTGACCTACCAATTCACCAATTACAAAGTTTGCGGAGTTAGCTACTCGTTGCCAACGTGGTTTATTCGCATTATAACCAGAAAGTTTTTTGCTATAGAAATCAAAATCGTTCTCAACGAAAGCGTCAGAAAGGAATGAAGCGTAACGTCCAACTACATTCCATGTAAGGTAATTTTTCCATGTATCAATGCTTTCATCTTTTAGCATTTTGCTAACCTCTGTGTAGAACTTTGGATTGTCAATTACAAAGTCAACAGGAATTTCAATTCCTAAACCTTTAAAGTAAGCGGTCCAATCAATCTGATCAGACAATTTTTGCATTTCTTTAAGGTTAACTTTATTATAAGTTAAGTAAGGATCCCGTTGATCTTCTCTAGATTGAGTAACCTTAGCCAATCTGGTTTCAAATTTCATTATTTGTTCAGCAGCGGCTTGTGCCTGCTCTTGAGTATAGCCAATCAATGTAAAAGTTGTGATAAGATGCTGGATATAATCCTTACGAATTTCAACAGAACGAGCATCATCACTTAAATAATAATCTCTATCAGGAAGTCCTAAACCACCTTGGTTAAGATTAATGATAATGGTATCACTCTTTTTGCTATCCTGTCCGGCATATGGAAGAAACAAAGGAGTAATGTATTGTGAATGAAGTTTTGGGAGTTCAGTTAATATATCCGAGGTAGTTTTAATAGACGCAATTCTATCTAAGTCCTCTTTAATAGGCTGATAGCCCTGTTTCTCAATATTAGCGGTATCAAGACCAGATGCAAAGAAATCGCCAACTTTTTGCCAGCTACTTCCTTTTGGTGCGTCTTTCATTGAAGATGCTTTCTCAAAAATGTTTTTAAGAATAAAATCATTCTCTTCGCGAAGAATATCAAACGATCCATATCTTGATTTATCCTCAGGCATCTTGGTGTTTTTGAGCCATGTTCCGTTTGCGTATTTGAAGAAGTCAACACCGGGCTTTACGGTCAAATCCATATTTGACTTGTCAAATGCGGGCTTCTTGTTCTCTTTTTCTTGCTTATTGCAGCTTGTTGCTATAACCATAGTCAAGACAATAATAATTAAATAGTTGAACCTTTTCATTTAAAGTTAGTGTTAGTAATTATTGTGTATATAGATGCAAAGGTATTTAAATGGTTTAAAAAAAGAGCTGCCAGTTAGGCAGCTCTTTATATAAATTAACAAAGAATTATTCGAAAAGTTTGAATGCCTCTTTGATTTTGCTGATAGCATCTCTAAGCTCTTTCTCATTAATTACGAGGGGAGGAGCAAAACGGATGATATTACCGTGGGTTGGTTTTGCAAGAACACCCTTCTCCGCCATTGCTAAACATACGTCCCAAGCAGTTTTCCCAGGTTTGTTGCGGATAACAACAGCATTTAGTAAACCTTTACCACGTACTAGTTCAATCATATCGCTCTTAATAGCTTTCATCTCATCGCGGAAAATTTTACCCATTTTCTCAGCGTTATCAGCAAGTTTTTCTTCTTTAATCACAGTTAATGCTGAAATTGCAACGCGGCATGCAAGAGGGTTACCGCCAAAGGTTGAACCGTGTTCACCTGGTTTGATGCAAAGCATAATCTCGTCGTTTGCAAGAACTGCAGATACTGGAAGAATACCACCAGAAATAGCTTTACCTAAAATGAGGATATCTGGATGAACACCTTCATGGTCGCAAGCAAGCATTTTACCTGTACGAGCAATACCAGTCTGAACCTCATCGGCTATGAAAAGCACATTGTGCTTTTTACAAAGATCGTATGCTTTCTTTAGGTATCCCTCGTCTGGAACAAATACACCAGCCTCGCCTTGAATAGGTTCTACTAAGAAACCTGCAACATTTGGATCTTTTAGCTCTTTCTCAAGAGCAGCGATATCGTTATAAGGAATTTTTACAAAACCAGGGGTATATGGACCAAATCCACCATAAGAGTCAGGGTCAGTTGACATTGAAATTATAGTAATGGTTCTTCCATGGAAATTATCGTTACAAACAATAATTTTTGCTTCACCATCTTTAATTTTCTTTTTATCGTAAGCCCATCTACGGCAAAGCTTCAGAGCTGTTTCGTCAGCTTCAGCACCAGAGTTCATGGGAAGAACCTTGTCGTAACCAAAGTACTTGGTTACAAACTCTTCATACTCACCCAGTACGTTATTGTAAAAAGCTCTTGATGTTAAAGTAAGCACCTTTGCTTGATCGCATAATGCTTTAACAATCTTTGGATGACAATGTCCTTGGTTTACTGCTGAATATGCAGAAAGGAAATCGTAGTAGCGTTTTCCGTCTACGCCATATAGGTAAATGCCTTCACCTTTTTCAAGAACTACTGGAAGTGGATGGTAATTGTGTGCTCCAAATTTCCCTTCTTTTTCCATGTAATCTTTAGAAGTCATCTTGCTCATATTGATTTTTTTTAGGTTTGATTTACAATTAAATAGTAACTATAAAACTATCGTTTAAAAGGTCTACAAGATTAAGGCTAGTTTTCGAATTTTCAAATATTTACTGAACCGCTTCTTATATGTTAAGAAACAGTTTTTAGTATTGCTAAGTAATAATTTGAAAGCCTTATAAATAGGGTAATAAGAAATTCTACGAGAACTTTCTAACCTTTTTAAGCCCCATCATATTTATAATCAACCTTGGTAACGATTTCTCAGGGTCTCGTTTGCTTAAATTTAAGTTAATGCCAAATGCTTTTAATAAAGGTATTCTATGAGTCTCAACAAATTCTATTAGTGTACCATCTGGATCCTCAATGTATGTGAAGTGACCTGCAGCTTCACCCATATCAAAACTACCTTTTTCGTTATGTTTAACGTTAGAGTTAACGGTAAATGGGAACCCAAGTTCATTACACTCTTTCTCAAGGCTTGACATATGCTTAATATCAAAGCAAAGATGAATAAAGCCTAAATCACCCCATAGCCTATCTTTAAATATCTTATTGGGTGTGCGATCAATTGATTGTAAAAGCTCAATCTGAGTTTCTCCAAATAGAGCGCTGAAAGCACCTTTGCGAGGTTGAGAATGAGTTAAAACTATTCTTCTAAAAGTACCGGTACCTCCAGGAATGCCAATTAAATCGTTGAATTTACCGGTTTGATCCGATAGAATTTTATCGTACCCGAGAAGTGTTTTGTAAACTTTTAATGAGTTATCAATATTGCTAACACCAATAATTGCGCCAGCAACACCACCGGTCGGTTTCCTCTCATCCTTAAACCACGATTTGCTTTCGAATATTTCTATAATATTGTTAAAAGGATCTCTTACGAAAAAATGGTTTATACCAGCAGAGTTAGGTTGTGGCTTATTTAATGGTTCAACACCCTTACTTACAAAAGAGTTATATGCAACATTGATATCGCGACACTTAAATTTTATCGAAAATATACCTAAATCTCCAATCTGAACATCAAAGGTTGGTGCAAGCGGGGTTCTGTTTCTGTATTGCCAAATTTCTAATCCACCACCCCCTTGAAGGTTAACAGTTAACACAGCATGCCGTTCACGTGGTTGTCCTCCAGTATACGGAAGCATTAATTCGGCAACAGTTTTGTCTTCAAATATTCGAATGTCAGTGCCAATAAAATTTTTATACCATTCCCATGTTTTGTAAACATCGGAAACTCCAATCCCAATTTGTTGAATTCCACAAATTAATTTATCCATTACTTTCTTTTATTTATGTGGGTTTAACTTTACTAATCAATTTAAAGAATAAACGAGGAAAGAATCGTTTAAGATGAAACATGATGAATTCTTTACCACCGATCAACACCTCAGGTCTACCCTTTTTAATAGCCTTAATGTAGTGCTTAGCACAATCTTCGGCAGACATGCCCTTGCTTTGAGCTGGATCCATTACTCCATGCTGATTGCCATCTTTTTCAACTGCATTAACTGAAATGTTTGTATTGATTGAACCAGGGTATGCTATGGTAACTGATATCCCGTGAGGTTTTAGTTCCATTCTAAGTGTTTCGAAGTACCCTTGAATGGCATGTTTTGCGGCAGCATAAGCCGATCGTTGATGAAATCCAAACTTTCCCGAAAGACTACTTGTTGCAGCAATATACCCTTCTTTTCGCTCAATCATTGATGGTAGAAAAGCTTTTGTAAGTATTACATAGGAGAAAAAGTCGATTTCCATAATTTTTCTATCCAGCTCAATAGGTGTTTCAAAGGCTAATGACCGTTGGCTTATTCCTCCATTATTGATAAGTAGGTATATTGGTCCATACTTTTTAAGAACACTTGATGCTGCTGAGGTAACCTCGCTAGGGTTATTCAAATCAAAGGTAATTGTTTCACAAAAAGGTGTATGCTTTAAGCATTCTTCTTGAACTTTTTTTACATCTTCTAAGGCTCTGTCGGCAATAATAAGCCTTGCACCTTCTTTTGCGAGTTGCAAAGTTATTGCTTTGCCAATTCCCGACGCAGCACCAGTAATAAAAACTAAACGATCTTTGAAATTTACCATTTGTACATTGTTTCGTTAAAGACCAGCAAATATGATAAAAAAAAATATGCTGCCATAATTTAAAATGTAAGTTTAAATATCATTTATATTACTTATGACTTTTTGAACTTTATAAATAAATGGTATCATTAGTTTAGCTGTAACTTAATATAATCTTAATATTGCTAAATTCTATTTAGAGTAGTTTTGTATATTTAATGAATATTTAAAGTTAAGGAATTATTAAACTCTTTTTTATGGATTCAGATAAATATACCCTTTTACTTGTTGATGATGAACCAGATGTTTTAGAGTTCATTGGTTATAATCTACGTAAAGAGGGTTATAAGGTGTACACAGCATCCAATGGAAAAGAGGCTTTAAAAGTAGTTCCTAGTATTAAGCCTCATCTTATTCTGCTTGATGTTATGATGCCTGGGATGGATGGTATTGAGACGTGCGAAGAGCTTCGTAAAATACCATCATTAAAAAATGTTATAATAGCATTTCTAACAGCAAGGGGCGAGGATTATAGTCAAATAGCTGGCTTTGAAGCAGGTGGCGACGATTATATTACAAAACCTATAAAACCAAAAGTTTTGGTTAGCCGAATAAAGGCTTTGCTTAAACGTGTAGTATCTAATGATTATGAGTTTTTACAACATGCCGAGAAACCTCAGAGTAGTATAGTTATTGACAAAGAACGTTTTATGATTATAAAGGATGGAGATGAGATTGTTCTTCCTAAAAAAGAGTTTGAACTCTTATCGCTTCTTCATAGCCGCCCACAAAAAGTTTTTACTAGAGATGATATTTTTACTCTAATATGGGGCGATGATATTGTTGTTGGAGATAGAACAATTGATGTACATATTCGTAAACTAAGAGAGAAAATAGGTGATGAGCATATAGTTACAATTAAAGGGGTAGGTTATAAATATATAGACTAAAAAATATTGATATGGCACTTTTCGAATGGAAAGATTCTTTTAGTGTTGGAATCGATAGTATTGATGAAGATCATAAGGGTTTAATAAATATTATTAATGAACTTTTTGATGCGGTTAGCCACGGCGTGGCAAAAGAGCGCATATCTAGTAATTTGGTAAAGCTTTTAGATTATACAAAGACTCATTTTAGGAGAGAAGAAATCCTTTTCGAGAAAACGAATTATCCCCTTTTAGAGGAACACAAACAACAGCACGATGCATTTATTATTAAAATAAATAATCTACAGAAGGATTTTGATAAAGGGAATCAGACAATTTCAGTTGAATTACTCAAGTTTTTAACCGATTGGTTGGTTAATCACATTCTTTCTTCGGATAGAAAGTACAAGGAGCACTTTCAAAGATATGGGTTAACCTAACTATTGAATCAATTATTTAAAAATACTCTCAATAAAGTCTTTCTTTCTAAACGAAACCGGAATATTATCTCCATTGGTCATTACTAGGGTTGGACTGGGGTGTTTGATATACTTTAATACTTGCTTTGGGTTTACAAGATGTGTTTGGTGACACCGAATAAAAGAATATGGTAATAGTGTCTCTTCATACTCTTTGAGGGTTTTTGATACTTTTATTGTTGTGCTATTTGATATATAAAATATGGTATAATTATTTTTCGATTCACAACGAATAATATCTTCAATGTCAATTACAAAAACGTTATCAATAGTTTTAAGAACTATCTTTTGATCCTCGTACTTTTGACTTTTAGCTGTTGCTGCCTTTGTTACTGTTTCCTCATTATTTAAAACTTTCGAAACCTTACTTATAGCATTAATTAAGTCTGTTGGGTCAACCGGTTTAAGTATATAATCCAAAGCATTTGCTTTAAATGCCTGAATTGCATACTCCTCATAAGCAGTAATTATAATAAATTGAAAATCAACCTTAGAAAACATTTTCAGAAGGTCGTAACCAGTGCCATCATGCATTTTTACATCAAGAAAAACGACATCTGGTTTTTGTACTTTAATTAATTTAAAACCGGATTCAACGCTGAATGCTTGACCAACTACTTTTACATTAGGGCAATAAGCTGATAGCATATGGATTATTGTTTCCCTAACATGACCCTCATCATCGATTATTGCGGCAGTTATCATAAGTTATGTGTTAGATGGTACTTGGATTTTGATAACAGAACCATATTTGTCGGCCTCAGTGATACTCAAATCAATTTGTTCTAGCTTTATTTTAATCCCATTTATTTTCCAAACCCTTTCAATCCGTTCGTTTACTAGTTCTATAGCATGGTTTTGATATTGTCGGTTCAAATAAATCTGATTAAGCTTCGACTTTTCGATACCTGTTCCACTATTTTCAATTTCAATATCTGTTGTAAATGTATTTTTTTTAAATAGAATATTTATTGAGGCATTTTCTGAAAGTTGAATAAACCCATGTTCTATTGAGTTTTCAATTATTGGAAGTGTTAGAAAAGGAGGAATTGAAATTGAATGTGTATCGATAGTATTATCGATTTCGATATTGTAACTTAAATTTTTCTCAAAACGTAATGACTGTAATTCTAAGTATAAATGAATTGCTTTGCTCTCATTATCAATTGAAATCATATCTTTTTTTGAATTTTCAAGTATTAACCGAATTAGCTTTGCATAGCTTGAAAGGTATTTACCCGCTTGGAGTGGATCGTTTCGGAATATATAACTTTGAATTGCCGATAATGAGTTGAATATAAAGTGATGGTTGATTCTTGTTAGTATTAGTTGTTGTTCAATTCTGCTTGTATGAATAAAACGTTTCTTACGTTCGATAAGTAAGTATACAATTCCTCCAACTAGAAGAACAACAAGAAATAGAAGAAATAATAAAAAAAGATTTGTATTTAGCATTTGACTAGTCCTAAATAACCGTTACAGGTTATAGAACAAAAATAGAAAGATTATTAGATAGCTGCAAGGTTAACCTTGCAGCTATCTTTGTTTTTATAGTTTCTGATTTTCACTTTTTGCTGTTGATGCATCTGTTCGGGCGTCAGCAGATGGCAAGAGTAGTGAGGTCTCCGTCTATTGTATATGTCGACGCTTTCCCGTACTAGCTCATCCAGCACCCTTCGGTTGCAGGC
>Ga0209098_1000351_pt1 | contig 52238 bp, 36 predicted proteins | sample AD_JPNHW1_MetaG_FD_184429 | JGI IMG/M metagenome (GOLD analysis project Ga0209098, IMG submission 184429) | Active sludge microbial communities of municipal wastewater-treating anaerobic digesters from Japan - AD_JPNHW1_MetaG (SPAdes) (version 2) | ecosystem: Engineered > Bioreactor > Anaerobic...
ACATTACGGGCGAATCGACCGTAATCCTTCACACTACGAACTACGCAGCCGGCGCTTACAACGTTAAGTTTGTAAAGGCCAATGGCGATACGTTCAGCCGCAAGTTTGTCGTGGTTAAGTAACTATCCTTGATTGGAATCAATAAAAGAGGCCCGGCAACGGGCCTCTTTTCATTTTGTTCGCCCGGCAATTGAGCCTGACGATTCTTTTAATACCAACCAGTTTTAGCAACATCAAAAATTATTCTGGTATAAACTTCTACCTTTGCACCATGATATCCGTCAGCAACCTTTCTGTCCATTTTACCGGTGATTATTTATTTGAAGATGTATCTTTCCTGATAGGCGATCGTGACCGTATCGGCCTTGTCGGGAAGAATGGCGCCGGTAAAACGACACTGATGCGCATTATAGCCGGTGAGCTGTCGCCCGAAAACGGCGTTGTTGCAAGCCCTTCGGGAAGCACCCTTGGCTATTTGCCCCAGCAGATTGATTCGAAAAGCGAATTATGTGTGTTGGATGAAGCCTTGACCGCTTTTACAGAGGCCAGGTCGCTTCATGAGAAAATTGAAAAATTAACAACTGCCCTCGGCGAAAGAACTGACTATGAAAGCGAGTCATATATTAACCTGATAAACCGCCTTCACGACGCTACAGACCGTTTTCACCTCATTGGCGGCAATCTGGTAAGGGAAGAGGCGGAAAAAGTGCTGAAAGGCCTGGGTTTCGATCCGGAAGAATTTAACCGGCCGATGAATACGTTGAGCGGGGGATGGAAAATGCGTGTTGAACTGGCAAAAATCCTCCTTCGCAATCCCGATGTCGTGCTGCTCGACGAACCTACCAATCACCTTGATATCGAGTCGATACAATGGCTCGAGGAATTCCTGATCTCATACAGGGGAGCAGTGATGATTGTTTCGCACGACAGGGCTTTTCTTGACAACGTAACCACCCGGACCATTGAGATCATGTCGGGCCGGATTTACGATTTTAAAGCCGGTTATTCTGAATATGTGCTGTTGCGTTCCGAACAGATGGAACTTCAGAAAGCGGCTTATGACAATCAGCAGCAGCAGATAGCCCAGATTGAGAAATTTGTTGAGAGGTTCAGGTATAAATCCACAAAAGCCCGGCAGGTGCAGTCGCGCATTAAAATGCTGGATAAAATGGATAAAATTGAACTTGACGAAGTGGATACTTCGGCTATCCATTTTAAATTTCCGCCTGCGCCCCGGTCGGGAAGGGTAGTGGTTGAAGCTGCTTCCCTTACAAAACGTTTCGGCGATAAACTGGTTCTCAATAACCTTGAATTTGCCATAGAACAAGGAGATTTCGTCGCTTTTGTGGGTCGTAACGGCGAAGGGAAGACTACGCTGGCAAAAATTATTACAGGCAACCTGACGCATCAGGGAGTTTGTAAACTGGGCCATAACGTTGTAATAGGTTACTATGCCCAAAACCAGGCCGATCTTCTCGACCAGGAAAAAACGGTTTTCCAGACCATCGACGATATCGCCGTCGGCGATATGAGGCCGAAGGTAAGGAACATACTAGGCAGCTTTCTATTCGGGGGCGAAGCCGTTGATAAAAAGGTAAAAGTATTGTCGGGAGGTGAAAAAGCCAGGCTGGCCATAGCACAGCTTCTGCTGAAGCCTGTTAACCTGCTGGTGCTCGACGAACCTACCAACCACCTGGATATGGTGAGCAAGGACATCCTGAAAAACGCCCTTTTAAGGTTCGACGGTACGCTGATCATCGTTTCTCATGACCGCGATTTCCTGCAAGGCTTAACTGATAAAGTTTTTGAATTCAGGAACCATACCATCAAACCCTACCTCGGCGACGTTTATGATTTCCTGAATGCCCGCAAACTACAATCGCTCAAAGAGCTGGAGAAGATGAATGCCGAAAGGCAGAAAGAAGAAGATACAATCACCGGTAACAAGGTAAATTACGAGCGCAAAAAACAGCAGGATCGTGAATTGAGAAAAGCTGCCACGACGGTAAAGAAACTAGAAGATGAAATAGGGCAGATGGAAAAGGAAATTAGGGATTGGGACCAGATACTCAATGACCCTGCCAACCATACCGATTCGGCTGCGAGCGCTAAATTATTTAAAGAATATAACCGGCTTAAGGAATTACTCGACGAAAAGGTGGAGAAATGGTCGTCGGCCCAGGATGAATACGAAAAGTTACAGAAAGAAAATGCCTGACGGGAACACTGTCAGGGTTTCAGGACGATCAGGGCTATTTTTGCCTTAGGGAAAGTTTCCGGATCAATTCCAAAAGGACGGATTTGCGCACAGAATCAACACTCAAAGCGTCAATGCTGAGAAGGGCTGATTTATAAAAGGAGTCAATTTCACGCTCAACATCTTCACTTATTCCCCATTCGCCGAACTTTATGGTGAAGAATCTGATCTTTTCAGCCGCCGCCAATGCTGAAGCCGGAGAGTATAGTCGGTTAAAGGTTTTTGCTTCCGTGCCTGCCTTTTCAATCAGCTTCAGAAAAAGGAATGTCTTCTTCCCCTCCAGAATATCCCCGCCGGGAGTCTTTCCAAAAACCTTTTCATCACCGTAAGTGTCGAGGAAATCGTCCTTTAACTGAAAAGCCATTCCAAGGCTTATACCTGCATCATATATTAATTGACAGTCCCCGGGGGATGCCCCGGCGATTATTGCCCCTGTTTTAAGGCTGCAAGCCAGCAGCACTGCCGTTTTCAACCTGATCATCTCAAGGTATTCCGGGAGTGTGACATCGTCGCGCGATTCGAAATCCATATCATATTGCTGGCCTTCACAAACCTGGATGGCTGTTAAATTGAACAGATCCCCGATCTCCCGTACAGCGGAAAGGCTGGTTTTGAGTATTTCCCGGTTTGCCATGGCGAACATGGTATCGCCCGAAAGTATGGCGATGTTTGAATTCCACTTTTTATAAACGGTTTCCTTTCCCCGGCGCAAAGGCGCCTGATCCATGATATCGTCGTGCAGCAGCGTGAAATTGTGAAACAGTTCGATGCCGACCGCCGGGTGGACCGCTTCATCCAGGCTGCCGCCAAACATGTCGCAGGCCGTCATTACCAGCGCAGGGCGAAGCCTTTTTCCCCCAAGGGATAATGTATAGGAAACCGGCTCGTACAGATTGGCCGGCTTACCGGGAATATCAAGCTTTTCAATAGCCAGGCTTATCTGCTGATGTATGGTTTCTAACGTATGCATATCGGATTAACGTTCGGGAACCGGAAGGTTGAGCAGGTAATTTCCATAGCCGCTCTTTAACAACGGTTGGGCCAGGATTTCAAGTTGACGACGATCGATGAATCCCATCCGGTACGCCATCTCTTCGATACAGCCGATTTTAAGCCCCTGACGCTCCTCTATAACCTGAACGAACTGGGATGCCTGCAGAAGGGAAGTAAACGTTCCTGTATCAAGCCAGGCCGTTCCACGGCTTAATGTTGCAACCTTTAGATTCCCCTGTTCGAGGTAATACCTGTTAACATCGGTAATTTCATACTCGCCGCGCGCACTTGGCCTGATATTTCTGGCTACCTCGATTACCGAGTTATCGTAAAGGTACAAGCCGGGAACTGCAAAATTCGATTTAGGAAATTTCGGCTTTTCTTCGATGGAGATGGCCCTGTTGTTTTGGTCAAATTCAACAACTCCATAGCGTTCAGGATCGGATACATGATAGGCAAAAACCACGCCGCCTTCAGGATCGTTGTTTGCCTGGAGCAATTTTGCGAGGCCGGTGCCGTAAAAAATATTATCACCAAGCACGAGCGAGGCTTTATCGTTACCGATAAAATCAGCGCCAATAACGAAAGCCTGTGCCAGTCCGTTAGGAACCTTTTGTTCGGCATATGAAAAATTACATCCCAGTGAGCTGCCGTCACCCAGAAGCCTCTTAAAGCCGGGCAGGTCGAAAGGAGTACTGATGATGAGCACATCACGGACCCCGGCCATCATGAGCACACTCAACGGGTAATAAATCATCGGCTTGTCATAAATGGGCATCAACTGCTTGCTGATTGCCAGGGTTATGGGATGTAACCGGGTGCCGGCTCCTCCGGCGAGTATAATTCCTTTCATTGCTTGTGTTCTTTAATAAGATGATGTATGAACTATAAACACGGGTAAAATGCATATCTTATTCCGGTCCGGTTATTTTTCCGGAACCGGCAAATCGCCGTTGTTGACATCGTCGCCGTCGTAAATCTCAATGATGGGTTTGGCTTCAAAGGCTTTGGTCACGATGAACTTATCAAGTGAAAGCAGTAAGGTGGGCAGTACAATGATATTGAAAAACATGGCAATGAAAAGCGTGGTAGAAATCAGGATGCCAAGGGCCTGGGTGCCGCCGAATTCAGAAACTATAAATACGCTGAAGCCAAGAACCAGGACAATGGAGGTGTAAAGCATACTGAAACCCGCTTCTCTCAGTGCATTAATGGTAGAGAGCTTAATATTGCCGCCCGTTACTTTCAGTTCGTGCCGGTATCGGGAGAGATACTGGATGGCATTATCTACCGAAATACCCAGCGCAATGCTGAACACAATGATGGTGCTTGGTTTGATGGGGATTCCGGCGAAACCCATGATGGCTGCAGTGATTAGCAGAGGAATGATATTCGGGAGCATCGAAACGACAATCATCCTTACGCTGGAAAACATTAGCGCCATCAGCAGCGAGATCAGTGCAATGGCAATACCGACGCTCAAAAACAAATGCTTGATGAGGAATTCGGTGCTGCGTGCGTTTACAATACTGTTGCCGGTGATGCTCACGGTGTAATCTTCCTTGTTAAAAATAGATTCAACCTGCGGTTTGATGCTGTCGAGCAGACGGTTAATTTCTTTCGTGCCTACATCGGCCATCTGGAAGCTGACACGCGTAATTTGCTGGGTGCTGTCGAGAAAGGATTTCAGGACGTTGGTTTTCCCTTCACTTTTTTTCGGGAAGTAGGACAGGACAAAATTTCGCTCCTGTGAGTTTGGCAGGGTGTAATACTCGGGTTTCCCGTTGAAATAGGCTTGTTTGGCAAATTTAACCGCTTCGGCCAGCGAAAGGGGTTTAGAGAACTCCTTATGTTTAAGCACCTCCTGCTGCAGCTCATCAATTTTATTAATGGTTTGCATACGCATAGCGCCTTTTTTCTTTTTCGTATCGATGGAAATTTCAAAAGGCATCACGCCGCCGAAGTTTTTCTCGAAAAATTTCAGATCGGCTGAAATAGGATCAGACTTTTTCAAATCATCAACGACTTTGCCTGAAGTCCGGATCCTTGTTATACCAACGATTCCGACAAGCACCAGCAACCCGGCAAAGCCATATATCCATTTTCGCCTGAACTGGATCAGATATATGATTTTATCGAGAATTCTGCCGAAAAATTTATTGTCAAGATGTTTTACATTTTTCTCATCCGGCGTTTTCAGAAAACTGAAGATAATCGGCAGCAGGGTGATGGTCAGCACATATTCCATGATTACACAAATGGAAGTAATGATGCCGAATTGCCGCAGCATCTGGTTCGAAACAATGATGAACGCCGCGAATCCGATGGCTGTCGCCGTATTAACCATAAGCGAGGCATACCCGATGCGTTGTACAACACGGGAAAGAGCTTTCATTTTATTACGGTGCAGGCGGTATTCCCAATGGTATTTGTTTACGATATAAATGCAGTTTTCGATGGCGATAACGACGATCAGCGAGGGAACGGCCCCGAGCAGGATCGTGATCTTGAAATTAAAAAGGCCTATCAGCCCAAGCGCCCAAACAATGCTGATGCCGACAACAACCAGCGAACTGAGCACAATTTTAAACGACCTGAAAAAGAGGAAGAGAATGAAGGCGGCGACAACAACTGATAAAACGATGAAAAGATAAAGCTCATTCTTTATTTTTTCCATCTGGATGGTACGGATGTATGGCAGCCCTGAATAATGAATTTCGTGTTTTGTACTATTATGGTATCTCTCGGCAGCTTCGTGGATTTTAGTCACAACAGCGGTCCGGCTCTTGTCATTAAGCTTCTTTTTATCGAGGGTAACCGCCATCAGGTAAGCATTTGTACTTTTATTGTACATAAGCCCTTCATAAAATTTCAGGCCGTGAATCATCTCCTTCAGGCTGTCGACTTCGGCCTGCGATGACGCTCTCCGGGCAACTACCGGCAGAAACTCAAATTTATGGATGCTGTCGTTCTTCTTAAGGCTTATAGCGCGGGTGATGGAAGCAACTTCCTGGATTCCGTCAATTTTTTTGATTTCGTTGCCGAGATCATACCAGGCGTTGAATTCATCCAGCTTAAACATATCGGGATTGACAATCCCGATCACGAGCACATTGCCGTCTTCGCCAAAGCGACTTTTAAATTCTTTGTAATCAACATAGCTGGAATCGTTTTCGGGCAACATGCGAAGCATATCGTACGACAGCTTAACGTCGGAAGCCTGCCAGGCCATCAGGGCAGTGATAATAAATATTCCGGCCAGAATTGCCGGGCGGTTTCGGAAAATTATTCTAACAAGGTGATTCCACATAACAGGAGGACGGGACTCAAATCCGCAGTTGTGATAAGTTCAGATTAATTGAACGCGAAAGTACTCATTTTATCTGATTCAGGATTATCTGATACCTTACATAGGTTCTGCATGCGGAGCCGCAAGCCGGGATGCGGAAGCCGGCAGCAGGGATTCCGGAATCTGAGCCGGAGAATTTTATTCTTTTGATATCAGGTTATGATTTACCGCGTAACGGATTAAACCCGGAACCGTTTTGGGAACCATTTTCCCTGGGTTATTCCCATTTCAGTATTTTCCTGAAGTCGTATTCTTCGGGATTTTTCAGGTACTTCGACGCAGCCGGGTAGTCTTCCTCGGTGATGTACTGGATGCTGTCCTCAAAAACCATACGGGCTTTCTGGCTTTCCATATTTACCATACGGGTTTTGACCTTACCCAGTTTATCTTCAACATCCTTCAGGAATAACGGGGCAATGTCGCCTGTCGGGTCGCTGGTTACCATACATCCGGTAAGGCCTTCGTCGAAGAGCTTTTTAACGCCGATGCCCAGCAGGCTGCAGTACAGCAGGTCGAAAGCGGTAGGCTGAATGCAGCGCAGTTCATAACCCATTTCAACGGGGCGGCTTTTTACGTCAATTCCGAGCTGTTTCAGTTTGATCTGAAGGAGCATGTTATAGATATGCGCCTTACTCACGGTTCCCAGTTCGGGATGGCCATGTTCATCGTAGGTAAACTGGATTCCTGAAGCTTCCACTTCGTCATCGCTCATCGAGTGGAATACCCCTTCGCTGACGATAGCGACGCCGTAAGGAATGCCAAGGATCTTCCTTTTAATGATAGATGAAACGATAAGGCGTGTAATTTTATCGAGGGTAACATTGGTATGATTGAACAATTCAGGGATGACAATCATGGGGTAATGGCAAGCTGCCCCGATACCGAATGCCAGGTGCCCGGCTTCGCGGCCCATGGCCGAAACAACAAACCAGTTTCCTGAGGAACGGGCGTCTTCATAAATGGTACGTCCAATACGCACTCCTTCCTGTTTTGCGCTCTGGTAGCCGAAAGTAGGCTGGCCCTCAGGCAGGGGAAGGTCATTATCAATGGTTTTGGGCACGTGGATGTTCTGGATCGGGAAATGTTTCTCGGCCAAAAACTTTGAAATGCGGTTAGCCGTGGAAGCGGTGTCATCGCCACCTACGGTAACCAGCAGTTTGACATCATTCTTTTTAAAGAAATCGGTCTTAAATTCCAGATCGGCAGGCTTATAACGGCTCATCCGCAATATCGAACCACCGACATTATAAACGCGGTCGGCTGTTTCGAAATCTATGTCGATGGTGGAAGGGTTATCGGTAAATAGGTTTTTATATCCGTCGTGCAGGCCAATGATGCGGAATCCGTCGCGCAGGAAGACCTTGGCTACCGAACTGATCACCGTGTTAATACCCGGCGCCGGCCCGCCGCCGGCAAGTATGAGAACCGATCCTTTCATGGAGTGATGTTTTTTTTCAGTTTGCTGTTTGTTACTTATCCCGAATTCCGGGTTAACGTGCTGATCTTTAGCCTGGCGTCGGTTACAGCAGCCGGCGAAATTAATCATAAATTGAAAAGCCGCCGGCGATAAACGATTGTTTTTGAAAATAATGTAAGCAACAGCCAAACATGTGCTGATACAGTAAGGCGTTCAGGCCTTCCTGAATATCAATCCTGCGTCTTTACCACATATTGCGCTGTTTGACGGCTTCGCTGTTCCACCAGCAATTGCCGTCCGGCCAGAACACGGTTTATCGTAGCCTGGTCATAATGCCGGATGGTTATTAACTGTAAGCCATTGTTATAGCGATAGGCAAATTTTTCGCCAAGCAATGCGGTGAGTTTTTCCATCTTCCGTTCGTTTTCGTCCATGCAAATGGTGAAACTTATAGCTGAATTCTGCATCATATTGACACGGATGCTGCTTGAAGCCAGGGCTGAGAATATTTCGCTGAGATTTTCCTCGGCAATGAATGAAAAATCGCGGGGAGAGAAACTCAAAATGACCTGGTTTGATTTCAGGATGATGCTGGGCTGGTCATCGTCGCCCGAAGAAGCCGGGCCTATAATAGTGCCGGGGGATGCCGGCGAAACGAATGAACGCACCCTTAATGGAATGCCTTTGTTTTGAAGGGGCTTAATTGTTTTCGGGTGGATAACGGTGGCGCCGTAATAGGTCAGTTCGATGGCTTCCCGGTACGAAATGCGGTTGATCAGCGAGGTGTTATCGAAAAATTTGGGATCGGCATTCAGGATTCCGGGAACATCTTTCCAAACGGTCATTTCATCTGCTTCCAGCAGATGTGTAAGTATAGCGGCCGTGTAATCGCTGCCTTCGCGGCCGAGGGTGGTGGTGTCGCCGTCAGCGGTTGAACCGATGAACCCCTGGGTAAGGGCAATGCGCGGTTCAGGGCTATCGTTTATAAGGAATTGACGGATTTGCTGTTTGACTTTTTCCCCGGTTTTCGCCCAGTCAACGTTGGCTTCGCGCCAGTTTTCGTCGGTGAAGAGAATTTCCCGAATGTCGAACCATTTGCAGTTAAAGCCTTCATTTACAAGAAATTCACTCACAATAGTGGTGCTGATAAGTTCACCCAGACTGACAACCTGGTCATACTCAAAATCAAAGTTGAGGGAAGGCGGGGTGCACAGATGTCCTTCCAGTTGACCGAAGAGCAAGCCGGTCTTGAAATGCACCGGGTGGCGGCTGTCGGAAAAAAGGTCGCCGATAATCTGCTGATGATATGCGATCACCTCATCCACATATTGTTGCAGGTTTTCACTGCCCGAGTACCAGGCCTGGAGCACTTTTTCAAGCGCATTGGTGGTTTTCCCCATGGCGGAAATTACAACCACGAGCTGAGGCGTAGCATAATTGCGGATAATTGAAGCTATGTTTCTGACAGCGGCTGCATCTTTCACCGAGGCCCCGCCAAATTTGAAAACTTTCATGTGCTGCTGTATGGCGAAAAACGCCGTAAAAGTAATACATTTGTTCAAGCTACTGTTTTGCGCCTGCTATTCTGCCTGGTATTTACTATCAGTGACATACAAAAACCTTTCAACCGATTTTAGGACATTTCCCATTATTCATAAAACCTCATCATTCATGAAAACTTTAGTTGAGTTTATCAATGACAAGCAAATCGAATATCCCGGTGCAACCGGAGAATTTACACGTTTATTAAATGATATTACCATTGCAGCCAAGATCGTGAACCGTGAAATAAGGATTGCGGGACTTGCAGATATCAATGGTATGTTCGGCACTACCAATATTCAGGGTGAACAACAGAAGAAGCTGGATGTGTATGCCAACAACCAGTTTATCAATGCGCTGAAACACGGAGGGCAATGTGCCGCCATTGCCTCTGAAGAAAACGAAGATCTTGTCATTTTCGGCAATTCCTATTCACAAAAGGCGAGATATGTTGTAGCGATGGACCCGATCGATGGATCGAGCAATATTGAGGTAAATGTTCCGATCGGTACGATATTCTCGATATACAGGAGGATTTCGCCCGAAGGCACTTCGGCTACCGTGGATGATTTGTTGCAGCCCGGCCGGAAAATGGTGGCTGCCGGTTACATTATTTACGGAAGCTCCACGATCCTGGTATATACAACGGGAAATGGCGTGAACGGGTTTACCTATGACGCCGCCGTGGGTTTGTTCTTTTTGTCTCACCCCAACATGCGTATTCCTGATTCAGGGACGATTTATTCAATCAATGAAGCAAACTATATCAACTTCCCCGATGGGGTGAAAAAGTATATCAAATATTGCCAGGAATATGACCAGGCAACAAACCGGCCTTACAGTACGAGATATATCGGCTCACTGGTATCGGATGTTCACCGGAATATGCTCCGTGGCGGTATCTTCATTTATCCCGGCAACCTGAAGAACCCTCATGGGAAATTGCGGCTGCTGTATGAATGCGCCCCTATGGCTTTCATCATCGAACAGGCTGGCGGGAAAGCATCCGACGGTTTTACGCCGATCATGGATATCGAGCCGTATGATATTCATCAGCGGACGCCCATCTTTATCGGTTCCAAATCAATGGTTGAAAAAGCAGAATCCTATATGCGCGAATATTCAGGGGATTTCAGCAGGGCGCGTTAAAAGCGCCTTGACGGCTGCATGCAGAAGGCTGGTCCGCCGGTTTTATACAGGAGGTTGAAACAGCATTGAGCATACATTGAGGAGCGGAGGATTCAATGAAAATCATCCATAGGTACCGGCGAGGAATCAACAATTTAAGCCGGAAACTTAACTGGAAGAAGATGCAGGACGCTCTCCCTGAGGAGAAGCCACTCTCCTTTAGGAAAAGCCCCTCTCCCTGAGGAGAAGCCCCTCTCCTTTAGGAGAGGGGTTGGGGTGAGGTTTCTGTTTCGATCAATTATCCCGATTTGTCGGTTTGTGATGAAAAATTGCCGGCGCAGGCTGAAACTTTTAATAAAATTCGTAAGATTGCTTTACTTTTACGCAATCTGAAATCCGATCAAACATACTCAACCATACTAACATAAAGAATATAATCAATGAAAGCTCTAATTCGACTGATGCTGCTGATTGCACTCGTATTGCCGGTTTATGTGGCTAATGCCCAGTTTAATATTGGTGAAAGGGTTCAGGACAAGGTTAATGACCGGATCAATAACAAAATCGACGAAGGGATCGATAAAGGCCTCGACGAGGTTGAGGGCGGCCTGAAAGGTGAGAATAAAAACAGTAAAAAAGTGGAAGAAGATCAGGATAGTGAAAACGCAGATGAAAACTCTTCCTCCGAAGCGGATGAAAACACCCAAAAACCGAAATCAGGGAAACAGGATCAGCCTTCGTTGCAGTCATATTCAAAATATGACTTTGTTCCGGGCGATAAAGTGCTCTATTTTGAAGATTTTTCCCAGGATGCCATCGGTGATTTTCCGGCGTTGTGGACATCAAACGGCAGCGGCGAAGTAAAAACCGTAAATATCGCTCCCGGAAAATGGTTTCACCTTAATGGTGAAGATGCTGCATATTGCTATACGAAAAACATAAAATTCCCTGAAAACTTCATCGTGGAATTCGATATTATTCCCGATGATGAATACAGAGACGGGATAACGTTCACTTTATACGAAGAAAATCCGGATGACTCAAAGGAAATGAACGATGACCTTTTCCCTGGCAACGAAGGGCTACACATCAATCTGAAATCGGACGGGTGGGAGACGAAAGGTTACCGTAACGAAGACAACGCAGATATGACTGGTCAGTCAGTTAAAAACCCTGTTTTAAAAGAGCAGGTAAACCATGTGATTATATGGATACAAAAGCGGCGGGTTAGGATTTATCACCAGGGGGCCAAAACGCTGGATGTGCCGACCAATATTTTTGAGGGCACCGTTTTCAACCGGATGCGTTTTGGCGGCTGGGATGCCAAAAGTTGGCCCATGGTTTCCAATATTAAAATTACCACCGCCTCGCCCGATACCCGGAGCAAATTAATCACGGAAGGGAAACTGGTTACTTACGGAATAACCTTCGACGTAAACAAAGCCGAAATTAAATCCGAATCATACGGAACCTTAAACAGCATTGCTGAGGTACTCAAAGCAAATCCGGATGTCAGGATCAAAATTGTTGGCCATACCGACAGCGACGGGGCCGATGCCGCCAATCTTGATCTTTCCAAACGCCGCGCCGCTTCCGTTAAAAACGAACTGGTGAAAGCCTTCGGTATCGCGGCCTCGCGCCTCGAATCGGATGGCAAGGGCGAATCACTGCCCGTAGCCCCTAACGATACCCCGCTCAACAAAGCCATGAACCGCAGGGTCGAATTCCTGAAACTATAAAAATCTAAAACGCCTTATCTGAATTAAAAGCTAATAACTCTCCTCGTTCTTCTCCATACTTGTACTGCTTCTGTAAGTCATCATGCATTAATCATTTAATCCTGAAACCAATGAAAAGCATCTTCAGACTATTGCTCCTGGCAGTGTTCATGTTCAGCGTTACGTTTGCTTCCGGGCAATTCAACGTTGGCAAAAAAATCGAGAACAAAGTAAACAACCGCATCAACAACAAAATCGACCGGGGGATCGACAAGGGGCTTGATGGGATAGAAAAAAGTATCAAAGGGGATAAAAAGCAGGAGAACAAAACCAATAATGAGGCGGAGGAAGGCAAAGACAATACCGGTCAGGACACAAAAGGAGATAACAAGGAAGGTAAAGCCGGTTTGGAAGCATACTCCAAATACGACTTCGTTCCCGGTGAAAAGGTGATCTTTTTCGAGGATTTCAGCCAGGATGCTGTCGGTGATTTTCCGGCATTATGGAACACCAACGGTTCGGCCGAAGTAGTCACCACAAACCTATACCCCGGCAACTGGATGAAGTTTGTTATGAATGAATGCGTGTGGACCGATGCTTTGCTCAAGTTGCCTGAAAATTATACTGTCGAATTTGATGTAATTCCCATAGGTGGCCTGGAGAATGCTAATATGTCGGGATGGAATATGCGGCTTATGCAAGCAAGAAATGCAAAAGCCTGGGATGCAGGTTCGGCTCCGGGGAACGGCGGGATTGAGTTCTCCATTGAGTATTTCGGGAGGCCGAGTTATCATACCTGGCTATATGGTCAGGAATGTGAAATGGCAAAGTTGAACGGGTATAAAGAAGGTGACGCGTTCAAAGAAAAGATAAACCAAAAATACCATATAGCTATCTGGGTTCAGAAATCCAGGGTCCGTATCTATCAAAACCAGGACAAACTATTCGATGCTCCTAAGGCCTTCCCTACAGGTTGCGTGAAACCCGACAGGCTCAGGTTCGAGTATGGCGCTGCTATGATCAGCAATGTCCGGGTAGCAGTCGGCGCTCCCGATATGCGCAACAAACTCATGACCGAAGGTAAATTGGTAACTTACGGCATCTATTTCGATGTGAACAAGGATGTGGTAAAGCCGGAATCATACGGAACACTTAAGGAAATTGCGGCTATCCTGAACGAAGTTCCCGATGTAAAGGTGAAAATCGTCGGTCATACCGACAGCGATGGCGCCGATGCCTCGAACCTCGACCTTTCGAAACGTCGTGCCGCCTCTGTTAAAAATGAACTGGTAAAATCGTTCAATGTAAACGGCGACCGTTTGGTAACCGACGGCATGGGCGAAAGCCAGCCGGTTGCCCCCAACGATACACCGGCCAACAAAGCCCTTAACCGCAGGGTAGAATTCATAAAGATGTAATCGGCTTCTAAACCTAAGATACTATGAAAACAATAAGAACAATCATCCGGCTTTGTTCTGCAGTAGTTATTGTGTCAGCATTAAACACTGCAAACGCACAGACTGCCTTGGAATACCTGAATAAAATGCCCAAATTTCCTGATTCGGTTTGCTCTTGTTCGAAAGAAGCCATGCAGCAATATGCCGAACTGGTTGATGACCTTAAGGTAAAAGTTACTGACGATGCAGAGAACAGAAAAAATCAATTGGAAAGCTATATCGAGGGGAATAAAGGCAGCATGGAAAATGGAATGATGCAACGTGTTTCGGAAACATCGGGTTTAAGCATGGAAGAGATACAGAAGCTGAAAGATAAACAAGGTGATATGACCCAAGCCGAAAAAGATGCTTTGGCAGACAGAGTACTGCAAAACCAAAACCTGTCGCTCGACGAAGTGAAAAATATGCAGAATATGACTAAAGAAGGGCAGGAAGCGTGGGCGCAGGCATACGCGGCTGAACAAATGGCAAATGCTCAGGCAAACCCGGGACAAAATGCAAAGATGGCACAACAAAATAATCAGGCCGCTTCAATGCTGAGTCTGATGGAGGAGCAACAATCGGTGCAAGGAAAAATCAGGAATTATGAGATGGATGTGATCAACCGAAAGCAGGCGCTTCTGGATGAAGCAGTGAGAGAAAAAGCGGCTCTTGATTCGGAGTTGAAAAAGTTGGTAAATGAACTGCATAGCATTCGCTCAATATATGATTGTAATGAGTGTGGCACACCTCCTCAGGCAGATGTAAACCATTGGAATGCAGTTGTTAAGAAAATCCGTGAAATGCAAAAGTCTTATCGGGCGTATTGCGAAAAATTCACACCTAAACTGGAGAAATACCTAAACTGGTATAAGGAAAGTTTAGTCGGCAACCTGCCTCTGTACGACAAAGCCGAAGAATTACAGATTCAGACTACCGCAGCAACCACCAATACAAATCTTTCCCTTCCGGCTAATGCAAAAGGGAGTTTCTCGCTTCAGGCAGTTGAAAATTATATGTCTGCATACGATTTGTTCATTTTCAGGTCCCAGATCGATTTGCCTGATTTCCAGATTGATTACTATAAATAGCTAGTTAAACACCTGTTTCGGAATGAATCGTTTTATTTACCTCGTATTACTGTTTGCTATAGCATTTCCTGCTCTTTCGCAAAACAGCAGTCCGGATGCGATCCGAAAGCAGATGGCTAAGATCCGTCAGACCACCAACTGGAATGATCCGGCAGCTGCCAAAAAAGCCAACGAGGAGATCCAGAAACTGGCCAGACAGATGACCGGGCAACCGGTGAAACCGGCGGGAAACGCTTCGCAGCCAACAAAAACGCCAGGAGAGTTACTTATAAAATCTCCTGCTACCGAAGCCAATGTGCTGGCCATCGCCTCCCGGTTCTATGCCCGCTCTTACAAAGCCCTGGATGCCATTTCGAAGCAGCAGTTCGACCTGGACTACAAGCAGGCGGGGTACGACAAGTTCAGCTTCAACGCAGTCAGGAAGCTGACATCGGCGGGAGCCACCCTCACTGCATTGGGCAATGATCACAACCTGGCCTGTGTGTATTTGACGGCAGCATTGAAAGCCAGGCCGACCGACACGCTTAGCGCAAATAATTTCGGGGGCTACCTCCGCGTGATCGATTCGATTGAAGCTTCTGTACCCGTATTGCTCTATGCAAATTCACTTTTTGGTCAGAGCCCTGTCATCCTGACACAACTCGGATGCAGCTACATAGAACTGAATGATGAAAAAACCGGTGAGAATTATCTGAAGCAGGCAATCGAATACAATCCTGACTTCGGACAAGCCCACTCCGCCCTCTGCGATCTGTACATCAAACAGAACAGGTTGAAGGAAGCGATCGGGCAGCTCTTCGCCGGAGTGAAGGGAATTGGGGTGTCGTATGCCAAAGCCTCGAACAATTACGCTTACATGCAGAAGCAGGCGGAGGATGCGGGCGAGGCAGGCAACCAGAGTGCGAAAGAAGATTTCTGGGATGAGACCCGCAACCAGCTTGAACCACCGGACCCACTTGCTTCGCTGGTGCCTGAAGATGACCGTATCAAAATGCCGTCATTTCCCAATTGTGATAAGGTGGCCGACTGGACGGAAGGAGGGGGTTATTCTTCTGCCGTTGATGCATATGGCAGGTTCCACGCGAAGCTGATGGCCTTTTCCAATGAATTCCTTCAGGTCCATACCGAACTCCCGTCACTTCCTCCCAATGCCATCCTGCGCGATTACCCGAACGAACGGTTTGCCCTCGACTGCATCACCGAATACTTCTTCCAGGAATCGGATAAAGTGGATAAACGCTACCAGGAAAAGATCGATGAGATCATGAAGAAGGATTATGATGAGATAAACGCTTACCTGGAAAAGCATGAACGGCTGGTGAAGACATACGTGGGCTGTGTGGAAGGCTGCGGGGCGGAAGAACATTGTATTGAAGAGTGTCACAGGAAGTACTGTTCGGAAGAGTGCCCGGCTGCCAATATTACCAACGGGAAGCATCAGGGGTATTTCGAGGATTCGCGCAAGCAATTCCGGGATATGGTGAAAGAGCAGGAGAAACTGCTCGACGATCTGTATGCCTTTTCCGGGCAATGGTTGTCGAAAATTGAAAGCCCGTACTGGAATAAGATCTATGCTTATGAAGTGCAGCGTGTGGCCTTGTCGATCGTGGGCAATGCATACGGTTCCTATCCTCAGGCCTTCATGGCGCCGATGCAGAACGATTGCGGCACCGATTGCTCGTTGTATGCCAATCCTTATCCCATTCCTGCCGAAGAGGTAGAGACCAAAAAGCCCCGGGAGAATCCTTGTCCTGAAGATTCAAAGCTTTCGCTCGGTTTCCTGGCGTGCAGTGCCGATTTCGATTGCGAGAGCATTGAGTTTGGTTGTTCGGCGGGGGCTGCCGTATCTGTAAAAAGGAATTTTAAGAATAAGAGCACTACGCTGTTTGTAGGCGCCGGTGGCGAGGCGCACCTGGGAGTTGCCGGAGGCGAGTTAAAGGCCGGCGTAACGCTGACGCGGACCGATGGCGGCGACACGGATATTGGCGGCAAGGTAGAGATGAGTGCCACCGTAGGCGGCCCGGTGAAAGTGGGGAAGAACATGGAAATGTCGGCCACCGTGATGGAAGGCGGAAAGATGGAAACGAAAAATGTGATAGGAGTCGGATTATAATGGAAAGCCGGCAGTTTTTCAAAATAATAAAGCGTTGATTTATGCATTGTTGAATTCCTGAATCCACGGGCCTACATCTGATTAGTAAATATAGTTGTTCACGGTAGAATCCTTTGAATGAGTAAAATTATTTGTATTGTTATAAATTGACACAGACCTCACAGAATATCCATCCAATCTTTCGGTAAAAATGAAAACGTATTTGACGATTAACAATTATAGTACGATTTTACCGGTAGCGGTTTTACTTGCAATGTTCTTCTTGGTTGGCCGGGTATCAGGTCAATCCGCCACGATGTACAAGTACGTTAAGGTTGATACAACGAAGGTGATTTCGGAAGCTCAGATGGTTAAAATAGCTACCCGTTTCTACGACCGGCATTATAAAGCCGTTTACGCCGGAAGCGAAAAGAAGTTTGTAGATGATAACTTCAAAAAGCTGGAAACGGAAGGCGCCGATCGCTATAAAATTGCTCAGGGGCTAAGTTCCACGGCAGTCTGCCTCACCGGTACGGGGCAGGCCTTTAACATTTCACTCGCCTTTTCGGCAAAAGCTGTTATCCTGTTTCCGAAGGATACCCTCATTGTGAACAATTTCGGGGCCATACTGAGAATGATGGATTCGTTAAAAACTTCTCTTCCGGTATTGCTCTACGCCAAATCGCTCTATCCCTCGGCGCCGGTTATCCTCACCAATCTGGGAAATACGCTTTTTGAACTGTATGATGACCGTTCGGCCGAGGCATTCTACAAAAGAGCGTTGAAAATCAACCCCGACTTTGCGCTTGCCCGACAGGGGCTGCTTAATGTTTACCTGAAAAGGAAGGATTTTAAGAATGCATTGGAAGAATTATACAAAGGGGCAAAAGGGATCTATTGCCAGTCGATGAAAACCGTGCATGAAAATTTGAAGTCCCGGGATGACTATAAGGCCCCCGGGGAACCTGGCGGCAACAAGCCCGGCACTGATCCTTCCGCGGGTGAAGGTTCCGGTACGCCGAATCCGGATGTCCCGGTCGAAAATCTGCATCTTCCCTCATTCCCTCAATGGCCGGATGTATCTGCACTGATCCATGATAATTCGATCAAGGATCTGATAAAAGTGCTTCAGGAAGGCCGGGATGAATCCCAGGAAAAGTCGCTGGGAGATTTCGCCGGTTTAGCGGATATGACACCCGAACAGCAAGCTGCATGGGCCAGATCTTTCACAAAGAAAGAAACCACCCCGGGCTTGATTAGGTTTGATAATACCGCTTTCGGGATGGAACTGCTCAAGGCTTATTTTGAGGATCAGATAGCCAAAGAAAACAAGCGCTATATTAAAAGTGACAGCCTAGCGAATGCTAAGTTCATGAAGTCGCTCGAACAGATAGAATTCGCCAATGATGCCAAAATGAAAACGCTGGACGGTGATGTTGAAAAGATACAGGCTTTCCTGATAGAAAGGTGCAAAGAGATAACCAACCTGGTGGATGATAATTACAAAGAATGGCGCGACAATGCAGCCCGGCGGCAAAACCGCTATAACGATCTGCTCACTACTTACTGGGTTTACTGCGAGCAGTATCTGAACAGGACCTATGATCTGAATGAGTTTGGGAAATTAAACAATGCCAGGAAAGCCTTCGTCTATTCCAGCTACTACACATTGTACTATGAATATCAGGTGCGACAATTGCTTTTTGCCTCGCTGAATATGACGGCTTTCGCTTCGGTTGGCGGTGACTGCCCGAGTGTGCCCCCGCCTCCGCCTGCGTCACAAGCAGAGGATAACGAGGTAAATGTTCCCGATAAAAAAGTCCCCGATTGTCCTTTTGAGGGCAAGAAACTTAAAGTGGGATTGATTGTATGCAGTTTCGGGCTTGACTGCGAAAGCATCGAAGGCGAGTGCGGCGAAGGCCTTTTGGCCGGGGCAAAATGGAATTATAAGAAAAAAGAAATTACCGGGTTCTTCGGGGCCGGCGTGAAAGCCGATTTGGGCGTCGAAGGCGGAGTGAATGTCAAAGCGGAAGGTAAGACCGGGTTCGAAATTACTTACAACACCAAGAGCCAGGTTAGCGACTTAGGTTTCAAATCGGAGGCTACGCTCACCGCCGGAGTGGGGAAAATGGAGGTTGGACAGGCATTCGAGGCCAAAGTCACAGCAGCAACGGGTATTGATGTTGGCCGTACCACCGAGCTGACTTACAATCCGTTGGGTTTTGACAAATGAAATTAAATGCCTTTTTCTTTGGTAACTATATGATGCGAAACACCATGAAATACAATTTTTTTTATTTGGTTCTGCTGGTAATCACCGCCTTATGGTCAAAGCCGTTGAGGGCCCAGGACGATATGTTGCTGCCGGACAAACCGGGAACTTTCAGGATAACTAAGAACAAACTGAATGGCCAGGATTCCGACGCTTACGGAAAGACGTTCAATTTTACGGATGCAGAAGCTGCTGCGGCTTCCGAAAACCTCGGATCGCTGATCGGTATCTTTCGCAAAACGCCTGTGCTTTCCAACATCAAAGGTTTCGACGGGGTAGGCCTTCTCAATGCCAGTTCCTGCTTCGTTAAATTCGGGTACGGAATCCCCTGCGAAGTAGTTTTCTGTTTTCAAACCTGGAAGCTGATGGATGGGAAAGAGGTGAAATTTACCGGCGAACCACCTTACTGGCAGTTTGATGTAAACCGCTTTGATATGTTTTGCAGCCATGGCTTTAATGAAACGAATTACCGCGATACCTATGATGCCACCAATCCGGGTTTTACTCCGAAAAAGATGGATGATGCGGCCTTGGCCCTGCACGAACTGTTTTTTCTGCCCGACATTAGGGAAGAATTAAGTCCCGGCATCGACCGTTACGGCAACACCGTGGTGATCTATAACCCTGATCGGCCGCCGTACTGGGAACAGGTCACCATCCGCGAAGTCTTCGGGCTGATCCTGGACTACTGGAAAGTGATGCCCGATAAAATAACTTCGGAAATCATGATACCGGTTATCACAAAAGAATTTGACCATTTCAGTGAGAACGAAAAGGACGGGTTTGCCTATCTCAGTGACAAGGAATCAATAACTGGAATTGGTTCTGTGAAGAATGAAACACCGGTGATGCGTCCAAATCCGGCATACTGGAATAAAAGCCTTCCGCGTTCCGCTATTCAGATTATGGTTTTGGACATTCCGCCTAAAGACATTGTGAAAAGCGGGATGGAGGAAGAATTACACCGGCAGAGCGGTTATTATTATGTCAAAAAACTGCTGTATCAACTGGACCCTAATTCGCTGTTGCCGGCTATTGCACGTTAATTTCTTCCTCCTTCTGAATAGGAATGCCATAATAGCGGGATAGTGGCCTTTATTGTACATCTGGTTTATCCGGGTATCGGGGAGCGCAACCGAATCTTACATGAAAAACACCGCGTTGATTGTGCCTTTCGTCTGCATTTGTGACGGTCAATCACATTCCTGTTTTCACAAAGATGCAATGTTTCGTGCAGATTAGTAATCGTAAACGGCAACCGGTAATTTTAACAACGCCATGTAGTGCAATGTTCATATCCATTTATCCGGATAGATTGTATTACAATCTGCAAAACGGTCACTCCGACAGGCTCTGTCTGAATGAATTATAAACATGTGCGGAATTTGCATATTAAGTTACAATACAAAAAAATATTTGTGATCAAATGTTGAAAAGTATCATTATCTGAAAAAATAATTATTACATTTAGCGCCTTTATTCAACATAATCAAATAATTAACCAATTAAAACTTAACGTATGAATACCAAACTAATCGCAGCTTCATTTGTGGCGCTGATGCTTTTCGGATGCAACAGCAACAAAACTGAAAACTCTACTGCAGCATCTTCCGAAGGACTTTTCGGGAAAGCCGCTGCCATAAAGGTAAAATACGATGCTGATTACGATGCATTGAAAGAGAAAGCGAAAACAGAGGTAAAATCGGCTGATGACCTGGTGAAAATCAACGCGGAAATGAACAAAATGCAGGAAACGGCTAAAAAGGAATTTTCGGACGCTGTAGCTTCGATGAAATTCCCCATCGATATTCCGTTTGTTGATTCCACGAATGGGAAGAGCTTTAAGGTTCAGTCGGTACAGGTCACTGAAATGCAATGGGATATGGCAAAGGTATCAGCCAAAGTACAGGTGCTCATTCCGGTTGAAAAGACGATGGGCGGACAGGTCATGCCGAAGATCATCAATGCCCTTATGGTTGATAAGGACGGCAAGCCTCTGGACGCAGGTCAGCAGGGCTGGTTCACATTGTCGAGCATCAAGGATTATGCTGTAAACGACACCGTTGAATTTACCAACGCCTTTACTGATTATGTGAAGGTTGAAAAACTGGCTAAACTGATAATCAAGGATAAATAGGAATAGTTTTTCATTTGCCTGAAAGAGACCAGCCGCTAAAATGTTGTGGCTGGTCTCTTTATAAAAATCATGCCGGGCCTGCCATGCTGATGAATCCCGGCTTATACCATCCGTATCAGCTTTTAAAACAGAATTCCAAAACAACAGAATCACTAAACCAATCAGAAGCAGAAAACATGAAGATCAGAACGTTCTTGAATTCAAAGCTCCTTCTCGTCCCGGTCATTGCAGTATCCATGACGGCGATGGCCCAGGAGCCCAACTCAGTCGCAATTTATTATAATCCGTTATTCGGGAACCCGTCAGGGAACGTAAAATGCACCACTTGCGGGCTTCTGGAGAAAGACCTTACGGCGGTTCCCGGGCTTAAGGTGTTTGAAAGACAACGGATCGACGTTATCTTACAGGAAACGACATTGGGCGGTTCGGGATTGGTAACGCCCGAAACAAAAGCTGAGGGCGGAAAAATCATGAAAGCCGCGACCATTATTCAGTTAAGCGGCGCTAATATCTCCGATGGCGATGTCTCAGCCGATGCTTCCCTGAATGCTCTCATGATCGACAGCAAATCGGGTAGAATACTCTCTGTTCTGACTGCCGCTTTTGATGAAACAGGCTCTTTTTCAAAACAAATCGCCAGCCTGTCGAATAGTGGTTTCGCTTCCCCGGTGGCGGTTCAAAAAGCTGTGGCGCCCCGCCGGCTTACCAGCGTGGAGGTTGATATCCCGGTTGAATACGATTTCAGGTATCACGGTGTTTTTACGGATGAAGAAGGGAAACAGGAAGTGCGCCAGTCCGATCAGTATGTTTTGTATGCTGATGGCTCAAAAAAGCAGGATAAGGAAAACAAACTGTACATCTCTTCTCTCAGGCTCCTGAGCGGAAATTTTTCAAACGAAAATTTCTTTGCGACTTTTGAGTCGGGTATATTTACGGATGAATACATCTCGATAGAGGGAAAATTCAACAAGGACAAGAGCAGGATCGAAAATATCAAATTCAGCAGGTTGTCGTGCGATTCCTATGATTACGGTGATAACAACCTGGGCTATACAAAGCATGACGACATGGTTTGGGCCGAAAACCTTGTTTACAATTCTGTTCTGAAAGGATATGAATATAAAAACGGCGTTTCAAATATTTCGAAAATAAAATCAACGATTGATCAGTATGAATCGGGTTCGGTTCCTGAACGAACGATCAATATTTCGCACCGGTACAAAAATATAGACGGCTCCCGGCTGGATTACGATAAAAAGCCTCTGGGGCCGAAGGTCTGGTTATACAGCTCGGAGGCCATGGCCAGGAAACCGGTGAAAAAGATATATCTCCGCGGAAACTGGAAGGCTTATGGTTTCGTAGCCGGATTGCTCGCCCGGCAATATCCTGATGCCGTACTTTACGACCAGACCGATATCTTCAAAGCAATTACCGGCAACGAAAGCAAAATTTCCGAAACACCGCCTTTGGTTAGCAACTGGAACAGCCCTGCAAAACCGGCGGTTGATGAAGCAATCGTGACTTTTACAACCTCCGGCGGCAACGATATAAGCGCCGAAGTGGTAACAGCCAGGCAAACGGGCATGGTAACGACGAAAAATCCGGAGCTTGATTTTTCGGGATATGCAAAGCCGCCATCAGGCGAAGAGCAAGTTGTTGATCCGCGTGTTGACCTGGTCAGGTTTTATCAGTTGCGCTGGAACATCCTTGGAAGCAGCATTATCAAAGAGATCGAAAAATAACCTAAGACGATTTCCGGTATTTTGATTTTTACTGCTTCGCGTGCACGCGGAGATCGGCATTCACCACCTTCATGACAAATACTGAGTAAGGGTTCTCAAACGAGGCCCTGATCTCTTTTTGGAGAATTTCCATCACCTTGTCGTATTCGCCGAAAACCTGGGTGCTCATCCCATTGGTATGGACTTCCATTTCGGGGTGCGAATTCAGCCGGTCGATAAAGGCTTTGATCGGTTCGATAAAATCGTCTCCGTGGAGCGGATAATAACTTATTTCAATGGAGATGATCATGGCATGAAAGATAAAATCAGGATTGACAAGACAACTGTATCTGATGATCGGAATACAGGGATTATTACCGGTCATGATGAAAACGCTCATCAACCTGCCCGGGCAGGAGCCTGAACAAGCATTCTATATCTTTAAAAAGGTAACAGATACAGGTTAAAGCGTATTATGTGTGCCGTCGCAATAGGGCTTGTTCTTCGAATGTTTGCAACCGCACAGGTATGCTTTACCGCCTTTTTCGGGAGTGAAGACTACCGGTGTAAAGCCGGTTCCCTCGTGGGATCCGTCGCAGAACGGCTGGTTTTGACTTCGGCCGCAGGCGCACCAATGATAGGTCTGGCCTTCTTCCAGGTCAACGGCAAAAGGACCTTTTTGAGCAATTTTGGGTTCCATGGTATTACGGTTAGGGGGTTAATGATCAGGTTCGGGAAGGAATAAAGCTACAAAGATTTGGCCAATATTAACCAGGTGACCTCTGTTTTTATGCTGGAAAAATGCTGCCCGTGACATGCTAAAAATAGGATGGCCATAATGCTGCAGCGTTTGGATTTAATCCTGTATTTTTGCAACTTCAATCAAGCCGCCGGAAATCCATAAATTCATCCGGGCGGCCAACGTTGTTTTGTATGGACCAGGACTTTGAAACGAATGATCTCATAGTAAATAGTCAGGATACGGATTCAGTAACCCGGTTGCTTTCCTGTTATCGTAGCGATGAACGTCTGGTTTCGCTTTCAGCTCTTTTCAACGAAGCTGGTATTGCCAGGCAGCGAATTCACCTGAACGGGTTGGCAGGGTCTTCGGTTTCGCTGGTTACCGCTGCATTGTTTGAATCTAACCCGGTTGTTCACCTTGTCATTCTCAGCGAGAAGGAATCAGCCGTATATTTCTGCAATGATCTTGAGAACCTGTTGGGTGAAGCCGAAACGGCCTTTCATAAAAAGCGGGTATTGCTTTTCCCTACTTCGTACAAAAGGCCTTATGAAATAGAAAAAACCGACAACAGCAACGTGCTGATGCGCACCGAGGTGCTGAAGCGTTTGAGCACCCGTGCAAAAAATACAGTGGTGGTCACCTGGCCTGAAGCGTTGAGCGAGAAAGTCGTTACCAAAAACTACCTCGAAAAGTCAACGCTTCATCTGAAGTGCAATGAGCCGGTTGACCTGGATTTTGTGTACGATATGCTGGATGAATATGGGTTCGGACGGGTGGATTTCGTAGCTGAACCGGGACAAATGGCCATCCGCGGAGGTATTATCGACGTTTTTTCCTTCACAAACGACTACCCCTTTCGTATTGAATTTTCCGATGAGATAGTGGCTTCTATCCGTTCCTTCGACCCGGCTACACAGCTTTCGATTGATAAACTCGACCACATCACCATTGTTCCCAACGTCCAGGACCGTGTGTTACACGAAAAAAGGGAATCTTTCCTGGAATTCATTCCCGGCAAGAGTATACTGTGGTTTCAGGATATGGCATTTGCCGTTGACCTGATCGAAAAGGAATACCAGAAAGCGAAAACGGCATTTGAACAACTGGACGGGCTTGTGGAACATCTTGGCCCTGAAGAACTTTTTACGGGGAAAGAGTCCGTAATTCATGGCATTGGTGAATTTCCCGTCATTGAGTTTGGCCGGCATCATGCCCTCACCGCGGATGCTTCCTTCGGTTTTGACATTGTCCCTCAACCTTCCTTTAATAAAAATTTTGACCTTCTGCTCGATAATCTTCGGGAGAATGCGGAAAACGGCATCAGGAACCTTCTTCTGGCCGACAGCCCACAACAGGTCGAACGCATCTATTCCATCATCGATGACCTGCTGAAAAACCGTGGCCTGAATCCCGAAGACATCAATTATGCGTCTATCAATCTTTCGCTGCACGAAGGCTTCATCGACCGGGGAACCAAACTGGCTTGCTATACCGACCACCAGATTTTTGAACGTTATCATAAATTCAGGCTTCGCGAAAGTTTCAGCGGGAAGCAGGCCATTACGCTCAAGGAATTGTATGACCTGAAACCCGGCGATTATGTAACCCACATCGACCACGGTGTCGGACGGTACGACGGCCTGGAGAAAATAGAAAACAATGGCAAGATACAGGAAGCCATTCGTATTATCTATGCCAACGACGATCTGCTTTATGTAAGCATTCATTCACTGCACCGCATCTGCAAATATTCGGGTAAGGAAGGCCATATTCCATCCCTCGACAGGTTAGGTTCCAATTCCTGGAACAAGCTGAAGGCAAAGACCAAAGCGAAAGTCAAGGACATCGCCAAGGATCTCATAAAACTATACGCCGAGCGGCGGGCCGGGAAAGGATTTGGTTTCGCGCCGGATACTTACCTGCAGCACGAGCTGGAAGCATCGTTCATTTACGAGGATACGCCCGACCAGGTGAAATCGACCTCCGATGTTAAACAGGACATGGAACAGGACTTCCCGATGGACCGCCTCATTTGCGGGGATGTGGGTTTCGGAAAGACCGAAATCGCCATTCGCGCTGCCTTCAAGGCCGTGAACGACAGCAAACAGGTTGCTGTACTGGTTCCTACCACAATCCTTGCTTTGCAGCATTATAAGACCTTCAGTGAACGACTCCGCGAGATGCCGTGCAGGGTTGATTACATCAACCGTTTTAAAAGCCCGCAGCAGCAAAAGAAAACACTGGCCGAACTGCAGGAAGGCAAAATCGATGTCCTGATCGGGACGCATCGGTTGCTCAGCGCCGATGTAAAATTCAAGGATCTCGGGCTTATGATCGTAGATGAAGAGCAGAAATTCGGCGTTGCGGCCAAGGAAAAGCTGAAACAAATGAAGGTAAACGTGGATACGCTCACGCTGACGGCCACGCCTATCCCGCGAACGCTGCAATTTTCGCTCATGGGCGCCCGCGACCTGAGCATCATCAATACGCCGCCGCCCAACCGTTACCCGATACAGACCGAGTTGCATGCTTTCAATGAGGAGGTAATCCGCGATGCAGTCTCTTATGAACTTTCGCGCGGAGGGCAGGTGTTCTTTGTAAACAACAGGATACAGAATATCCAGGAGATTGCCGGCGTCGTTCAAAAGCTGGTTCCCGATGCCAGGATCGCCGTCGGCCACGGCCAGATGGACGGCATGAAACTTGAAAAGATCATGGCCGATTTCGTGGAAGGGGAATACGATGTATTGGTTTCGACCACGATTGTAGAGTCCGGCCTTGATATTCCCAATGCCAATACCATCATCATCAATGATGCGCATCATTATGGGCTTAGTGACCTGCACCAGTTGCGCGGACGGGTGGGAAGGGCTAACCGCAAGGCATTCTGTTATCTGCTGGCGCCTCCAATGAGCGTGCTGACCGACGAAGCCCGCAAACGGCTGAAAGCCATCGAGGAATTTTCGGAAATCGGCAGCGGGTTCAACATCGCCATGCGCGACCTCGATATCCGGGGCGCTGGAAATATCCTGGGCGCCGAACAAAGCGGTTTTATTACCGAAATTGGCTTCGAGATGTATCAGAAAATCCTGGATGAGGCAATGCAGGAACTCAAGCATACGGAGTTCCACGACCTGTATGCGCATGAGGAAGAAAAGGAATTTGTGAAAGAATGCCAGGTGGAGACCGATCTTGAAATCCTGATCCCCGACGATTATGTCACCAGCAATGTGGAGCGTATGAGCCTTTACAAAGAGCTCGACGGCATCGAAGATGAAGATTTGCTGCTCACTTTCCAGGAGAAAATGATTGACCGTTTCGGGCCTGTACCGGCTGAAACCCAGGAATTATTCAATGCTATCCGTATGCGCCGGCTGGCCAGGGAATTGGGTATGGAAAAGATGATTCTCAGGAACGGGAATATGACCTGTTACTTCGTCAGCAACCAGGAATCGCCCTATTACCAGTCGGATATATTCACGCAGGTGCTGAAATATGTCCAGGCAAACGCTGCAACATGCAGGATGAGAGAAGCAGTGGGCAAACTAACCCTGACTTTCAGGAATATCAATACGGTGATGGATGCACTGGGTGTATTGAGGAAGATCGACGGGCGGGATAAAATTCTGCCGGCTCAGTAATTCAGCAACGATTGGTACAAAAAAAAAGACCGGTTGTTCACCGGCCTTTCATTTTATATTCGCTTTTATTTGGAGGAGGTCACAACTACCTGGCCAATTTCCCAGGTGGCGCCTGCTGAAGCGCTGCTCACATATTTAAAGCCAATGTGAATATTTTGTCCTTCATAAGCGGAGAGGCTCGCCTGGCCTGCGTCAACAAAAGTCCAGTTGTTGCCGGCAGCGCGTGTAAAGCCTGTAACTTCATTCCATGTTGCCGCGTTGGGATCCCCTGATCCGCTGTAATTGGTCGAAACGAGAACTTTCAGGTCATTAATGGACGTAATATAATTGATGGCTTCACGGAAGCTCATTTTTACGCCTGTTTTACCGGCAAGTGAAATCTGCGGTGAGATAAGCCAATCCTCATTGGCATGATTGCTGCCGCTTGCATAACCGCTCATCTTGGCCGATCCTTCGTCATAATCGGCCCAGCCCCAGGCCTGCGATCCGGTAACGCTGACGGCAGAAAATGACCCCAGCGCAGTCGTGAAACCTTCATCCAGCAATGTTCCGCCACCGCTGCCACCGCCGGTTCCCACCAGTATGTTATCGATGCAGTAGGTCGTTGTATTTGTTGAATTGCCTGTGTATTCGAATCCGATATAAACATTGCCCGTATAATTGGCCGGCACATAATCCGACAAATTGATATCGCCCGAGGGAACCCATTCGTAATCAGCATTGGCAGAACCAGCCACCGTTGCATTAATTTTAGTCCATGTTGCGGTATTCGGGTCACCGGTATAATTGGTGAGAATCCACACACTTAAGCCGTCGTGTTTATAATAGGCTTTTTCGGAGCTGAACGAAAGCTTCAGGGAGGAAGAATAGACAACCGGTGGTGTTATCAGCCACGCTTTATTTTCAGCGTCGGTTGTATTATAAGAGGTGGCCTGGGCATATTTTTCAGCCTGGAAAGTTTTACCCTGCCAGTTGCGTGAACCGGCTGCCGCCTTGTTGGTCCATCCGTTGATAGCCACGTCAGTGCTTGCAACAATATTGTCGAATTTTTCATCAATACTGGTTACCGGGGATAGTCCCGTGGCAGGGAATACAAAGTCGGCGGATATTGGTGTTTCACCCGAGAAGCCCTGCAAGTCGGCTGCATCACGTAAGGTTAACTGATAATCAGTATTATAGATACTTAAGATTCCAATTACTTTGCCATAACCGGCCGGAATGGTATCCAGGGCGAAGTTGGCGTAATTGCTGGTACGGACAATCAGTTCCTTTCCGGAAACAAATAGCGAGTGGCTGGTTGATGCATCTCCAGGAGCCCAGACGGTTGTTCCACCTTCGGGGAAATTGGCATTGTCGACGGATACCAGCATGCTCAGATATTTGGCATTATTAACATTATCACCCGGAGTGATCTGGACCGGTTCGGGCACACTTCCCGGCAGGCTGTCGCGGTACAGGTGCTCATTGATCATTACCTCCGGCAACTGGCCTATTCCGCCGTTATAATCATAGCCAAGCTGAATGAGTCCTTTATAGGAACCGAGGTACATACCCTTGCACTTAATGTAAACTTCCTGCCCGGGTTTGTACTCATTATACAGGTTTACTGCATTAAGCAATACTTCAATACCTGCTGTTTCGTCCTGGATCACGATTTTCTTGTAGAGGTTGCCCGATTCATCATTGGCAACCACTTTTCCCTTGATAATGATATCATCGGTAATGGTTGTCAGCGTACCATTGAGCATTGTTTTCAGTGTTTCAATGCTGGTATTTGACTCAAAATCAACATGCGGGATATAAATGGGCGGCTCGTCGAAATCGCCTTTAACACAGGCTGTAATTGTCAGTATTCCGGCCAGGAAGCCGAAGAGTAAAGTGCGGCTGATATATTTTTTCATGATCATTTGGGTGTTTTATGCGTAATGAATGTTATGAGGTGTTTATTATCCGGCATATCAGAACCTGAACCCTACGTTCAGGAAGAAGGTACGGCCGTATGAATAATAGTACTTGCCGGGAAACTTATCAATGCCGTTCTGCAGATATTCATGGGTGTAATCAAAACGGTTCTGCTCATATCCTCCCGAGATCAGGCTGGTATTATCCAGGATGTTGTTGACTGAGAAGTTGATGTTGACGAAGTACTTATAATTAATGCGGATGGATTTCCCGATGGATGCATCCACGGTAAAACCTCCGTCAAGTTGCTCCTGTTCCGTGATAAGTTCGATGAGAGGATCGCCTTCTCCCAGGTTGGCGATGGCGGCCTGGGTGCGGCGCATGGGGTTAAAATCAAGCCATATCCGGTCGTAATAGTTAACGTCCAGGTCAAAGAACCAGTAATTTTTATTGTATTTCAGGCCCACGCTTCCGGCAAACTGGGGCGTGCCGCCAAGATAGAAGTATTTGGCGTAAACGGTTTCGGTAGTGTCAGGTTCCGAACCATTATCGTAATTGATGGTAGCCTTAGGCCGGTTGGTGTACCTGTAGTTGCCGAAGGAAGCAACGGTGACCAGTTTCAGGTTGTCGATGATTTTGGTTTCGGCCCCGAATTCAATACCTTGGTGAATGCGGTCAACACCGGTCAGGGCCATGTTTACGTAAGTTTCGAAATCGTCGGCGTAGAAACGGAGTATTTTGGAGTAATCTTTAAAGAAGGTCTCATAAAGGGTGACCCGTGCGTTGAAGTTTGGAAAGCGGGCTACATAGGAAATATCGCCCGAAAGTATTTTTTCGTCGGTAATGCCGGGGGTCAGGTCGGCGCCGGTACGAGGCGAAATATACGCGTCGCGCAGCAACGGCGGACGCATGATATACGCTGCATTGGCCGTTACAAAATGACGGCCGGTAACCTTCCAGGTCGAGCCTGCCTTAATGTCGTACGTCAGCGTTGATTGTTTCTCCGATACGCCGTAAGAGTTATCGGGATTCCTTCCGTTGCGCATAAAGCCCTCACGCCAGTATTGGGTACCACCGAAAGCCGCGCCGATATAGTAATCGAAATGAGGATAATTGAGTTCCAGGAGTCCCCACAGGTTTGCAGTATTGCTCAGGAGGTCGTAGTTGTAACCGAAACGGTCGCCTTCCCGGATCACCCTGTTCGGATTGTTCAGGTCGTTCTGCAATTTTTCCTTGTCGGTTTTGAAATCCCGTTCCGAAAACTGGTCGATATCCACCCAGTATTTTCCGCCCAGCAGGTCCTCCAGAATTTTATAGTGAGAACCTTTGTAATGGTTGAGTTCAATGCCGCCGCTGAAGTTGCTGTGCTCTCCGGTTTGCCTGTTGATGCGCGAAGTGAGATACCACTGGTTCTGGGCGGTTATGTTGTTTTCAAGGATATAGCGCGCCTGTTTTCCTTCGAGGTTGGCCAGGTAATTGGTTTGGTAAAGCCGGTTCCAGTCAATCTGGCTTACGGAAGGGTCGTTCTTCCAGGCGTCAATAATGGCAGCCTGCACAACAGAATTAAGCGTATCGGTCGGATCTTGCATATAATTCGGGAGGTTGCGGTAGTAATCGGGCCGCGGGTCTCTCGAATTGTACCAGTTCAGGCCGGTAGTCCCTGTTTTCCCGAAACTGTACGACAGGGAAGTGGTTAAGGTAGTTTTTTCGTCAATGGTCCAGTATTCGCTCAGGATGAGCTTCGGTTCATTGACGGTCCGTATCCGGGCATTCCGCTTATCTCCGTTCTGGTAACCCCAGTTGGCATTGTAATAGTTTGACCCGACAAGGTCGTAAACTTCCTGCACCGAGGCGGAGTTCATCCCGCGGCGGGTAGGGGAAGCAAAGCCGGAAAATGAAAGGCTGTGCCTGGAATTGATTTTTTTCTCCACGCCCAGGAAGCATGCGTAAGCGTCATAAAAGGTGCCTTCAACATAGCCTTCTTCGCTCCAGCGCCGTGAACCGCTCACCGTAACGGCCCAGTCGTTCTTCATCATGCCGGTTGAATAGGTAAACATGATGCGGTTGGTGTAGGAACGGTTTGAGAGTGAATAGGAAAGCTTGGTTTGCTTGCGCTGTTTCGAAGCCCGTGTGGTGATATAGGAGGAACCGCCCAGATTGCCCAGCGAAAAGTTGCCCGGCTGCAATCCGTTGATGTATTCACGGTTGCGCATCACGTCGTTGAGCCCTCCCCATTCGCCCCATACGGCGCGTCCGGTTTCGGCATCGTTGAACGGAATGCCGTCGATAAGCACGGTTTCATATTCCGAATCATAGCCGCGGGGCCTGAAAAACATGGAACTGAAAGTGTACGAAGATGTGTTTACAAATATATCGTCGGATGAATGCAGCAGGCCCGAAACAGCCTCGTTATTCTCATCACCATCGTCGCCGATAGTGATCTCGGCAACGCCCGATTCTCCCTGAGCCCGCGATGGCTGCATTTGTAATTTGCCTACATCGGCAGGCCCATCGGCCACTGTTACCGGTACCGAAAGCGTTTCATAACCCGCCATGGTAACGATGAGCGTATATTTTCCTCCGGCGATTCCGTGCAGCCTGAAGGAACCGTCGTCATTGGTATAACCGGTCACAGATCCGGCCCCGACTGTGGCATGGATGATCGGCTTGTCCGTAAGTCCTTCCTTAACAACGCCGGAAATGCTATACGATTGGGCAAATGCCGTTGCAGAAAGAAGGAAAAATACGACTAGTGCGTTGAAGAACTTCATGTGTAGATTTTAGCTGTAAATACTGAATGACTTTAATTTTGAGCGGCTAATTTACGGGAGTACAAATGAACAAAAAAAAAGTAAATTATTGGTTAATGTGGTCTCAATTCCAGCAATTTCCCCTGATGTTCATCGTGATGAATAAAACGGTAATTTTGCCAGTGAATTCCAAATCCATGATGACTAATAAAAAACTCCTGTTCCTGTTCGCGGCCGGGGCTTTCATGCTCCTGGCGCACATTCCGTCATTAGCGCAACAACAGAAAGCAAAAGTTGCCACCATTGCTTTTTACAATCTCGAAAACCTCTTTGATACCGTTAATGACACCCTCATCAACGACGAAGAATTCCTGCCGGAAGGCGTAAATAAGTGGACGGACGAACGTTACCAGAAAAAACTCGCCAACATGTCGAAGGTGATTTCTCAGATTGGGGAAGAGTATATCAAAGGCGGTCCTACATTGATCGGCGTGTCCGAAATTGAAAATCGCAAAGTGCTGGAAGATCTTATTAATATGCCGGCCCTGGCTAATTCCGGGTATGGAATTGTTCATTATGATTCACCCGATTACCGTGGCGTTGACGTAGGCCTGCTGTACCGGAAACATGATTTCACCGTTATCAACACGGTGTCGGCAAGGTTGCTGATGCCCGGTCATGAGCACTGGAGGTCGCGCGACCAGCTTGTAGTTACAGGGTTGCTTGAAGGCGATACCATCAGCGTGATTGTGAACCACTGGCCTTCGCGCGGGAATCTGCCGCCATTCAGGGCTGAAGCTGCCCGGCTGACGCGAAGCCTCGCCGATTCATTATTCAGGGTGAGCAGAAATGCAAAAATAGTGATCATGGGCGACCTGAACGACGATCCGGTAGATGAAAGCGTAAATGTGATCCTGGGCGCCGAAGGCCGTGAACAGAAAGTGAAGCAGAAAATGCTTTTTAATCCCATGTGGAAGATGTATAAAGAGGGGATTGGTTCCCTGGCTTACCGCGATTCCTGGAACCTGTTCGACCAAACCATCCTTTCAGCCCCGTTGCTTGATAAAAAATCCGGGTCCTGGTACTGGCTGAAAACAAAAGTATTCAACAAACCATACCTGATATCTCAGCAAGGACAGTATGCAGGTTATCCTTTCCGCACCTATGCCGGTGGCGCCTACGAAGGAGGATACAGCGATCACCTGCCGGTTTACACAGTGATTGTCAAAGAAGTCCATTGATTCGTCTCATTTTTACGGCATACTTGCCTGAAAATAAAATTAACATCTCAAGAATGATCCTGCAAGGGATTCCGAACAATGAAACGACTCGCGTCTATAGTTCTGATGTTTTTTTCACTGGCTGTTTACGGACAAACGACCATTGCTGAAGCCCGCCTGCTCTCGTCCGGAACAACAGTGACCGTCAGCGGTATTGTAATCAACGGGGATGAACTGGGCGCCATTCGTTATATCCAGGATTCCACGGCGGGCATTGCAGTTTACGGAAATTCGCTGGGGAGTGTTCAGGCCGGTCAGCAAATTACGGTGACCGGTACCCTGAAAAATTATTATAACCTGCTGGAGATAAGCCCTGTCAGTTCTTTCACCATCAACTCATCCGGAAACCCGCTTCCCGTTCCCCTGCAAATCACCCCGTCACAACTTTCAGAAAGCAATGAGTCTCAACTCGTGCAGATCAGCAACGTTGCCTTCGATGCCGGACAGGGAAGCTCCTTCGACGCGGGGACATATACTTTCACATCGGGAGGGCAGCAAGGCGCGGTCTATGTTCGTCCGGGCCACCCGCTTATCGGCACCTCCATTCCATACAATGAGATCAGCCTGACGGGCATCTGTTCCCAGTACCAAAGCGATTACCAGTTGCTGTTGCGCGGGCAATCCGACATCACCGGCGGAATTATCAGCGTAAACATTACGGATTTGCCCCGTGCCGAAAACATTTCTACATCAGGCTTAACGGTTTCATGGATTACCGATGTGGCTGCAAGTTCCGGAATTTTTTATGGCAATACCCCTCAGCTTGAACTCGGCCAATTGTCCTCCGCCGGAAATACGACTTACCATTCGGTTGATATCACCGGAGCGCAGGCATCCGAACTGTTTTATGTGAAGGCTTTCAGCGCAAGCGGTACCGATACCGCCTTTGCACCGGTCAGGGTGTTTATTACCCAATCTTTATCGCCGGGCTGGATGAAAGCCTATTTTACCAGCAACGTGGATGTTTCGTTTGCTTCGGGCCCGTCAGCCATCTCGCTGGGGACAAAAGTGGAGGATACACTCATTGCATACATCAACCGGGCCGGCTATACCATTGATATGGCCATGTACAATTTCACCCTCGACCGTATTCCGTATGCCCTGAATCAGGCTGTACAGCGAGGCGTCAAAGTAAGGATTGTTTACAACAGCAATACTTCCAATACCTCGATGCAGTGGGTGCCTTCCATTCCCAAACTGGCCAGTCCCGACGGGAGTGATTACGGAATCATGCACAACAAATTTTTTGTTTTTGATTCCGGTTCTCCAAATCCAGCGGATGCCATTGTTTGGACCGGTTCCACCAACATGACCGGCCAGCAGCTTAGCAGCGACGCCAACAATGTTATCATCATCAACGACCAGAGTCTGGCAAAAGCGTACACCCTTGAATTTGAAGAAATGTGGGGTTCGCAGGATATGACGCCTTCAGCAGCCAATGCCCGTTTCGGGCCTTATAAAAAAGACAACACTCCTCACCAGTTTATTATCGGGGGAAAAGACGTTGAGAGCTATTTCAGCCCTTCGGATGGCGTTAACGACCGTATTATCGAAAGCATCGGTTCTGCTTCCTCCAATGTTGATGCCGCCGTTTTTATCATAACCCGCACCGATATCGCCAATGCAATACAGGATCGGGTGAACGCCGGGGTTGAAGTGAATATGATTATTGACAGCGAGAGCGATCTGACAAACTATCCCGCTGTTGCAAATGTTTTACACGGATTGGGAACGCACTTCACTTCCGATAAATATACTTCCGGGCTTGAACATAACAAATATGTTCTTATCGACCGGAAAGACGCATCATCGGACCCGCAGGTGCTTACCGGCTCACACAACTGGAGCACAAGCGCCGATACCCGCAACGATGAAAACACGCTGGTAATCCATGATGCCGGCCTGGTGAACCTCTATTTCCAGGAGTTTGCTTCACGGTTCATGAGAAATGGCGGAATTCTGGCTGTGCAAGAAATCGCCGCCGGCGCTTCATCTCTCGTTTGTTATCCAAATCCGGCTTCCGATTATGTCAACATCGATATGAAAGATGCTTCAGCCTATATTGAAAGCATCAGCGTTTATGACATGTCAGGGGTGTGCAGGTTCTCCGCCGGGGGTATGGTGAGGCAATCCTCGGCCGTGCTTCCGGTAAGTGAACTTCCGGCAGGCGTTTACCTCGTGAGGGTAAATACCACCAAAGGCTTATGTATGCTGAAGATGATAAGAAACAATTGATGCCGGCTTCAAATAATTGACTAATAACGATTCTCTTTTTGAAATAAATCCATACTTTCGTTACCAAAAATAACCGATCGTGTCCGACAGTCTCGTAATCATTCCTACTTACAACGAAAAAGAAAACATCGCCAAGATGATCCGTAAGGTTTTTTCGTTGTCTAAACCGTTTGATCTGCTCATAGTTGAGGATAATTCACCCGATGGTACCGGTAAGATTGTTCACAGCCTGATGCCTGAATATGAAGGCCGGCTTTTCATTCTTGAAAGAAAAGGCAAAATGGGACTTGGAACAGCCTATATCGCCGGTTTTAAATGGGCGCTCGAACGCGATTACAATTACATTTTTGAGATGGACTGCGACTTTTCGCATAACCCCGACGACCTCCTCCGTCTTTATGACGCCTGCGCTTCGTATGGCGCTGATATGTCGATCGGTTCGCGGTACGTGAAAGGCGTCAACGTGGTCAATTGGCCAATGGGAAGGGTTCTGATGTCGTATTTCGCTTCAAAATATGTCCGGCTGGTAACCAGGATGCCCATTTACGATACTACCGCCGGTTTCAAATGCTATACCCGCAAAGTACTGGAAACCATTGATCTGGATGCTGTCAAATTCATGGGTTATGCTTTTCAGATTGAAATGAAATATACCGCATGGAGTCTTGGGTTCAACCTGGTGGAGGTACCGATCATATTCACCGATCGTACCGAAGGAACCTCCAAGATGAGTTCAAAAATCTTTAAAGAAGCCTTTTTCGGGGTGATAAGCCTGCGGTTTAAAAAGATAGGGCCCAGGGCTGCCTAAACAGGCAGAAAGAATTGCCGGGAAAGTTCCGGCGGGTTCTTCCCTGCTTTCATGTAAGCATCAGAGACGCAAACATTTTACTCCTTGTCCTGTACAGGGAGTTTTTTTTATAATTCCTGATGAATCCTTGTATTCACTCGGGCCGCCGGATAAATGCCTGGCGGCCGGGAGTAGCAAATAAACCGGAAAGTCCGTGGCTTTCAGGGCTTATCAGCGGCATTATGATCAGGATGAGTAAAAGGATATCTGGCAGTGTAAAATCATGACCGGCTCATAAGATCGGGATGAGCGCGGGTTGCGATGTTTATAATCCGGTATTTACAGTTTAATCCAGGGTTAAGGTAAACGAAACATCCGTAATTTGCTGTTTATCGGTATTCCTGCCTGCCAGGTCAAAAGAGTGGATAAGGGTTATACAGAAATTCTTACCCGTGTTGATGGCAATACCGGGGTACAGGGTAAAGGAATACTGTTTCAGGTTATCAGAGAAGTATTTTTGGTACCCGAGTCCGGCTGCAACCAGCAGGTTGCCGTTAAACAGGTAATACCCGGCATCGGCCGACAACGAAAAATATCCTTCGGATGAGTATTCAGGTTCCGGTATGTATTTTGCGGCTTGCAGCGTAACATCGGCTGAGAAAGTTTCCGTCGGCGACCAGGTGAAAACGGCGCCCAAGCCGCCCTGTATAGCGTTTTCAGCGTCTTTTTTATTGATGGCGCCTTTTCCGAAAGGATAATTCACCCCGCCAATAGCAGCAAACCCGTATTTTTCATCCTGGAATAAAAGATATTTAACGCCCCAGCTACTCGTAGACATGTCGGCGGGGACCGTAACACCGATTTCAAGATTATCGGAAACGCCGTAAGTGAAGCGAAAACGGAGCCCGGCTTCAGCATTCAGGCTGTCGTTGGTGGAGTATATCCGTAAAAGATCACTGTTGTTATTCCAGTGTTTTTTGCTGGTAGTATACGAAAAACCGGGTTCAACAATAAGTTGGTGACGGTCAACGGCATCCGCACAAAAGGAGTTTAACTTCGATACGGAAAGTCCGCCTATTTGAGCGTTGACCTGAAAAGCAATGAGAAAGGAGATTGAGAGTAAGAACAGTTTACGAGAGTACATGCGCCGGATATCATTCATTCAACACTCGTGCAAAGATACGCCACTCTTTTGAATATCTTTGTAATCAAGACCTGAAACAAGTCTATGGAAAATGTATTCACTATACGCAATGCGTTCATTGTCAATGAGGGACGTAAATACAACGGATGGATAACCATTCGGGACGGGGTAATTGCGCAAATTGGCGAAAGCGGTTTAAAGGAACCTGTAACCGGCAAAATTTTTGATGCCGGGGGAAAGTTGCTGATTCCCGGCGTTATCGACTGTCATGTTCATTTTCGTGAACCGGGCGCAACCCGGAAAGGTGACATCTTTACCGAAAGCCGCGCTGCGGCTGCCGGCGGCGTTACTTCCTTCATGGAAATGCCCAATACAGTGCCTCAGACAACCACACTTGATTTGCTGGAAGAAAAGTGTTCGCTGGCTTCGGCAAAATCGCTTGTCAATTATTCATTTTTCCTGGGTGCGACCAATGACAACATCCGCGAAATTGAAAATGCCAATCCCGGGATTGTCGGCGGAGTCAAGCTGTTTTTTGGCTCTTCGACCGGCAATATGCTGGTTGATAACGCGCATGTGCTGGAGGAAATTTTTGAACGTTCGCCGGTGCCCGTTGTTGCCCATTGCGAAGATGAAGCGATGATCCGGTATAACAGCGCCCTGATGAAAGAAAAATTCGGGGAAGAGGTGCCGGTAAGTATGCATCCCCTGATCAGGAGTTCGGAAGCATGTTACAAGTCGTCGGAACAGGCCGTGAAGCTGGCACAAAAGTTCAATACGCGGTTACATATTGCCCATGTATCCACTGCCGCGGAGATGCGGTTGCTGGAAAATGGGCTCCCTCTTTCGCAGAAACGCATAACAGCCGAGGCATGTGTGCATTACCTGTGGTTTTGCGACGAAGATTATCAGAGGCTCGGAACGAAGATCAAGGTAAATCCCGCCATAAAAACGGCTTCCGACCGGGAAGAATTACTCAGGGGGTTGCTCAATAACAAGCTGGATATTGTGACCACCGATCATGCGCCCCATTTACCGGACGAAAAAAAACAGTCTTATTTTAAAGCCCCGTCGGGAACGCCGCTGGTGCAGCACTCCCTTCCGGCTATGCTCGAAATGTGCAGGTTGGGGAAGATTACACTGGAAAAAGTAGTGGAAAAAATGTGCCATGCCCCTGCCGACTGCTACAACATAGAAAGACGCGGATATCTGCGCCCCGGTTATTTTGCCGACCTTGTTATTGTTGATCCTCAGTCCCCGTGGACCGTGGATCCCGGTAATATACTTTACAAATGCGGCTGGTCGGTTTTCGAAGGAATTACGTTTAATTCGCAGGTAACCCATACCTTTGTAAACGGAAATTTAATTTATGAAAACGGTAAATTCGATCATTCGTTTACCGGTAAACGATTAACATTTAACAGGAAATGAGACTTTACAAAACATTGGTGCTGATCCTTTTAGCAAGCCTGGCCTTTGCCTGCGGCCCTAAAAAAGTGATTGAAGAAAAATACGAAGACGGTTCGCCGAAAGTGGTGAAATATTACGAAAAAGTGAATGGAGAAAGACAGGTTGTGCGTGAACAGCAATTTTACGCCAACAAAAACAAAAAAATGGAAGGCGAGTTTACCAAGATGAAGCGCAGCGGCGTGTGGAAAGCATGGTACGAAAACGGTAACCTGTGGAGTGAAGGGGATTTCAAGGATGGCAAACGCGACGGAATGGGAAAAGTATATTATGAGAACGGAAAACTGTATTTCGAAGGCAATTATAGCGCCGACAATAAAGTTGGAATCTGGCGCTTTTATGATGCCAACGGCAAAGTGATCAGGGAAGTTGATTACAACAAAGAAAAGGTGTTAATCGAATAAAGCCCGAAGGATCCATTCATTGACCGGTACTTAAGATACCTCGCTTTTCTTTAAATTTGGGATATCGGTCAGTGATTTATACCAGATAAGAAATCCACTGAAATAAAAAAAACCGGCCAGATGAGCCGGTTTTTTATTATATCAGGAGGATGTTACTTGGCGCTGATGACCAGGTATTTCGAAATGCTCCAGAAAGCCTTCGGGTCGGTGATGACCAGCTTTTCAACAGGTTTTTCCCCTTCCAGTTTGTACGAATTTGACGGATGGGTTGTGATGAGGGTAACCTTCGATTTCATGATGGGAATTTCATGAACCTTGGTGATGTCGATCTTCGTAAAGTTGTCCATGTTTACGAGGTTCTTCAGGTTACTGGTACGGCCAATGCCGATAAATCCGCCTTCCCGGGTGATGATATTCTTGGCCTTCAGTTCGGAACTTGTCCCGATCACATAATATGCCGTGTTCAGTTCAGTGGTCTTTTCGTCGATGGCCTGCTGCTTGGCCTTGTTATCGGAACTCAGGTTATCAACGGTTGCATTCAGGTTGTCTACCTGTGAACTCAGATCTTTAACCTTGATATCAAGTTTGCTGAGCGATTCTTTCAGGTCGGCAATTTCCAGGTCTTTCGATTCAATCTGTTTGTTCAGGTTATCAATCATGGTTTCGAGCTCAACAATGCGCTTGTCCGATTTGCTCAGTTTGGCGCGCAATGCGGCAACCATCTCCTTGTTCTTTTTCAGCAACAGATAGATTGAATTGATGTCGCTGCTGATCTGGTCCTTGGCATTCTGTTTCAACTCAGTAGTGCCTTCGGTGCTTTTCGTTATGATCATTTCTTTCTGTTTGATCGAATCAAGGTTAGCCTGAATGTCGTTGAAGGCTTTCACAAATTCAATCACAGTGGTATCACTCGTGAATTTGAGCGTGAGAAGGCTGTCGTTTTTTGCTTTGAGCCGGGCAATTTCCTCTTTTTGCTTGTTGCAACTGGTGGTTAGTAATAGCGCCGGAATAATAAGAAGGAAAAGGGTTCTCTTCATTGGGTGAATTGATTTAGGATGAATGAATAACGAGCAAATATACGATTAATTGCAGGTTTTTGTTTGTTTATTGCCTAACATGTTGAATTTCAAAATGCGGACAATGAATTTAATCGCTTTTAATGCAAATATAAGGCCAATAATTAATTTTGTGACAAATTTTGTTGCGATGGATTATCCCAGAGTTATCCTGAAACCCGGCAAAGAGGTGCCGGTATTGCGTTTTCATCCCTGGATCTTTTCGGGAGCCATAGCGTCTGTTAGTGAAAACCTGCAAGATGGCGCCATCGTCGAAGTGTTTGGTTCCAATGGGAAATACCTTGCTTCAGGCCATTTTCAGGATAGTTCCATTGCCGTAAAAATCCTGACTTTCGAAAGGCAGCCGATTGACCGGCAATTCTGGTACAAACAGGTCAGAAAAGCTTATTCCCTTCGTGAAGGGCTGAACCTGGTTTCAAATCCTGATACGAATTGTTATCGGCTGGTTCATAACGAAGGCGACGGTATGCCGGGTTTAATCGTTGATGTTTATGATTCGGTTGCGGTTCTTCAGGCGCATTCTGCCGGAATGTACCAGGCGCGGCAGGATCTTGCGGAAGCCGTCATGCAGATTTATGGCGGGAAACTCTCCGGCATCTATGATAAAAGTTCGGAATCACTCTTTAAAAATACCGGTCTGAGGGTGCAAAATGGCTGGCTCACCGGCGGTAGCAGCGATGTTATCGCCGCGGAACACGGTTGTAAGTTTGTTGTTGATATTGAAGGAGGCCAGAAGACCGGTTTCTTCCTCGACCAGCGTGAAAACAGGAAGAAAGCCGGCTTATATGCCAGGGGCCGAAAGGTGCTGAATATGTTCAGCTATACCGGGGGCTTTTCGGTATATGCCCTCAAATCGGGCGCGGAACTTGTTCATTCAGTCGATAGTTCGGCGCCGGCATGTAAATTGGCCGAAAAAAATGCTGCCATCAATGGTTTTGGCGGCGACCGCCACTTAGTCTTTGCCACGGATGCCAGGCAGTACCTTGAAACCATGAAACAGGGGGAGTATGATATGATCATTCTTGACCCGCCGGCATTCGCCAAAAATACTTCGTCGCGCCACAACGCCATCAGGGGATACACCTCGCTGAATGCGTCAGCTATGAAGAAAATCGCAGCCGGCGGTATCTTATTTACCTTTTCATGTTCACAGGTTGTGAGCCGGGAACAATTCAACGCGGCAGTAGCCGCTGCTGCCATAGAGTCGGGGCGGAGCGTCCGGGTGCTGGAACAGTTAGGGCAGTCGGGCGATCATCCGATAAATATTTTTCAACCTGAAGGAGAATATCTGAAGGGGTTGGTGCTCAGGGTTGATTAAGGGAGCGGCCATGCAACGGGGAATGGAACGGTGGCGTCTTTCGGCTCTTTGGGTGAAAAAAACCGTCCGGCTGTAAATATTCCGTGCGATGGGAGCGGTTATTATTCTGCCGAGAACCGTATATCTTTAATATTGAGCTGGATGGATTTGTTGCCGTTCCACTCGTTTTCTTCAATATGGTAACAGATGTCCATCGGCAATCCTTTCTGTATCCTGTTATATTTATCCCCCTGTTGAAAGGCTATGGAGGAGAATGGATCGCTGCGGACCGATTCCTGGAAAACCGTCATTTTTACATGGTTTTTGCCTACGATGCGCGCATAGCCTGTATCACGCGTACGCGGGGTCATAAATACCGGCGACATATTTCCGGGGCCGAAAGGGGCAAATTGTTTTAATATGCGCAGAAATTTCGGGGTGATCTGGTGGAGGTCGAGGATCAGGTCGATTTCAACTTCGGGCACAAGCATCCGGTCTTCGATGGAGGAGGCTACAATTTGTTCGAATCTTTCCTTGAAAGGTTTAAGATTTTCGGGTTTCAGTGAAAGGCCGGCGGCATAGGTGTGTCCGCCGAAATGTTCCAGCAGGTCGCTGCACGCATCGATGGCATCGTAGATGTCGAAATCCTTGACCGATCGGGCCGAACCGGTGATCAAACCGTTTGACTGGGTGAGCACCACAGTCGGGCGGTAGTATAATTCCGTGAGACGCGAGGCTACGATTCCGATTACCCCTTTGTGCCAGCTTTCGTTGAAGACGACCGTTGAACGTAATCCCTGTAAATTTTTATCGGCAGCTATCATATCGAGCGCTTCCTGGGTGATCTGGGAGTCAAGGTCGCGGCGGGTGATGTTGAAATCGTTGATCTGCCGGGCGATGCTTTCGGCGTCGGCAAGGCTTTGGCTTATGAGCAGTTGCACGGAATTCCGCCCGCTTTCAATCCTGCCGGCAGCGTTGATCCGGGGGCCGATGACGAATACCACGTCGTTGATCGTCAATTCCCTGGTGAAAATGCCCGTTTCGGTTACCGGCCCGTTTTCGGTCTCTTCCCGGCGAATGATATTGGCAACGTTCAGGATGGCTTCAATCCCGGGGCGGGGCTTCGAGTTGATAAGTTTTAATCCGAAGTAAGCCAGGATGCGGTTTTCACCGGTGATAGGAACAATATCGGAGGCGATGCTGACGGCTACCAGGTCAAGGTATTCGTACAGGTTATCGAAAGCGATGCCTGTTTTTTTGGCGTATGCCTGGATGAGTTTAAAGCCAACCCCGCAGCCCGAAAGTTCATTGAAAGGATAAACCGAATCCTCGCGTTTGGCGTCGAGGACAGCCACAGCAGGGGGCAGTTCATCGCCGGGCCGGTGGTGGTCGCAGATGATGAAATCAATGCCTTTGTCACGGGCGTATTTTACTTTTTCAACAGCTTTAATTCCGCAATCAAGGGCTATCACGAGAGCGAAACCATTGTCAGCGGCAAAATCGATGCTCTGGAAAGAGATGCCGTATCCTTCGCTGTAACGGTTTGGGATATAGAAATCAAGATTTTCGAATCCCTGCTTCCTGAAAAAAGTATATACCAATGCTACGGCCGATGTGCCGTCCACATCATAATCCCCGTAAACCAGGATTTTTTCGCCGGCATCGCGGGCTTTTTCAATCCGGCTGATGGCAACGTCCATATCTTTAAGAAGAAAAGGATCGTACAGGTTCTGCAAATCAGGGCGGAAGAAATTACGGGCTTCTTCAAAGGATGTGACGCCCCTTTGAACCAGCAGCCCGGCTAACGGTTCGTCAATGCATAAACTTGCAGCCAGGTCCCTGACCAACTCTGTATTTCCGTTCTCTTTAAAAACCCAGCGTTTTTCCATAAGGTATTGTAATCTCACAAAGTTATAAAAAAGGAAATATGGACACCGCTCTTATAAAAACATTGAAATTTCAATGATGATGAGCAAATCAAAATACCGGTCAGCCGGACCGGCAGCATGTGAAAAACCAGGATGAAGGATCCTGCCTTTAGAACGTTGACCGCATGGCTTCAACCGGGTCGAGACGCGAGGCCGCCCAAGCCGGAAACAAACCTGAAACCAGCCCGATAAATGCCGAAACCGACAGGCCGAGGATAATGTTGCCTGATGTGAGTACCAGCGTCATGTTGGCTGCATTCGAAACAACAACGGTTCCAAGGTAAATAATCAGCAAACCTAAAATCCCGCCCATCAGAGCAAGGAAAACGGCTTCGAAAAGAAATTGCAGCAGGATGAAATAGTTCTTTGCCCCGAGGGATTTCTGGATGCCGATCTGGGCGGTTCTCTCTTTCACCGAAACAAACATGATGTTGGCAATCCCGAAACCGCCCACCAGCAACGAAAAACCGCCTACAATCCATCCGACAAGCGCTATGACCCTGAAAATTTTGTCGAATCCCTGGGTGATGATGCTCATTTCGTTGATGGCGAAATTATCTTCAGCCGATGGCTTTAGCTTCCTTACGGAACGCATAATGCCCGTCAGTTCATCATGTAATGCATCGTTAGGGATGCCGGGTTTGCTTCTGACCAGGATGGCCGATTCGATATTATCACTGTTCAGGTCCAGGAAATTCCTCCCGAAATTGACAGGTAACATAACCCATTCATCGTTTGATTGCCCGAAAGTATCGTTGCCTTCTTTTTTAAAAGTCCCGATAATTTCAACTTTTTGCCCGAAAATCAGGATACGTTTCCCGATTGGATCGGCATCCTTTATGATTTCAGCGGTAATCTTATTTCCGACAATGGCAACAGGCCGGCCCAGTTGCGATTCGAGGGGGGTAAAATACCGTCCTTCGTCAATGTTAAAGGCCTGCACTTTGTCGTAATCATGCGATACGGCTACAATCGTGGCGTTTTCAAAAGTATTTCCTTCGTATTTTACGTTTTTATTTGTAGCAACATAATAGCCGGCTGCGTCGGTAAGCGAGCTGCGCCGCAGAATCTCATCCATTTCCTGGACGCGGGCTTCCGGGCGGTTCATGTATTTCCACCAGGGATATTCGTCGCCGCCCATGCTCCAGGGCCATTTCTGGATGAACAGCACATTGCTGCCAAGCGATTCAATGTTTTTGCGGATCGTGATTTCGATGCTGTCGAAGACGGTAAGCACGGAAATTACGGAGAATATGCCGATAGTGATTCCCATGAGCGACAGGAAAGTGCGGAATTTATTCGCGCTGATGGCCTGTAGCGCCAGGTGATAGCTTTCGCGGAATAAACGGAGAAACAGCATCAATAATGGGTTGAGAAGTGGAATAAAAATCCGGTTCAGGGCCAATCCTGCTCCTGGCCCCATAGCGTAAAATTACATCTTTTCGTAATTACTGCCCCGGGATGTATTCATTATTTTGCGAAACGGACCTTACCAGCCACATTTTTTAATATACTTGCATCCTTTATATGGTAGCCATTATGGAAGAGCTAAAACCCATCAGGTCAGCGTTGATTTCGGTTTATCACAAGGAAGGCATCGATGCCATTGCCCGCTTATTGAACAGCCTTGGCGTGGTGATGTATTCAACAGGCGGTACGTATGATTTTATCCGTTCGCTGGGATTGCCCTGCACCACGGTTGAAAGCCTTACCACGTATCCTTCGATTTTCGGCGGAAGGGTAAAAACACTTCACCCGGCGGTGTTTGGCGGAATTCTTTTTCGCCGTGAGAATCCCGGTGACGTTGCCGAACGAGAGAATTACGGGATTCCGCCCATTGACCTTGTAATCGTTGACCTGTATCCTTTCGAATCCACGGTTGCCTCGGGGGCAAGCCATAACGACATTGTTGAAAAGATCGATATCGGAGGCATTTCGCTGATACGGGCTGCAGCCAAGAATTATAACGATGTGGTTATCGTGTCCTCAACGGATCAGTATAACGAATTAATAAGCCTGCTGAACGAAAAGAAAGGCCTTACATCGCTGGCCGACCGTTACAGGTTTGCCGCCCGGGCTTTTGATATCAGTTCGCATTACGACAGCGCTATCTTCAACTACTTCAACCGGGATGCCGGAATTCAGGCCTTTAAGGTGAGCAGTCAGACGGCCAGGACGCTGCGTTACGGTGAAAACCCGCATCAGAAGGGAATCTTTTTCGGCAACCTTGATGATGTCTTTGAGCAGCTCCACGGCAAGGAGATTTCGTATAACAACCTCGTGGACCTTGAATCAGCCATCTCACTGATTGATGAATTTGCCGGGCCTGCCTTTGCCGTCATCAAGCATACCAACGCCTGCGGGCTTGCTACCCGGCCAGTGTTGTTACAGGCCTGGACTGACGCGCTCGCCGCCGACCCTGTTTCGGCTTACGGGGGCGTTGTGGCAACCAACCGGGTGATTGACGAAACAACCGCCGGAGAGATGAACAAACTGTTCATGGAAATAGTCATTGCCCCGGGGTATGAAAAAAATGCGCTTGAAATCCTGAAATCAAAGAAAAATAGAATACTTTTGCAGCGCAAAAATGCTGATTTTCAGGCAACACAGTTCCGGTCGGCCCTGAACGGGGTTCTGGTACAGGATAAAGACCGTTTTACCGAAACGCCTGAAATGCTGAAAGTAGTCACCCGTAACGCCCCTTCGGCTTCACAGGTCGACGATTTGTTATTTGCCAATATTGCCGTAAAACACCTGAAATCGAACGCCATTGTGCTTGTACGGAACAGGCAACTGTTAGGCTCTGGTTGCGGGATGACTTCACGGGTAGACGCATTGAAACATGCCATCAGCAAAGCGCACGAATTCGGGTTCAGCCTGGAAGGCGCTGTAATGGCTTCGGATGCATATTTCCCGTTTGCCGATTCGGTTGAATGCGCCTTTAACGCAGGCGTCAAGGCAGTGATCGAACCCGGCGGGTCGGTTCGTGATGTGGACAGCATCAGGTTTTGCGACGAGCATGATATGGCCATGGTATTTACCGGCGTACGGCATTTTAAACACTAAAATCCGACAACTTAAAGCCAGGTGTAAGCTGGCAATACTTTACTGAAACTGAAATCACATAATCTCAATGGGCTTATTTTCCTTCCTCACGAAAGAAATTGCAATGGACCTTGGCACGGCCAATTCCATTATTATCTATAATGACAAAGTAGTTGTTGACGAACCGAGTATCATCGCCATCGAACGCACTACCGGCAAAGTGATTGCCGTGGGTAAAAAGGCCCAGATGATGCACGGCAAGACGCATGAAAATATCAAAACCATCCGGCCGCTGCGGGATGGCGTTATCGCCGATTTTCAATCGGCTGAATTCATGATCCGCGAATTCATCAAAATGATCGGCACCAACCGCAGCCTCTTTCCCCCGGCTTTAAGAATGGTTATTTGCATTCCTTCGGGTATAACCGAGGTGGAAGAACGGGCTGTGAAGGATTCGGCCGAACAGGCCGGCGCCAAAGAAGTACGCCTTATCCATGAACCTATGGCCGCCGCCATCGGTATCGGCATCGACGTGCTGGAACCCACCGGCAACATGATCATCGACATAGGCGGCGGTACCAGCGAAATTGCCGTTATCGCCCTGGGCGGTATCGTCAACAACAAATCGATCCGCATCGCCGGCGACGATTTCAATGCCGACATTGAGGAATATATGCGGAAACAGCACAACATCAACATCGGCGAACGCTCTTCGGAAATGATTAAGATAGAAGTCGGCGCCGCCCTTACCGAGATTGATAACCCGCCGCCCGATTATCCCGTTCACGGTCGCGATATGCTCACCGGGATACCTAAGGAGATTTATGTGAATTATGCCGAAATCGCCCATGCCCTCGACAAATCAATCTCCAAAATCGAAGCGGCTGTCCTCAACGCCCTTGAAATGACGCCTCCCGAACTGGCCGCCGATATCTTCAAAACCGGTATCTACCTTGCCGGCGGAGGATCACTGCTGCGCGGACTCGATAAAAGGATCCATCTCAAAACGAAACTCCCGGTCCATGTTGCCGATGACCCGTTGCATGCCGTCGCCCGCGGAACCGGAATCGCCCTTAAAAACTTTGATAAATTTACTTTTCTTATTAAATAAACATCAGGAAAGGTAACCGCCGCAGCCATCCATGCGAAACATCTTGGCCTTCATAGTCCGGTACCATTTTTTACTGCTTTTCGTTGTACTGGAAGCAGTGGCTATTACCATGTTCGTCAATTCAACCTATTACCAGCAATCGGCAGTGCTGAATGCAGGCAACAACATCACGGGCAGGTTTTATACTTCGGCAAGCAATGTTACGGGCTATTTCAGGCTCCGCCGCACCAACGAACTTCTCTCCATCGAGAATTCCATCCTACGGCAGGGCTCCGGAATGTCGTTCCTGAAAAACGATACCAATACCTTCTGGAAAAACGATACGCTGTACAGGCAGCAATACAAATATATTGTCGCCCGGGTCATCCATAATTCAACCAACAAGCGCAACAACTACATCATGCTTGACAAAGGACGGCGCTTCGGCATCGAAAAAGATATGGCGGTGATTACCCCGGATGGCATTGCCGGAACCGTCGTGAGCGTATCGGAAAACTTTGCCTGGGTGATGAGCGTACTCAATAAGTACACCCGCATCAGCGCCCGCATTCAGAAAAACAACCAGATGGGCACCGTGGTTTGGAACGGAGTTGATTATTCCATCGGCACGCTGACCGATATACCGGCCCATGTAAAGCTTTCGCGGGGCGATACCATTGTCACCAGCGGTTTCTCGAACATATTCCCTGCAGGGCTTATGCTCGGCACCATCAAGGATTACAGGGTTGAACAGGGGGAACATTTTTATGTGATACCTTTTGCTTTCAGCGTCGATTTTAACAGCCTCGATTACGTCTATGTCGTGAAAAGCCTGATGAAGGAGGAACAGGATAAGCTTAAAGAAACAACCGAAGAACAAGGCAATGAATAGAGTCGTATTTCAGAATGTGATCCGGTTTGTCCTGCTCCTGTTGTTGCAGGTGCTGCTGTTTAATAAAATCAACCTTTACGGGTATCTCAACCCCTTTGTCTACATCCTCTTTATTCTCCTTCTGCCTTTTGAAACTCCCGGCTGGCTGCTGCTGGCACTGAGTTTTATCACAGGACTGACGGTTGACCTTTTTTCCGGCACTCCGGGCCTGCATACCGCAGCCACGGTTTTTGCCGGATTTGCGCGTCCCGCCATCATCAGACTGGTTGGCAAACACGACGAATCGGATTCATCAAAATTTCCGACGATCCGCGATATGGGGCTCAAATGGTTTGTATCGTATGCTTCTATCGTGGTTTTTCTGCATCATGCCGCCTTGAATTACCTCGATGTCTTTTCTTTTACCGAATTTTTCAGGACGCTGCTGCGGGTTATCGTTAGTTCGTTGTTCACGGTCCTTTTTGTTATCCTGATCGAATATATCTTCGTTTCGCACAGGGAAAAGCGCTGACCCCCGGCCGGGCCGCCCCGGTTATCCCGGTTTCCTTCTTTGAATCAGGCTCAGTTGGCGGGCTGAAAAGTCCTCGTTCCGTAAAGGGGTGTAGTTCCTGAATCACCTTGTGAATCATGCGGAGTTTGTCCCGAACACAGCCGGGTTAGTAAGGTTGAAAGTGAAAAGGAAAAGGGTGAGAGTCGGCGCGCGGGGAGTTGAACAAATATTCCGATAAGGCGGGGAGACCGTTTCGTCGTTTTAAGCCCGCATGGCTTAAAACTCCTCGCGGAATAGTAAGGCTAAGGTAGTCTCAGGATATGAGGCGAGGCCAACGGTCCATGGCTAAAAGCTAAGAGCTAATGGCTAACGGCCAAAAGCCCATAGCCAAAACTCAAAACGCAGAACACAGAACGCAAAACGCAGAACGCAGAACGCAGAATACAGAACACAAAACGCTAAACGCTAAAAGTTTACCTGCCTGGGCAAGGTTGTGGGTAAGACGGCAGGCTAATGGCTAAAAGCCAACAGCCAAAAGGATATTTTGGGGTTAGGGTATAATTCCTAATTTTACAGGGTCCACTATTTCCATAACCACCAAAATGATCAAAATGAAAAAAATTCTTTTTCTCGGCATGCTGTCCGCCTTAGTCATGTGGGGCTGCAAACACGAAAAACAGCCCGGATATACCATCAACGGGACCGTTACCGGAGCCGATACCGGCTGGGTACTTCTAAAAACGCGCGATGGTTACGACATGAAAACCATAGACTCGGCAGCCGTTACCGAAGGGAAATTTGTCCTTACCGGCACATTGGAAATGCCGGAAATGTACTACCTCATGCTGAAAGGGAAAGAAGGATTTGTGAATTTCTTCCTCGAAAATTCAACGATGACGGCTACCCTTTATGCCGACAGCATCCCGAAATCTAAGGTCGCCGGTTCGCCGTCGCAGGAATTGTTTCTGAGTTACAAGGCCAAGGAGAAAGAGTTTGAAACGCTGATGGAGAATGAATACACGCGTTACCAGGAAGCAGAGGCTGCCAATGACACCGCTGCGCAGAGGAGAGCCGAAAACCGCTACGATTCGGTTCAGGGACTCCAGACGGCTTTTCAGAAGAACTTTATCCTTAAGAACGGTAAAAGCGTCGTTGCGCCCTACCTGGCCATGAGCAATGCCTATCTGTACAGTCTTCAGGAATTTGAAGAAATAGACAAAGCCCTTGATACGTCGCTGGCTAAATCGAAATATGTTGTGAACCTGAAGGAGCGCATCAGCACATTGACGGCCGTGCAGCCCGGCAAAATTGCCCCTGATTTCAGCCTGAACGATACCGCCGGGAAGCCGGTTTCGCTCGCCTCGTTCAGAGGAAAAGTACTGCTGGTCGATTTCTGGGCCTCCTGGTGCAGCCCGTGCCGGCATGAAAATCCGAATGTGGTGGCGGCGTATAAGAAGTTTAACAGCAAAGGCTTTGATGTCCTCGGCGTTTCGCTTGACGGTGAAAAAGGCCCCTGGCTTGAGGCCATCCGGAAGGACGGGCTTACCTGGACGCAAGTCAGCGATTTGCAGCGATGGAATAATAAGGCTTCTAACCTTTATGGCGTAATGTCGATACCCGCGAATTTCCTTCTGGATAAAGAAGGGAAAATCGTAGCGTCGAACCTGCGCGGTGAAGCATTGCAGTTAAAAATCGCCGAATTGCTTGCGCCTCCGGCAAAATAGTATTGCCCCGGATAAGAAAAAGCCCGGAAGAGTAACCAACCGGGCTTTTTTATTCAGGATGTTACTCCTGTTCCTCTTCTGACCTCTTTTCGATGATAATAACCTGTTTGTCTTTTTGGGCGGGTTTGCTTTTCTTGACCTTCATTTCCATCTGTTCCCTGTGGCCGGGTCTGGTTTTTATATATCGGTGGTGTTGTTCCATGCTGGGGCAACGAAAATTGCCGGGGATGGCCATGGCGTCATCCATGTAACTTTCCATGTCGTCGTTGAAGGTGATCACCACTTTTTTTCCGTGCCTCTTTTTATGGACTATTATTTTCTCAGGATGGCCGTATCCGATAAAAGGCGCCAGATCCATTCCCGGTAATTGCGGAAACATCATGCCCTGAGGATTGTCATGGTATAAAGGGCAGCAACCCGGCATTTCGTTGTTTTTACGGTCTGCGTCCGAACGGCGCGGACACTGACCCTGACCGGGCGCTTCGATCCTGAAATCCCCCTCCATATCCGGGCATTTTGGGAAGCTTTCAGAAAGGTCTTCCCACCTGCGCTGCAAACGGAACATCAGCGAATCATTCAGCAGACTGTCCGGGAACTGTGTAAATGGTTCGCCCATTTCCGGGAAATCAAAATTGAACATTTCAAAATCGCGGTCTGCATCCGGATGGGGCTGTTTCATGCCGATGCCTTTTTCGTCCAGAAAAGCGTCGACGTCAAAATCGCTGCCAGCCTCAAAAGTTGTATCAAATTTTATCATTTTCCCGTTATCATCTTTCGAGATATGGATGGATATTGACGATTTACCGTCAGGTACGGAGCCTTCCTTTTCCTGCGCCGAAGCATAATTTCCGGCCGAAAAAGCAGCAATGAACATAATCAGGGTAATGAGGATGCCCGGATTATCGATAAGGCGTTTCATTTTTTGGTTGTTTTAATGTTTACTTTCGGTTATCAAAGTTATCACCAAATCAGGCCGATGGATGATCAAAAACGTTAAGAAGTGTTAATAAACGTTAACAAAACCGGGTTGAAACAGGAACGGTTTTAGCTCTTTTAATCCGGCCATTTCTCAAACGAATTTCTAATTTTGAGTTTTATTATCTTATTAACTGGTTAAAACCCTGCAATTTATTGCAGGCACTTTAGTTTCTAAAAATTTTTTAGATTTACAGGATGGAAGAATATAGGCAT
>Ga0209098_1000355_pt1 | contig 51892 bp, 44 predicted proteins | sample AD_JPNHW1_MetaG_FD_184429 | JGI IMG/M metagenome (GOLD analysis project Ga0209098, IMG submission 184429) | Active sludge microbial communities of municipal wastewater-treating anaerobic digesters from Japan - AD_JPNHW1_MetaG (SPAdes) (version 2) | ecosystem: Engineered > Bioreactor > Anaerobic...
TTATTGATTTCAGTTCATCTATACTAAAAGAGCCTACTAATGAGGCAACTTTTCCTGAATTACCATTATAATATCCGTCAAATAGGCCAATGTTATATTTGCAATGAACCTCTAATGATTTTAAGGAATCAGTAAAATCACTGGTTCTTAATGAAATATTTGCTCTGGATAGTTCCATTTTTCCGGTGTTTCCTAATGATCCTTTCAAATCAGCAGCATTGATTTCTGCAAGTAAAAAATCTCTTTTTTTACCCTCTCTTGGTTTGTTGAATTCTATCCCAACCTCCATCCTGGGTGTCTCCACAAACAAAGTATCATTTGTCCCGGTCATGGTAAATTGTGTAACCCTCATTTTTCCCTTTAAACGGATTTGATCCAGATTCATTTCGGAAATTTGGGTCATAGTCCCTTTGGTGTAAAGATCTAAGTTTAATTTTCCTTTTAAATCATATCCGGTAGAATCTAAAAATTCATCAGTGATAGAAGGTAAATCAACAAGAGCTTTAATATTTCCATCAAATCGAATATCCTTAAACACTTGGTCGACCAATCCGTTGGCTTCAAAGGTTGATTTTAAAGTATTAAATTTTAATGATTTAATATTTATTTTAGTGCTATCTTCCTGATTCATATCCAGATATATGTCGAAAATACCATAACCATCCGTTATCGGTATGTTTTTCATCTCTTGATAAACTGCATTAAAACGTCTGACTTTCAATTCTCCCGCAATGATTGGCATCGATTGATCATTGAAGTTACCATATATTTTTCCTGACATTTTTCCGTAACCGTTCAATATAAATCCTTCCACATATTCAGCAAAAAATGGTGGAATCACTTTGATTAATGCATCAATAGATTCAGTTTCAATGTCATAATCCAAATCAAAAACAAATCCATCATTAGGAACATCATTACCAACTTTTCCATCCACAAAAATTTTATTTTGCCCATTTTCAGCGAACAGTTCATCAATTAGTATATCTCCGGATTCAAATTGATATGTTAAACCCATTTTAAGTTTCATAGGAAAATGATTCCAATAAGGATCAGTTCCCATTCCAAGATACATGTTGGAACTCTTTAGTTGAAGATCTGTTTTAAAAAGAGCATCATTAATTTCCATGTTTTTTAGTTTCCCATCAAGATTTTGAGCACTAAAATAGATTTCACTTTGATCGTCAACATAACTAATAGTACTTTTCTCAAAACGGATAAAATTTAAGGAAATAAGATCAAATCCTTCAGAAGTTGTATCAGCGGGATCCTCTTTCATAATCATATAGTTCGCATTTCCGGAGCGATCACAATAGGCATGAACTTGAGCTTCGTTAAGTGTAATTCCGGATATTCTTACTTGATTTTCAAATAGTAAAGCTTTAATATTTAATGCAATATCGATATTTTTTGCTTTTAAAAATTGACTATGAGGAGCCCCTTTTACGCTGTTTTGCATGGTAATATTTTCAATTCTGACACAAACTTTAGGAAAAGTAGAGAAAAGTGTCAATTCAACCTGCTCTAAATCGGTTTCACAAACGATATAGTTTTTGAGTTGACCCTTGACCATTGGGGTCAGTTTTTCAGGGGTGAAAACTACATAGATCAGAATTAACCCTGCTATAATCAACAAACTAAGCAATCCGATTAACGAAAAACCGGTAATTTTAAGTATTTTTTTAGTTTTTGCTTTCATGTTCGGAATCTTTTTAGTTATGATTATTGAGCTTTGGTAAACGTAAATACTTTCCCGAAATCATCTTTATACGTTAAAGTTGTTCCGGTAAGTTCTGTTAGGGTATAAATTTTTGTCACAGTACCACCCATTTCAATAGTATGAATTTGAGTTAGTTGGCTGCCTGAAAGCTCCCAAGTAAAAGTTTGAGCCTCCTCTTCGGTAACATCTTCTGATGTATCCCAAGTAGCACCTCCACCATTCTCGTCATAACGAAAATATTCATCTCCAGGATTTTCAATTGTTGCAAAAGGGGAGGGGCGTGACCATTTTCCGATAAGCAAATTGGGATCAAAATATACGGGATCGATACAAGCACCAAATACGAGTGTTGTAAGAATAAAAACAGCGATATTTCTTGTAATTTTTTTCATGATTATAATCTAGATTTGAATAGATTTAACATGCAAAAATACAACTTTTTCTATTTATAATCTAACTTTTATTCCACCAAAGAAATTGATTCCGGCTTGAGGATAATAACCGTCTGAAAACTGCTCAACACCGCTTACATAAGCCTTCCACAACCATGCATTGCTTTCGTATTTCGCATTAAAAATATTGTTAATGCTAAAGAATATTGATACTTTGAAGTTCTTGCATTCTTTAAATTGATAGGATAAATTTAAATTGGTAATAGTGTACGGTTTTAAAATATAGTTTTCATTCGAGGAATTGTCGATATATTGTTTTCCAATAAATTTTGTAGCAAGACCAATGTTAAAGCTTTTTATTGGTGTAAAGATGAACTCATTTCCAACTACTATATTTGGTGAAAATGAAATATCTGTTGTGCCTAAATATTCTTCTGTCATGCTTAAAAATTCCCAGTTTTCATCATAAGTTTCTACAAATTGAGTGTAATCAAGAATTTTATTAGCACTTAATGTTGTATTAAAATTCCATGTAAAGTATTTATTTGGTTGATAATGAGATACGACTTCAATACCGGCTCTGTAACTTTTATCAACATTGCTCATAATGGCTGCTCCCACATCATTAATTTGACCAGTTAAAACGAGTTGATGATCATAATACATAAAGTACCCGTTTACATTTAATCTATATTTTTCCAAATTTAGTAAATATCCCAGTTCAAAATCATATAATGTTTCAGGTACAGGTTTCGATAATAGTGGAGCATCTACAATATCGGAACGGGTTGGTTCTCGATTAGCCATTGCAAAAGAGAAATAAAGCGATTGTTCCACTTTGTTTTTACTCCAATTATAACTTATGGATGTTTTTGGATTGAAAAAATTCCAAAAATAATACTGACTAATATCAATCATGTCATCGTCAATTCCCCCGATTTTGTAGCTAATTAAACGGTATTGCAATTCAGCAAATAGGGTCCATTTTTTGATTTGGTAAGCTAGGTTTCCAGCAACATTTCCTTGTGTTTTTTTACCGGTTCCGTAATACCATTCATAATTTTGAGGGATACTTGAATTATTTTGACTCCAGATCAATTTACCGTAATGTTCTCCATCATATTGATTTAATGAACCATTTACATTCCATTTCAAAGAGTTAGCGTTTGCGAATTTTACACTTTTGCCGGTTGAAAAATTGATTCCATAAAAATAGTTATCCAACCATTTTTGAGTTATAAAATCTGATCGTTTAATGGTTGAATCATTCAAAATATAATTTGGTAATCCATAGGCAGAATACTTTTTATCTTCTTTGTATTGTTCATAATAACCGAATCCTCTGGTTAGATGAGTCCCAATATTCAAGAAGTAACCTGATTTAGAGTTTACAATTTTATAAAAAAGTTGAAAGTGCGTTTGGGTGTAGTTATCAGTTTCATTATCGTAATGCAATGCATTTCCGTTTTCATCAAAATATTCTCCACAGCTATTGTATCTTCTGTCACTTTCAAGCATATTAGAGGGAACCCCATTCCATGCCAAGCCAGTTTTTTCATCTCCGAAAAACAGATTAAAGACTAAAGAGTGATGATATTTACTAACGGAATTTTTTTTGTTCAATTTTATATCAGTATTGAAAAACAATGAATTTAATCTGGCTTTAGAATAGTTGATATAGCCGTTGCTTAAAATATTAGAATAGGAAACCAAAACAGAAACCCGATCTTTATATAATCCGGACCCGGCAGTTATGCTATTCCGAAATGTTTGAAATGATCCTACTCCGGAAGAGATTTCCAAAAATGGTTTTGTTCCTGATTGCATGGTTGCAAAATTCATGGATGCCCCAAAAGCCGAAGAGCCATTACTGGAATTACCAACACCTCTTTGAACGTTCAGAGAACCAACGTTATTACCTAAATCCGGAAGATTAACCAACCAGCTTCCTTGTGATTCGGCATCATTAATGGCTACTCCGTTCATAGTCACATTGATACGGGTTTGATCGACCCCTCTGATTCTCATGTACGTGTATCCAACACCTGTTCCGGCATCAGAAGTAGTAATCATAGAAGGAATCAGATCAAAAATATTATTGATACTTCCATTTCCGAGGTTTTCCTGAATGTTTTGTTTGTTTAAAGTTGTTGCTGAAAAAATATTTTCCATACTTTTTCCTAATGATCCAAATACTTCAACTTCAGGCATTTGATGTTTGATTGTGTCCTTTGGATTGGGCTCGTTCTGAGCATTTCCGTTGAAAAATAATGAAGTAAATGTGAGCAAAAAGACTGCTGCTCTGACAGTTGTAAATTGTTGTTTTTTCATAACTCTAACAATTTTAAATGGTTAAACTTAAAATCGAAAGAGGGAATAAATCTTATGAAGTCAGAAACTCTCCCTACGTCGGCATTACCCGAATCAGGTTCATTGGGTCTGATCTCAGCCTTTCGGCACCCCTTTCTTATCAGCTGCAAAACTACTACTTTTTTTGTTAACATGAAATTATTGTGAAATTATTTTTTTGATTAAATTTATAAAGTACATTAATTCAGTTTATTATAATTTTATTATACATTGACCTATGATCTCTTTTTTTGATTCAGGGTCAATTATACCCTCCTCGTAACTATATTGAATTCCATTTTCATAGAGCGTTTCAGAGAATTTGATTTGAAATGTAATCCAATCTAAATCATATTTTAAGATGAAATAGAATCTTACCCCTTTTCGATAATGGTTAAAGATCGTAAAACAGTAATTAAGATCATTTTCATAAGCATAGACGCGTTCATCATAGTCAGGACAATCAAATAATGCGAACCGAGTAATCAAACTGATCTGTGGCTTTTGTAAATTGATCTGAATATCCTGTAAAAGTAGATATCCGTTCTTTGATTTGTTGATATTAAAATCAGGATCATTTGCCCGATTCATATTCCAATAAAATTCTGTTTTCAGATGCAGATACTCTTGCGCTTTCCATTTAAATGATATTTTTAATTTATTGGTATTCAAGTTTTCAATTTCATTGATATAATTCGTTCTAAGATTCTTATAGACGGTTTTATATTTATAAATGAAGTCTAAGGTTGCTGTCCGACTAAGTGACATTTGAATAGAAATTCCAAAATCTAAATATTGAGTTGGCTTTTCAACTAAATATTTTAACCAGTCGATTTGGTAACAATCGGTAAAAATTTCCAAAGTAGTATTTCTTGTGACTGATGTTTTAAAGGCAAAATAAATTCCGGATTCATTATTAAGAACACTGTTTTTGCTGAACCCATTACCCATTATAGATTGAAAATGGGTAGAATATTTTCTGAATAACAAAACCATTTTTGTACTGGGATCAAAATTGAAGGATACTCCTTCCAGTAATCCAAAACCACCATTTAAACTCATCCCAAATTCACCAAAACATAAAAATTTTCCGAGAATAACTTTGTGATCAAAACTAATATTCCCATTTTGAGAACCAATAAATTGATATTTTGAATATAATTTAGAATCATTATTAATACTATCAATACTCTTTAAAAATAGAGCATGAAATCCGAATCTGAACAATTTGAAGTTAACTTGAAGAGAACCACCGGCACTGTGTCCACTCAGTAAGCCCAAATCTATACGTTGTCCCCAAAAGAGGGACCCCTTATAACGTTGATTACCTAATTCTCCCGCAATCCCACGAAAGAATGAAGATTCGCTTAAACTACTCACTCCTTGTAAGCTATTGCCCGATTTTCGGATATTGATTCCACTTCCTTGAAGATAGCTACTCCCTAATATTAATCCTTCTCCAAATTGAGCTCTAAAATCACCAATGATGATTTTTTTTATAATGCCAATATTGCTGAATTGAATATTTCCAGAATAAAAGTCAAACCCTTTTTGTTTTTTATTCCATGTTAATAACTCTTCTTTATCTTTCTCACCTGAAAAAGAAATACTAAACCAATCATTCGTTTTAAATTGATATTTAAAACATAAATGATCAGCTGTGCCTTTAGTAGAATCAGGATATTCTTCATCTATTTGCGATTCCTGTTCTAATGATCGACCATTTCTGATTAATAATTGATGTTTTCCATATTTGAAAAAATGGGTCCAGTAATTTTTGGATTTTTTCACCGGTTTAACTTCCAGATAGGGGATCCATTTTTGGATCTCTTCAAAGGAAAAGCCTTCAATACCTGCCAATTCATAAATCGTCAATAATTCTCCTTGTTGATCAATATATTTTTGTAATTGATAATATTGAAAATCGGTCATTTCAAATATTTGCAATGCAACTTCAGTATTCAGTTGATTGATATTCCATTTGTTATGAGCCTTCCAGACCACATTTTCCTGATCCTCACTCATTTCGAATTCTTCAGGTATGGATTCCATATTTTCAACACCATCGATTATTTTTTCCATGATTGGAACTGAGGTGGAATCTATTTGAGCACTTAAGTTTAAAAAAAGCGAGATTATGAGACTAATGAGTAATGGAGTTTTCATAGTGATTTGAATCTTTAATGCCAGATGTATGTTAGTTGCATTTCAGGAGAACCTCCTAATAAATAATGGTATGAATACTTAGTTTTCAAAAATATATTTTTGTAATGGCAATAAACACCAAATCCAATATTTTTACTAGAAAAATCAAATGAAAATCCTAAATATTTATGATGAATAAGGGTGGAAAAAATAAAGTCAAAATAACCTGGCAATTCCTTTTTCAGTTCTCCCGTGATTATCATGTTTTTGTTTATAGCGTAGATTCCCAAAACCTTCATTATAATAGGAATTTTAAACAACTTTGATTCCAGATAAGATGATTTTATAGGATTATACAAATAAAATCCCATACCCATTTTGTTATTTATTTTTCCATAAAAAGAAAGTGAAAAGGTTATAGCATTTTTACTCTGAACATTAACAACATGTTTAAAACGATAGAAAAAATCTAATGAGAAAGATATCTTTCGGTTGAAAATTTTGGAAAATCCTACTTTACAATCCAAAAGCCCAAATTGGGAATATCCAAAATGGTTCATTCCAAAATGAAAACGGTTCTCCTTCCATTTTAAAACATAATTCAGGTTAAGATTTGTTAATTCTTCCAATGTATAATGATTCCCGACATGGAAATTCAATAAATTATGTTCCAGAAAATTTGTAACCGCTGAATATTCAGTCAAATGGGATAAAAGGCAAATTTGCTCAGCTGAAATTGTGGAAGAAAAATCTGTTTTTAAGGAATCCTGTGCGTATGTTGGTAGATTGAAAATGCATGGGATAAGGGAAATGAGTAGTCGAGTTAAAGTAGTCATTGCAGTTCATATTAGACTGCAAATATACTTTTTTTTTCAACGAAAACAAATTCTAAAAAAAAAATTATAAAATTCCTTTTAAGGCTTTTAATTCATATTTTGCCTTTATGAGTTGCATATTATGAACTTCTTTATTGATAAGTGATTGTAATTCATCGTTTTGCTGTTTGATATAATCATAAACAGTGATTGTCCCATTTTCTAATTGTTGTCGGTAACTTTGGGTCAATTCTCTATATTTTTCAACAATCTGTTGGTCTAAAATAATCAGATTTTCAATTTTAACGATTTCATTAATTTTTTCTTGAATTGCAATTTGATTGAATTTGGTAAAATCGGATTGTTTACTATCTATTAATTTTTTTTGAAGTTGGATAATATCCCCGATTCCTGCTGTCTTTGCCCATGAAATGATGGGAACATTGATCTTTAATCCGATGTTGTAATACCATTCAAAGTTATTGCTAAATATATTATAAGCGGGTCTTCCATATCCTCCAGTTGCATAAAGTGATATTTTTGGAAGGCTATTTGAAATAGATAATTTTCTCTGAAAATCAAGTCCGGAAATGGTATTTTGAAATAGGGTGAATTCTAATCTTTTCGAATCTAAATCGGAAGTTGTGGCAGAGAGTTGTGGAACAGTAAATTCAGCATCAGAGACACTTTGGCCGGTTAAAATAGACAGAGATTGTTTTAAGGATGATTGAACTTGTTTCAATTCCCCTTTTTGTTGCTGAATTTTTAATTGTTCCAATTCAAATTGTGCAACCGTATTTCCATTTACAACACCTTCTTTTAAAAGTTTTTGAAATCTATCAATTTGATCCTCCAGAGTCTTTTCCACAGTCTCAATGAGTTGAATTTGTTTATCTACAATTAATAAATTGAGATAGATCGTAATTATTCTCTCTTTTAATTGATTGATTGATAAATCAATTTGAATAATCTCATTTTGATTTTTGAGTTTTTCAAACTGTCGGTTGTAGATAAATTGATTGCCATCATAAAGAACTTGCGAAAAATCCATGGAAATACCATAGTAGTCATTCGACAAAGGATCTAAACCAAAAGAAGCGGGTAGGTGAGGTTGATCAGATTGATATCCTATTTGACCATTGAGTTCTAATGTTGGATATAGATGTGAGGAAACGTCATTTAATTTTACTTTTAGAATTTGGTCATTAAGACTTTTTTGAGTATTTTCAGATGATTGAGATACAGCCCACTCTATGCATTGATCAATCGTTACAACTTTTTGAGCATAAACGTTTTGAATAGTTAATAAAACTATTATTATAATGGAAATATAATGTCGCGATTTCATTGCGGATCTTTTATTTAGCAAAATTACATATTATTTATGAATGAATCGTATAATCTCTTCTAAAAGTTCTTTTTTTAAAGGCAAAGTGGGCTTTTTATAAGTTTCTAAATTGGCTTTTTGATCCATAGGTGACTCTTTCAAAACATGATTCATATTTTCAATAATGACCAATTTTGCATTTTTATTTCCTTCCCAAAGTTTTTGAGCATCTTTTGGTGTAACTTGTATGTCTGTGGTTCCTTGAAGAATTAAAATGGGTATTTTAAGTTTTGCAATCTCAACGGATGGATCATATTTGAACCAGGAGATCAGATAGGGTTGAATGGATGGTCGATAAATAGACATTAAATTTTTATCAACATTTTCAACGGTTTTGCCGACTTTTAAACTGTCAAGAATTTTATTTGATGCAACCATTAGATAGATGGGGAGTTTGTTTTTCAATTGTTCTCTTAATGTTTTATCTGCACTATCACCGATCCCTGATACTGAAATATACCCTTTCACTTTTTCTCTTTCTGCAGCTACAATTCCAATCAATGATCCTTCACTATGACCCAACACATAAATATTTTTAAAACGATCATCTCTTTTGATCATTTGAATCCAGAGAACAACATCATCTATATAATTTTCAAACCGGATATCTTTTTCTCCCGTCATGGCATCTTTGCTAGCCGCAATACCTCTTTTATCATAACGTAAAGTAGCAATTCCCTCTTGAGCTAACCCCTCACTGATCATTTTATAACTGTTAGCATCAACTCCTGCAATAGAATTTCCATTTCTGTCTGTTGGCCCGGAACCTGCAATGATGATCACAATGGGGCACTTTTGACAACCATTCGGGATGGTTAAAGTTCCATAAATGGAACCTGTTGGGGTTGTTAATGTTAAATCAGATTCCTGATAATTCCTACTTTGATTGTCTTGAGCAAATGAGATTTGTGAAAATAAAAGTGCCACTAAAATAACAATAATCTTTTTCATCTAAATAATTTTTTATGATTTTTTTCATTTTTGATGACGCAAAAGTATACAAATTAAATAGATAATTTGATGAACTTAAGTTAATATTTAAAATCAAAATGTTCATTTTTTTTTATTTAATTTTGCATAAAAATTAAACCTGTACTATGAATATTCAAAACTACCATTCCATCTTGTCAGAACTTCCTGTGCAAGTAACGTTGATTGCCGTTTCAAAGACAAAACCGGTTGAAGATATTCAATTGCTTTACCAGGAAGGGCAACGAGTTTTTGGGGAAAATCGAGCCCAGGAACTTAAAAGTAAATATGAAGTTCTACCCAAAGATATTGAATGGCATTTTATTGGACATTTGCAAACCAATAAAATCAAATATATTGCACCGTTTGTGAGTTTGATTCATAGTGTTGACAGTTTTAATTTGCTACAAGAGATCAATACTTCAGCGAAAAAAGTGAATCGAATAATTCCTTGTTTGCTTCAGTTTTATATTGCTCAGGAAGAAACCAAATTTGGTTTTGACAGACAAGAATGTATCGAAATGTTGGAAAGTGAGATGTTTAAATCACTCAGAAATATTGAAATAGTAGGGGTGATGGGTATGGCTACTTTTACAGATGATCAAGAGCAAATCCGAAACGAATTTAAATCATTACATGATCATTTCAACTTTTTAAAAACGAATTATTTTCAAGATAATTTCAAATTTAAAGAGATATCTATGGGAATGACAGATGATTATCATATTGCCATTCAGGAGGGAAGCACTATGATTCGTATAGGAAGTGCTATCTTTGGATCCAGATAGTTAAATTTCAATTTGTAATCCATCATAAGCAAGGAAAACATGATCCGGCAATGTTGGATTGATCTCTTCATATAAGCCCATATCGTGACTAATATGAGTCAGGTAGGCTTGTTTAGGTTGTAATTCATTAATGATGCCGAGTGCTTGAGACAGACAAAAATGGGAATAGTGCTCTTCGTGTCTTAATGCATTGATAACCAATAGATCTAAATCATGAAGTTTAGCTTTCTCTTTAGGTGCAATGAAGCTGGCATCGGTAATATAGGCCAATTTGTCAATCCTAAATCCTAAAATAGGAAGAGATAAGTGTTTTACATGAATCGGTTCCACTTCGATTCCATCTACCAAAAAAGGATCATCATGAACAGCATGTAGTTGAAAAGTGGGGACTCCAGGATACTTAAAAGTTTTAAAAGCATAATCGTAATCTTTCTCAATCACATTTAAAACTCTACGCATCCCATAAATGTTCATTTCACGCTCACTTCTAAAGTTGATGGGTCTAATATCGTCCAATCCACCCATGTGATCTTTATGTTCGTGAGTCATTAGGATGGCATCCACATGTTTGATTTTATTTTGCAACAATTGTTGTCTGAGATCCGGACCGGCATCTATCAATAAATTTTTACCTTGTAACGAAATTAAAGCGGAGGTTCTCAATCGAAAATCGTGAGGGTCATTTGATTGGCAAACGTCACAATCACAACCGATTACCGGTATTCCCTGAGAAGTTCCTGTACCCAAAAAAGTGATTTTCATGTGAATTCAAAATGATTGGCAAAGATACAAAAAAAGGCGAAAGGCAAAGGGCTAAAGGCGAAAGGAATATAAAAAAAAGGCTACCTTTTGGGTAGCCTTTGAATAAAATTTAATTTTCAGTTTTGGTTATAATAACCCTCTATTTTTTAATAATGGTGTAATCGAAGGTTTTTTACCTCTGAAGTTCATGTATAACGACATTGGATCCAAAGTGTTTCCTTTTTCAAGGATGTTTTGGCGGAATGATTTTGCAGTTGCAGGATCAAAAATTCCTTTTTCAACAAATGCTTCAAATGCATCATTATCGAGAACAGCAGCCCAGGTGTAAGAATAGTACCCTGCATCATAACCACCGGAAAAGGCATGTTTGAAATAGGCACTACTGTGACGAGCAATAATTTCCGGAATTAAACCAATACCTGCAAGATAGTTCTTTTCATAATCAGGAAGTTTGATTTGAGTAGGTTCAGTAATAGAGTGGTATTTCATGTCTAATAATGAAGAAGCGATTAATTCTGTGTTCATGAATCCTTGTCCATAGTCTGAAGCAGCATCAATTTTCTTGATTAATTCATCAGGAATAACAGCACCTGTTTTATAATGTTTTGCGTACATTTTCAAAACTTCAGGGTGAGAAGCCCAATGTTCAAAGATTTGAGATGGAAGTTCTACGAAATCGCGGGAAACACTTGTTCCAGATAATGAACGATATTTACAATTAGTTAACATACCATGTAAACCGTGTCCAAATTCATGGAAGAATGTTTCAACTTGATCGAAAGTAAGAAGTGATGGAGCATCAGCAGTTGGTTTAGCACTGTTTAAAACCAATTGAACGATTGGAATAACATTTTTTCCGTCTTTGGTATAATATTGTTCACGGAAATTGGTCATCCATGCACCACTGGTTTTACTTTCTCTAGGATAATAATCCAAATATAAAATTGCAATAACGTTGCCATTTTCTTTTACTTCATAAACATCAACATCTTTGTGATATTTAGGGATATTTTTGTTTAATTCAAAAGTGATACCATACAATTTGTTGGCTACCATAAAGATACCATTTCTAACATTCTCTAATGAGAAATATTGGCTCACTTCATCTTGATTCAAAGCAAACTTTTCTGCACGTACTTTTTCGCTATAGTATCTCCAATCCCATGGTTCTAATTTGAAATTGCCACCCTCTTTTTTGATCTCAGCTTGGTATTCAGCAGCTTCTTTTTTTGCTTTTTTAATGGCTGGTCTCCAAACTTTCATCAAAAGATCATCAACAGCTTTAGGCGTTTTTGCCATACAATCATCTAATGTGAAATCAGCATGACTCTTGAAACCCATAATTTGAGCTCTTTCTAATCTTAAATTAACGATCTCATTAATGATTGTAGTGTTATCATAAGGTCCTGACAAACAACGATTAGTTAATGCTGTCCACATCTCTTTTCTTAATTCTCTGTCTTTACAATATTGTAAAAGAGGTTCCCAACTTGGTAATTGAATTGTGAAAACATATTTACCTTTTGTTTTTTCATTAGAATTGCCTAGTTCTAAAGCTGATGCAATAGCATTTGCAGGCATACCTTCTAATCTTTTTACATCAGAAACAACTAATAAATATTCATTAGATGCTTTCAAAACGTTATTTCCAAATTGTAATGTTAAAGTAGACAATTTTTCATTGATTTCTCTGAAACGAGCTTGTTTGTCAGCAGGAACATTAGCACCACCACGAACAAATCCTTTGTAAGTTTCTTCAACTAAACGAATTTGAACTGGATCTAAACCAAGACTATCTTTAAGATCATAAACAGCTTTTACTCTTTGGAATAATTTGCTGTTTAACATGATATTATCTCCATGTTTTGTTATCTTAGGAGTAATCTCATCTGCAATTTTCATGATCTCGTCTGAACTCATGGCTTCAGTCATATTGAAGAAAACTAAAGAAACTTTACTCAATAATTCTCCACTATATTCTAGAGCTTCAATAGTATTTGCAAAAGTTGGAGCTTCTGTGTTGTTACAGATAGCTGCAATTTCTGCATCATGATCTTTCATCCCTTTTTCAAAAGCAGGAATATAATGTTCATTTTTAATTTTTTCGAAAGGTGGAACTCCGTAAGGTGTTGTCCATTCAACAAAAAATGGATTTTCTTCTACTTTCACAGGTTGCTCTTTCTTTTTGCAAGCACTGAATAGAAAGATAGATGCCAAAGCAATCAATGTCATTGTTCTTTTCATAATGGTTTTTAATTATTAATAGTTAGATATCGCGGTTTTATTTTACTTGGATTTTTGCACTATATGTTTTTCCGGTGCTGATTTCTTGTAATTTTAAAATGTATAATCCAGTGCTATAATCACTTACAGAAATTGTGTTATTTCCTTCAGTTAGATTTCCTTTGCTAATCAATGAGCCTAAAACACTATAAATTTCCATTGACATGTCAGCAGGAACATTAATATTAATAAAGTTATCAGCAGGATTTGGAGATAACCCAATTTGAGCAGCACTAAAATCTGATACTGAATTTGAGATACCACCCCAACTTCTATTAAATAAAACGATTCTGTTTTTATTTTGGATGGTTGCCCCACCTTTATAGAAACAAACACCTTTTAAGTTCACAACGTAACTAGGAATGGCTGTATTGATGTAGTCTGCAGCGAAATTGTCTGTATATACTACAGAATCTTGAGTAACAGATTCTTGAGTTAAACTGTAATAATTACCTTGAGTAAAGTTTCCTGATTGAACAAAAGTAACACTATTTAATTGAATCACTTTGGCTTGTAATGGATTGTCATTTGCAGCATCTAATTGACCTAAAGTAACAATAACAGGGACAACAGTATTAAATTGGGAAGTAGCTGTACAGTTGGTTGTTGGAAAAAATTTAACCATTCCAAAATAATTGGTCATAGTTCCCATTAAATTGGTAACTTTATCACCTAAATTGATGCCTGTAATTTTACCAGATTGATCAAAAATCATGATAGCACCGGTAGCATCTTGTAAATATTTAACATTGTTATAAGCTTGCGTATGAGTAACAACAGCTTCGCCTGTATATTTATAAACAGTAGTTCCAACATTAGAAGAACCTGTATAAGATGGAGCAGCTGCTCTTAAATCAGCGATTGTTGATACACTAATAACATTGATACCGCTACCAGTTAAATTATAAACAACATTAGAAGATAAACCAGCACCTGAGAAAGTAAGCGTTTCGTTATAATCCTGAACTGCAGATGGGTTAAAAGTAACATTCATTGTAGCACCAGTTGCTGTCATAATTGTATTAGCAGATAAAGTAGTTGTTGTAGTAGTAAATCCTGTTCCTGAAATGGCTACGTTTACATTTTGACCGGCAGTTAAGTTTGCTCCACGAACAGTGATAGGTAAGGTTACATTACCGTTTAGCTCAGTACCACCAAAACTTAAAGCACTAGGAGAGAAAATAAGCATTGGATCTGTCGATTGGAAAATTTCGATATCATCCAAAAAGAATCTACCATTAGCGGCCTGGAAACCTTCAAATTTAATGTTTGTCGCAGCTGTTCCACCACTAGCTACCACTGTAAATTCTGCCATGTCAGTAGAGTTTAATCCGGTTACTAGATAAGCAGTTGTGTTTACAAATACGTTAATTTGAGATTGATCACTTCCCCATTTTCTAGCTTTAAAACGGATAGTGAAATTTCCACCATTTCCTGATAAGTCTAATGCTGGAGTAGTAATATAACCTTTAGTTGAAGAAGTTCCAAGTTTAACTTTTCCGGTGGATTGATAAACTTTTGAACCAGTCCATCCCGGAATTGTGGTAATTTGATCTAATGTAGTTCCAATATCAGTAGTATTCGAGTCAGTGACTAAATTAAAATTTTCGAAAAGGATCTGTGCCTTCGTTTCAATAGAGTTTCCAACAAGTAAAAATCCTATGATAAGTGCACTAAAAATAGTTGTAATTTTTTTCATAATGGGTTTTATTTTTAATTAATAATGTTAGTATCAAAAAAGCCAACAAAGTTACATAATTTTTTGTTTGGGTAGATAAAAAGTTTTGTTTTTATCAATATAAACGATAACACTTTGAAACTCTATCTTTTGACCATTAAAAATGGCATAATTGGTAAATCCATAATAGGTTAATGTGTCTCCGTTTATATGATAAATTATCGTTGGATTTAGTTTATCATGATCATCAATGGTAGCTTCCAAGTTTGGATACAATTGATGATGAGGAACAAATAGAGTATCAGTAATTTGAGCTAATTTACCGACCCAACCCACTTGCGCGCAGATATAAGGGTTTATTTCATAATTTTTAACATGTCCGGATATCTGTTTTTGGTTTGGATGATAGATTGCTAAAAAGAGATCTTCGCCGGTATGTCCTAATGTAGTAAATCCGATGAGTGATGTTTTGTTCAATTTTTTTCTTAAAATGGGATTAATTTTTAATGATTTTGTTTGAATTTGAAGAGGTTCAAAGAATTGATTTAAAGATTTTTTGTAGTAACCAATAGTTGAATTTTTATTACCCATTGAAATCCCGGATGTCCCATGATCCGGCATAATAATCACTAAAGTATTCCCATCTTTTATAGCAAATTGGATTGCAATCTCCACTGCTTTATTAAATTCCAGAAATTCTATCATAGCTGTTTTAGCATCCTGATTATGAAGCGCCCAATCCACTAAACTCCCTTCAACCATTAAAAAAAATCCATTTTCATTTTTGGAAAGCGTTCCAATTGCTTTTTCGGTCATTTCTGCTAATGAAGGTATTTGAGTGGTGTCCTGATCGATGAAGTAGGGGAGTTCAACACGATCAAAAACGCCCCAATATTTCGTTGATTTACAATCTTGAAATTGTTTTTTGGTTGTTAGAATGTCATAGTTTTTAGATTTAAGATAATCGTAATAGGGCTCCAGATATTTGCTTCCACCCCCTAAAACAACATCTATGTTATTGTAAACCATTTGTTTGGTAAGGATCTCTTCGGCTCCACGATCGTAATAATGGGATGCAAAACTTGCAGGGGTAGCGTGAGAGAACTCACAAGTGACAACCAAACCTGTCGATTTCTTTTCCAACTTTGCTGCTTCCAAAAGGGTAGTCAATGGTTGAAAAGATCTAGTGGAATCAATATCGTAAAGATCCTGATTTGATTTTAAAGGGTAAATTGAAATATTTCCTTTCATAGCTGGTTGACCGGTTGCGTAGCAAGATCCTGTTGGGGCAGAATCACCGATAGGGGCATCAGAACATGTTCCACGAACCAAACCACAAATATAGGGATCCATAGCCAGTTCTTTTTCTAAATCTCCGGAAAGCCATTGGTTGTAGTATCGAGATAGCGAAACTAAACTAATGGCGGCTCCATCCGGAATCATAACAATCACGTTTTTTATTGGAGATTGAGAATACAGAAATGTTAATTCTATAAAAAGTATTGTAAAAATCAGGATTTTTTTCATTTTTTAGCATTTTAAGGTGGCAAAATTATGAAAAATGTATAAATAAATATGTAATTTTGCAACGATTATAAGGTTTAACTAATTTTTTACGATAAATATGAAACGATTTTTTTTAATATCCTTTCTAATAACGATTGCATTCATGGGGTTTTCTCAAAAAAATGTAGTTCAATTACCAATGGATTCGAGTTATATGCCATCAGGTTCCTTTTTTATGTATTTTCTGCCTCAAACTGCATTTAAAGTAACTATTACTGTTGAAAAGAATGAACAACTAAAAGGATATTATTCTGATTTTGCTGATAAAATGTTGGGTATCTCTAATGTTTTTTCTGAAAATAAAACAACTTATTTAATTTCGAAAGCGGATATCCAAAGCTTTATCATTCCCGATTCAAATTTACAGTTTTTGGTAGAAATGTCAAAAAAGCAGATTAAATCAGATTTTTATTTACAAATCTTGAATAATAGCATCAGACCAGTTGAATCAAAACCATACGTATATCAACAACCTACTCAAATGTCTGAATTTTTTAAAAACTATTCAGATCAGAAATTATTAGAAAAAGAGGAATCGTATGTTGAAACCAGAATTATTGATGGGGTTTTAACTCAAGTACCGGTCAGTAAAACCAAAACCATTACAAAATCTTTAGAGCAACAAGCTCAAGAAGCGGCAGATTTTATCACAAAAATTAGAAAAGATCGATATAATGTTATCACTGCAAATCACGAAGTTACATTTTCAAAAGAAGCACTTCAGTTCATGATTGATGAGTTGAATCAATTAGAGAAAAATTATTTGGAATTGTTTATTGGAACAACAGTTAAACAAACGTTTACTTTTGAGTTTATTGTTATTCCTCAAAATGATAAAGATTTAGATATTCCTGTTTTTACTTTCAATGAAAAACAAGGATTAAAAACTATAGGACAATTACCTCAAGAAGATATTTATTTTATCAAATTGAACCCTCAATTCAATTTGAGTCTCTATAATCAGCAAAGAGAATTATGGAAAAGTAATAAAAACTATAAAAAGCAAAATGGGTACCAATATCGGGCTTCAATTCCCGCTGAGATAGAATTGTTTCATCAAAACAGATCTATTCATCAATTCGGAGTCTATCCTGTTTTTCAGTTTAGTAAAATTATTATTTTACCAGAACATACAGATTGTTTTAAAATTTCAAATTATGCAATAATTTTCTAAAATAACTAACTATGAAAAAAACTTTAATCATTTCGGGATTTGTAATTATTATTCTTCTTTTAATCGGTGTTTTTGGATATAAACCATTCCTAAAATGGAAATTAAAAAGAACAATTAATAAAGTAGCTATTGAATATGTAAAAGATGTTCTTTTAATTCAAGATTATGATTCTATTAAAATTGTCAAATATGACTCCATTTCAGATTTAGGATTTGCAAAATTAAGTTTAGAAATGTTAGAGCAAATGAAAGCTAACTATGATTTTATGTATCAGGATGCTCTAATGAATGGGGAATCTGACGAAGCATTGGATCAAATAGTTTATCAAACAAAACAGATAGAAGTTGAAATGGCAGAACAATACAATTATGCCAATAGTGAAAATACAAATACAAACAATCTAAGAAATTATCTAGTTTATGCTACATATTATAAAGATGGAGCACCAACACAATTTTTATTTTTAATAACTCCGGATGGTAAATATTTTGATTTCAATCTATTTAAAGAATAGTATATTAAATTTTGAAATAAAAAAAAGGGTTTGATTCACATCAAACCCTTTTTTTATATGATCAATTTTATTATAGTTTTGATTGATTAGCAAATAAAAGTTGGTTCATTTTATTGAACTTTCTGATAATAATGGTATCTTGAATAAAGAATAAAATCCATAATATAACGGTAATAATTATGACCCCACTGTGAGAAAGTTTGTTATACATTGCTTCTGTTCCAAAGAAAGTTGAATTTATAATAATGGTCATGACTAAGAATGTTAACAAAAAGAAGCCCCACCATAAGCCTAAATAGAAATCGTTATTATCATCTTTTGTATCATTTGGAACAATTCCTTTATCTTTTAAAATATAGTCAGTTTCATTCCAAACTTCAGCAAAAACAGTGTAAGGTTTAATAAAGTTGTAAGCTGGAATGAACCAAGCTAAAAGTCCCCAATAAGGAGAAGTGCTTTTACTCATCCATGGTGAAGAAACTCTTAAATTCTTTAAGTTGATAACATTATAATAACCAAAAGCTAAAATTTTAAGTAAGAAAATAAAGATAGTTATATAAATTGCAACGTGGAAATTTCCCTTTGTTTCGTTAACTTGAGCTTCATAATCTTGATTTACTTTTTGAAAAGGTTCAAACATCATTTGTTCAATTGCAATAAGAGAATCAATACTATGAAGTGCTGCTTTTTTTTCTTTTACACTTGTTGTATATCTTTCAATTTCACCTTGGATATTTTTTAATGAATTTTTATCAGCTGTAAGGGCAAATTTAGTTAATGAATCTAATCTATTTTTATGAAAATCATATTCAGCTGCTGCTTGTCTTCTTGGTTTTTCAACCTCCTGCATTTTTTCTACACCTTTAGTATAAATAGGTTCATTTGCAACTAATTTCACATTTACTTTATCAAATTTCATTAGCATTACCATTGAAAAGATAAAAGAAATTAAAATGAGAATATTAAGAAGCATAGATACTTTTCCTAATTTCGCGTTGTTTGTAATCTTTCTCATCATTACATTATTTTTTATATTGTTAAAATTCAGATACTTATAAATTCATTTTTTTTTTATGAACCGAAAGCAAAAATAAAAAAAATCTTCGTTACTTTCGGGGAAAAAAATATTTTTTTTCATTTTACTTCAAGAGTTTTAAAAAAGGCCGCACCATTTTTGTAACGTCCTGATACAGAAATAGATTTAGTTAACTCATCTGATTTCCACACAACTCTTGCACTATTATTTTGGGTTGAGAGGATAAAGCCCCCTTCAATTCCCCATAATATATCACTGATATTTGATTCATTGATGGAGTAGTATTGAAGGTTTTCATAGTTTCTTAAAATATCGATAGGTACAGGTGCAAACTCAACATAAAAGAAATCTGCCATATTGGTTTTGATAAACTGGTGTATAGAATTAGGTTGACCTTTAGCATCAACATGTGGTTCATGATCAAAGCCTTCAAAAGTATACAATTTTTCTCTTCGATTTAGTTTTTTCAACATTTTATGTATTTCAAATGATCCATACATTTTTCCAAATACTGCCTTGCCAATACTTTTACTCACAATTTCAAAAGGAAAATCGTAGCCATAAGGAACAATTCTATCTTTGTCTCCATGGAAAGAAACAACTGCAGTATTTCTGCTTTTCAAATGGTTTAAATCATTAACTGCGCCCCACATATTTCCCACTGCTTTGATAGTAAAAGTATTGGTTAATAAATTGCCGGACCTCTCGATAAGGCCTAAGTCTGTAGTTAAGAAGCCACCTTTAGTACTTTCCGGTCTTGCTTCATTTTGCATAAATGCTAAATTTAAAGAAGTGATGGCTCCGGCACTTGTTCCACAAACAAAGATGAATGAGGTGTCAATCTGGTATTTATTTCTATTTTCTACCATAAATCTCATTGCAGCATGAGCATCTTGTACAGCATTATATCCGGTTCTTTCAACACTATTTTTACTTGGCAAAAAACCTAATCTATAATTTATTGAAGCTGTTGTGTACCCTAATGAAGCAAAGTATTTACAAAACTGAACAATTGGAGTAGACTCTTTGTCCCCAATATAAAAGGCTCCACCATGGATTACCAATAATAATGGACGTAGTTGGGCTCCCGCATTTCTAGGTTGATAGATATCCATTTTTAATTCCAATTCTCTTGTTGAAATGGTAGAAGTAATACCACGTTTAAAAATATTGAAATAGGATTCATTATCGGTCACATAAGAATCCCAATGTCCTTGTACTCTTGCAAATGTGACATTTTTTAAAATATCAACCTGGTAGAGCTCCGCTTTATATCTATCCGGAAAATGAGCAGGTTTTGGAATATCCTTATAAACTTCAACGCTATCTAAAACAAAAGGAACTTTCTTTTTAAGTTTGCGAAGTGATACACTGAAAAATTGAGGATCTACAATCGGTTGATTTCCAACAGCATAAAAAACTCCTTCAGCTTTTCTTTTGCCAATTTCACTGAATTGAAAAAAATAAATAGAATCATTGTAAGCGCTTTTATAATATTTTTGTGGTTGGTAGTAACTCAAATTAGCCTTAGGTGAACAGCCAAAAAACACAATGAATATAAAAATAAATGGGAAATAAATAATTGCTTTTTTGAAGACTAATTTCATATAGTTAAAATTTTTACAAAAATAAAAAAACTCTTCATTAAATTGGAAGTAAACGGGCTTTTTACCAGAACTTTTTTTTATTATTTTTGCTTCGTTTAAAAACTTAAAAAAATGAAAGACGATTTATGCGATCTGTTGATCTCCAAAGGAGAGTTAAAAATGGATGTATTTAATGCTGCATCAGAAACGATGCAGTTTTTTAAAGATGCTGCAAAAGAGTTTGATGATTATTACAAAACGAATTATTCGGAAGCTCATGAATCAGTTCCTGTTCTTTATAATAATAAGAATCAAAATCTTTTTCAAATTAAGTTTGCAGGAGATATATTAGTGTTTATGTTACACACTAATATCTTCGAATTTTCCAGGGATCATGAAGTAATGAAAACTAGTTATATCAAAGAGGATAAAGAAAGATCCTACTGTGGCATGATATCCATTTATAATTTCTTATCTGATTCCTTCAAATATGATAGAATTAATGATACCGGATATATGATTGGTAGAGTCCTGATTAATAAAGAACACCATTATTATGTAGAAGGTAAAAGGGAATTAGCACAAATTCTCAACAATTTCAATATTAATAAATTTAATATTGAAACTGCACGTGAAATATTACATTCTGCCATTAAATACACCATCAATTTTGATTTGTTGTTACCTGATTTTGACATGATTAAAATAATATCAATCGGTGATATGATGCAACTTGAGAATCAGATTATGACTATTCCAACCGCTAAACGATTGGGATTCAGATTTGAACGTGATGTGGAAGCTCAAAAAAAAATATCAGAATAAAGAGCTGACTCAATTAGGTTTTTTTGTACTTTTGCAGCCGAAAACGATGAAATGCCGCATTCGTCTAGCCGGCCCAGGACATCAGGTTTTCATCCTGAAGATCAGGGGTTCGAATCCCCTATGCGGTACAAATTAGCTCCTTTTTGGAGCTAATTTTATTTTAAGAATTTTGAATAAATATAAATATCATTTTTTAGTTTATATTTGCAGAAACATAAATATCAATAGCTATGGGAATTTTTGCTTCAAAAGACTTGGATTATATGCTTCAAAGAGGAAATGATCCACAAGTAGTTGAAAAGCAGTTTGCTTATTTCAAGAAAGGATTTCCCAACGCCAAACTAAATAGAATTGCAACAATAGATGATGGAATCGCCGTTTTTGACTCCGTTTTATTGTCAAAATTGGTTTTAGATTATGATCAATTAGCCAAAGATAAGAAAATTGTAAAATTTGTTCCTGCTTCTGGAGCAGCTACAAGAATGTTTAAAGAACTTTTTGAAGCCATTTTAATGGATGAATCTCAATATTCACCCAGAATGAACATTTTCTTTGAACAATTATCTCAATATGCTTTTTATAACGATTTAATGGCCATATGCAATTCTGAGAATAAAAAAGAGATTTTAAAAACATTGTTGACTGAAAACGGATTGAATTATGGAAATCTTCCAAAAGCAATGTTGAAATTTCATCTTTATAACGGATATTCGAGAACAGCTGCAGAAGAACATTTAGTGGAAGCAGCCCTATATGCTATGTGTCAAAATAGAGATTGTTATATTCATTTTACTGTTTCTCCTTATCATCTTGAAGATTTTAGAAATCTAATCAATTCTGTTATCACTGAATATGAAATAAAATATAAAGTCACCTATCATATTTCATACTCTATTCAAGATCCCAATACAGATACATTAGCTTCAGAAATGGACAACACACCCTTCAGAGATTCAAAAGGGGATTTATTATTCAGGCCAGGTGGTCATGGTGCTTTGATTAAAAATCTCAATGATATCAAAGCTGATTTGATTTTTGTGAAAAATATTGATAATATAACTAAAGAAGAGAAATTACAACCTACAAATGATTATAAAAAAGCTTGTGCTGCCTTGTTAATTAATCTTCAGGAAAAATGTTTTTCATACTTGAAATCAATTGATATTGGGAATCTATCTTCTGATCTGATGAAGGAGATCTATGTTTTTGCTTCCAAAGACTTAGGTATTTGTTTTACATCAGAACAACCGAGTGTTGCTGAATTAAAATCAAAGCTCAATCGTCCTATTAGAGTTTGCGGAATGGTTAAGAATGAAGGTGAGCCTGGTGGTGGACCATTCTGGGTAAAGAATAAAAAAAATGAGATTTCTTGTCAAATTGTTGAATCTTCTCAAATGAATTTAAAAGATCAAGAACAAAAAACAATTTTTGATCAATCTACCCATTTTAACCCGGTGGATATGGTATGTAGTACTATTGATTATCAGGGGAATCACTTTGATTTACATCAGTTTGTGGATGATGAAACCGGTTTTATTTCTGAGAAGTCATATGAGGGACGCGCATTGAAGGCAATGGAACTTCCCGGATTATGGAATGGTGCTATGGCAGATTGGATCACTATTTTCGTTGAAGTACCTATAGAAACATTTAACCCTGTAAAAACTATATTTGATTTACTAAAACGATAATTTACTAGATTTTGAAAAACTACGGAAAAGGAATTTGGTATGCCATTGGAGCATATTGTTTATGGGGATTGTTTCCTTTATATTGGCATTTAATAACAAAAGTATCAGCCTTTGAAATACTCGCACATCGCGTATTTTGGTCGGCAGTTTTTATGTTGGTTTTATCTTGGCAAGTATATAAAATAAAATTGATTCCAATCGTAAAGAATTGGAAACAAATGAAATTCTTATTGATAACCGGGTTTTTAATAGCTGCAAACTGGGGCGTTTATATATGGGCTGTCAATAATAACCATATTGTTGATGCATCATTAGGCTACTATATCAACCCGCTCATCAATGTTGTTTTTGGGTATCTATTTTTAGGTGAACGTCTAAATAAAATGCAAAAAATTGCATTATTTCTGGCACTCATCGGGGTTACCTATTTAACCATTGATTTTGGCAAGTTCCCTGTTATCGCACTCTTTTTAGCCTTTACTTTTGCTGCTTATGGTTTGTTGAGAAAAAAAGCAAAAGTTGACGCTATTCCAGCACTTGCGATTGAGACAGTGATGATTATTCCAATCGCATTATCATTGATGATTATGCCCTTTTTAAATCATACAAACACTTACGAATTATCGCATGGATCAACGATATTGTTATTGATTGGTGCCGGACCGGCAACGGCTATTCCTTTAATTTTGTTTGGAAAAGCTACGGAAACGGTCCCTTTATCCATACTTGGTTTTATCCAATATTTTTCACCTACTTTACAATTACTGATTGGGCTATTTGTTTTCAAAGAATCTTTTACAATGGCACATATCATCTGTTTTGGATTTATTTGGGCAGGTTTGATTTTGTTCTCCTTAAGTTTTAAGAAGAAACATCAAGAAAATTGCATTACAGAAGTATAAACTAAAAGATATACTATATTTAAGTTAAATCTTTTAAGTATTAAATGCAGAAATTCATAATAAAATCCTTACTTTTGCGAATTAAAATTACAAGATGAAAAAGATATTAGTTACCGGTGGTGCCGGATTCCTTGGATCCCATTTATGTGAAAAGCTCTTAAATGAGGGGAATGAAGTGATATGCTTAGATAATTATTTCACAGGAAGTAAGAAAAATATTGTTCATTTACTAGATAATCCATATTTTGAAGTTGTTAGACACGATGTGATTGCGCCCTATTTTGTCGAAGTAGACGAGATCTATAATCTTGCATGTCCTGCATCTCCAATTCATTATCAATATAATCCAATTAAGACAATTAAAACTTCTGTAATGGGAGCCATTAATATGCTTGGATTGGCAAAAAGGATTAAAGCGACTGTACTTCAAGCATCAACAAGTGAAGTGTATGGTGATCCAAATATTCACCCACAAGTTGAAGAGTATTGGGGAAATGTAAATCCGATTGGGATTAGATCATGTTATGATGAGGGAAAAAGATGTGCAGAAACACTTTTTTTTGATTATCACCGACAAAACAATGTGAAAATCAAAGTGGTTCGTATATTTAATACATATGGCCCCAGGATGCACCCTAATGATGGGCGAGTAGTTTCCAATTTTATTGTTCAGGCTCTACAAGGTAAAGATATTACCATTTTTGGTGATGGAAATCAAACCAGAAGTTTTTGTTATTGCGATGATTTGATTTCAGGGATGGTCTCTATGATGAATACAGATGAAAGTATTATTGGACCGATCAATATTGGTAATCCAAATGAATTTACAATGAATGAGTTGGCTCATTTGGTTATTGAACTAACCGGGACTAAATCATCCATTATATATAAACCACTCCCTTCAGATGATCCAATGCAACGACAACCTTATATTGAAAAAGCAAAAAAACTTCTAAATTGGGAGCCAAAAATCCAGTTGAGAGAGGGTTTAATGAAAACAATTGCTTATTTTGATCAAATTATTTAGATTGTAAAATATTGAAATACTGATAAATATAAAAATATTATTTTTTATTTATTTAAAAAGATATTTTTTTAAAATTTGTTGTATATTTGCGCATTAATAATCATCAAAAATTAAAGGAGACAAGCTATCGATTAGATTTTTACATTTTTTTAACAGTACTAATCTATTAAAGAAGGGAGACCTTATGAGACAGCTTGAAATTAGCGACAATGAACTTATCCTAAGTTATGTTAATGGTGATGAATCAGCACTAAAGTATTTAATTCAACGTCATCAAAAAAAGATTTTTACTTATATCTTATTGTCAGTTAAGAATAGAGAGTTAGCTGAAGATATATTTCAAGATACTTTTATTAAAGTTGTAAACACACTTCGTTCAGGTTCCTACAAAGAAGAAGGTAAGTTTGTTCAATGGGTAATGAGAATTGCGAATAATTTAAAAATTGACTATTATCGTAAAGTTCAAAGAATGCCTGCTTTTGAATCCGGGGATGATTTTGATATTTTTGATGTTTTGAATGGGACAGATTGTTCAGTTGAGCAAAAAATAATCGAAGAACAAATCAACGAAGATGTTAAGGCTTTAGTTCAACTGTTACCAGATGAACAAAGAGAAGTTCTTGAGATGAGAATCTATGAGGATATCAGTTTCAAAGATATCGCCGAAATGACGAATGTAAGTATTAACACAGCTCTAGGTAGAATGAGATATGCGTTAATTAATCTTCGCAAACTAATTAAAGAGAATAATGTTATTATTTGTTAATAGTAACTTTATTTTCAACAACCAACAATATTTTTAATTGGGTGCCGTTCTATAGCTATAAAGTGATCGTTTTTAATACTTTTGCCTATGGAAAAAAATATTACCCTTTTGAAACAAAACAATAAAAACCAAAATCTAAGACCCAGAAAACATGTCATTGAAACTATTTTAAATTATTCAAAAAACATGGAAGTGTTTTCCACCAAGATAGGATGTTTTATTGTAATCAACAATTAAAAGAGCGGTTTTAAACTGCTCTTTTTTTATTCAAACCATTTTGGAAATTGATCCAATTGGAGATATTGAATCGTTTTTTTTCCGCTTGGAGAGATGGTTGGGACTAAAGTACCGAACAATTGTCGTATGAAATAGATCCGCTCTTGCTGTGATTGAAAAGGGGTATACTTCCCTTTTTTCTGTCTTGACATAGTTAGCGCCAAACTTTTAAATTTATCGTTTTTATTTAAAAATTGTTCCGTTTTAAACAAATTAACAATTTCCAAAAGGGTGTCCTGAACATTATTAAACTCTTCATCAATAGGAGTTCCATTTACAGCAAATGAAGTTGAGTCGATCTGTTCCAAATCAAAGCCCAATTGATAAAGTTCTTTTTTAATTTCCAAAATCATCTCCATCTGAGAGGAACTAAAAGTCACCATCTCCGGAAATAAACTTTGCTGAACAATAATAGGCGTGTTTTGAAGTGCATCTAGATATTGCTCATACAAAATACGTTCTCTTGAATTCAAAATATCAATAACTGCAACTTGTTTTTCGAAATTACAAATGAGATACCTATCTGTAAAATTAAAACAGGATAATTGATCGTTATTCAGAAATGAGAATTGTTCGTCCTCTTGTTTCTCTTCAAAAAACAAAGAATGGTTCTCCCTCTCCTCATTTTGAGTTTGCTCCGGATTGTTTTTCAAATCAGATAAAAAATGATTCCACTCTTGAAATGATTGATTAGGAGTAAAATCATTTTTTTTATATGAAGAGGCAGTTGTTTTTGAATTAAATGGGTTATAGTCAGGATTTAGAGTAATTGTAGGTGGTTTGATTACTGACTGATCTTTGATCTGAGACACATCCATTCCGGGTTCATAATCAAAATCGATTTGAGGTGTTAAAGATAGTGTACCTAGAGCTTTTCTTACAGTTGCATGAAGAATACCGTAAATCAATTTCTCGTCTTGAAACTTTACATCAATTTTAGTTGGACTAATATTAACATCTATAGAAGCCGGATCTAAATCTATTTTAATAAAAAAGGCAGGTTTGTAACCATCAGGGATCATCTCTTTATAGGCGCTTTCAATAGCATGTTTCAGATAAAAATGGTATACAAACCGATTGTTAACAAAAATGTACTGGTCATTTTTCTTTTTTCGAGCGTTTTCAGGTTTAGCAATAAATCCGGAAATGGAAATATCACCCGTTGACTGTTCGACAGGGAACAATTTGTCTTTCAAATGATTTCCAAAAACATTTACAATTCTGGTTTTAAAATTACCAGCAGGTAATTGCATGATCAGATTGTTGTTGTGATAAAAAGAAAAACTGATATTAGTATGAATGAGAGCGACTCTATAGAATTCTTCTTCGATATGAGAGAATTCAATAGAATCAGACTTCAAGAAATTTCTTCTGGCTGGAACGTTAAAAAACAGGTTCTTAACCGAGATAGAGGTTCCATCCTGAGTTGCTATTGGAATATGTTCTTTGATAGCTGACCCTTCAATAAGTAATTGGGTGCCAATATTATCTTCAGCTTGTTTGGTTTTAAGCTCGACATGTGCAATGGCGGCAATAGATGCCAGCGCTTCACCTCTAAAACCTTTGGTAGTAAGGTGAAAAAGGTCGTCTGCACAAGAAATCTTAGAAGTAGCATGTCTTTCAAAGCAAAGGCGAGCATCAGAAAAGCTCATACCATTACCATTATCTACGATTTGGATAAGTGTTTTTCCGGAATCTTTAATGATAAGTTGGATTTGAGTAGAACCTGCATCAACAGCATTTTCGATCAATTCTTTAACGGCGGACGCTGGTCTTTGCACCACTTCACCGGCAGCGATTTGGTTAGCGACGTTTTCGGGAAGAAGGTGGATGATGTCAGACATATGAGAAGAGGAAGATTATTTCATAAAGAATTTATAGTAAACGAAAATAAGGAGAAAAAGGATAAAGACGATCCAGACGATAGATTTGAAATTAGAGATCCCTTGTTTTTTATTATGTCTTCTTTGGCCCCAACTTCTATGAAGTCTTTCAGCGAACTCATCGGAGTTATATTCTGAGGAGTTACGTTTAGGTTTTTCATCATCAGGGACGAAGAATTGAGGTTTATAGTTAAATTTTCTCGAATCGGGTCTATGAAAAAATGTAAAATTCATAATTTAATAATTTTTACAAAAGTACAAAAAAGAATGAAATGGGGGTGGGGAGAGGATAAAAAAATTGGGATTATTTTTTTTTAAAATGTCCAAAATTTCCCAACACATAAGTGTTCCCGGAAAATGTGGATACTCTTGGATTTAATTTTGATTATTTTGCAATTCATTAAAATTTAATAAGATGTAAAATATATTTTCCACACTTTATCGAAACACTTGTGTGCTTTCATCCTCAATAGAAGAGTCATAACTAATTTTCACTCTAAGATTCAAATAAAAATTCACCCCCTAATTCTACAACTTCTCTTCTACAAAATTGAATTTCTCCCTTAACCTTTCCTTAAGGGCATAATTTGCTGTTTTTGTAAAATAACTTAGAACCCTTTCGGGATAAATACTAAATAAACATTATACTTTCCTTATAACCTATCTTTCCTTTTTTATTTTGTAAGCTATCCATTGCTAGATGATACTCATTTAGTTCATAATTTCGGTATTTCAGTTTATGAAGAAACCATTTGATATAATTTTGAAGATATTTGGTAGCGACACCTCTAAAACGTTTGAGCCAATTTGAAAAAAGATTAGCAACTACTTTAACAGTTTCAATGTCAAAGAATTTGTATCTATTTTTAATTTTATGATCATCTTTGCAAACGAGATAGCTCAATTTTTTTTCTTGAAGAGTTAATTTTAGTACAGGATCTTCATCCATTAAGATTTTCTTAGAATTTTTGATTTTAGGATAAAGATTTATCTTTAATTCTGATTTATTCAAATCGCCTAACTGAATTACTTTCATGTCTAATTTACCTTTTCTGGAGAAAGCGACAGCGATTTGAACTATAGGAACAATACCGGGAGGTTCACAAAGTTTGGGCGTTTTTTTATGTTTTTTTAAAAGGGTTGTCTTTGGATCAGGAGGTCTAAAGCCGAAAAATCCTTCAGGTTTTTCCCCTTTTCTAGATATTTTTTTTGGAAGTATCATTATTTCGACAATCCCATCTAGGGTTGAAGGTATAATCTTTTCCATAGATCCAAATAATTTTTTATTCCATTCGAAAGAAGTATTAAGAGATATTTTCAATGTTTCACTGCAATGTCTAAGGGACCCTGATTGATCCATACGAAGAGGAATATAATCGAAGAGTTTCTTTTTTAATTTGAGATGTTGTAAGAAAGTGCCTGAGTAGAGGGAATAGCTTTTTTTACAATTATTACAGAAGAAACGAGGTGTTTTATTCTTCATTTTTCCGTTTTTTACTACTTTATCAGAACCACAATGTGGACATTTAGCACCGTTAATATTAATGATTTCTTCCACGAATAGGTCAAATGCAGAGATAGAATTCTCGTTAGAGGTTTGATTTTGAAAGAAAGCTTTTTCGGAATCGGATAAAATTTGTTTGTTTTCAGCAAAGATGTTAGGAGTTTTCATAGCGATTGTAGATTAAATGAGTATTAAATTAGTTGCAACAAATATAAAAAAAAATAGAATCAAAAACAAATCAAATAATAAAAAATGCACGAAAATATCAACAAATCAACTGTTTCGGGAAAGTGTGGAAATGAAATCCGATAACAAAATGAAAATCAACTAAAAATAAAAATTGTTCAATTTGAATTCAATTGTATCCACACTTTCTCGGAATATTTATGTACTCGGGAAATTTGTCCGCATATATTAATATTTATTATATTTTTGCACTTTAACCCTATAATTATGGAAGAGTTCATTAACAAGCGAATACAATCTTGGCTTGATGGAAATTATGACGAATATTCGAAAAATTGGATCCAATTTAATAAAACCGAAAATCCTAAAGAACTTGCTGACGCATTCTATAAAAATTTAGAGTTCGGAACTGGTGGACTTAGAGGTATTATGGGCGTTGGTACCAATAGAATGAACAAATTTACTGTTGGGGTTGCTACTCAAGGTTTCGCGAATTATCTCAAAAAAGTATATCCGAAACAAAATATTAAGGTTGCAATCGCCTTCGACTGTAGAAACTTTAGCAAGTTCTTTGCTGAAGTTACTGCAGATGTATTTTCAGCTAATAAAATTCATTGTTTTATCTTTGAAGATCTCAGACCTACTCCTGAATTATCTTTCGCTGTCCGTCACTTTAATTGCCATGCAGGTGTAATGATTACAGCTTCTCATAATCCTAAAGAATATAATGGGTATAAAGCATACTGGAATGACGGTGGTCAGCTTGTCCCTCCTCATGATGTTAATGTTATCAATTATGTAAATAAAGTGAAAACGATTGATCAAGTGAAATGGGAAAGAAATAATCAATTTGTTCAAACGATTGGTGATGATGTGGATCTTGCTTATTTGGAAAAAATTAAAGATCTTTCTTTGGATCCCGATATGATAAGTAAAAGGAAAAATTTTAAAATTGTTTATACGCCATTACACGGTACAGGGATTACTATGGTTCCTCCGGCATTGACTAAGTTTGGATTTAAACATGTCCTGATGGTTGAAGAACAAAGAAAACCTGATGGCGATTTTCCTACTGTGAACTCGCCTAACCCCGAAGAGAAAGAATCTATGGAGTTAGCTATTCAAAAAGCTATCAAAACTCGTGCACAGGTTGTTTTAGCTACTGATCCTGACGCCGATAGAATTGCTGTTGCAATTAAAAATAGTAAAAGCGGATATTATCGTTTAAATGGTAATGAAACCGCCGTAGTTCTGACCCATTATATCCTTGAAAAACTTCAAAATTATAAGCAATTATCCGAAACTGATTATGTTGTTAAAACAATTGTAACAACCGATATGCTCCAAGAAGTTGCTTTTGATTTCAATATAACCTGTTTCGAAGTATTGACCGGTTTCAAATACATTGCTGATAAAATTTTCGAGTTGGAAAAAAATCAGAAGTTTATCTGTGGAGGTGAAGAAAGTTACGGCTTCCTGATAAGTGATTTTGTGAGAGATAAAGATGCTATTTCTGCTTGTTGTCTCATTTCTGAATGGGCTGCCAGTTGCTATGCTAAAGAATCTACACCTTATAAAGAATTGCTTAAATTATACCAAAACTATGGCCTTTATAAAGATTCGTTACTCTCAATTACCAAAAAAGGAAAAGAAGGTTTGGAAGAGATCAAATCAATGATGGATCAGTATAGAAAAAATCCTCCTATGTTTATCAATAACTCTCCCGTTGAAGAGATGAGGGATTATTTGAATGAAGTTTCAATAAACTTCAAAACAAACAAATCCACACCCATAAAGCTTCCGGTATCTGATGTTTTACAATTTTTAACTGAAGATGAAACAAAAGTGACCGTTCGTCCTTCAGGAACTGAACCAAAAATTAAATTTTATTTTGCTGTTAAAACTAAATTGCTTAAAACCAGAGATTTTGATAAAAAAAATAAAGAGTTAGAATTGAAAATTCAGAATGTTATTAAATCGCTTCAAATTAATTAAAAAAAATAATTTATATGATTCATCCAAAATTAATTAATCCTTCCTCCATTGTCGTTGTTGGTGCTTCCAATGATGTTCAAAAACCGGGAGGAAAAGTTCTTAAAAATCTATTAGACAGCAATTTTAAAGGTCAGGTCTTTGTTGTCAATCCTAAAGAATCAGAAATTCAAGGAGTAAAATGTTTTTCAAAAGTAGAAGATCTGCCTCAGGTTGATTGCGCCATTTTAGCTATTGCAGCTAAATTTTGTCCTGCTACGGTTGAAGTGTTAGCAAAACAAAAGGAAACTGGTGGCTTTATCATTATGTCTGCAGGCTTTTCTGAAGAAAATGAAGCTGGTGCTATTTTGGAAAAACAAATTGTAAATACATTAAACGAAACCGGTGCTACCTTAATCGGGCCAAATTGTACAGGATTCCTAAACATAAACTATTGTGGAAACTTTGCTGAACCTGTTCCACCATTGGATCCAAAAGGAGTTGACTTTGTTACCGGTTCCGGTGCAACTGCAGTGTTTATCACGGAATTTGGTATGACTAACGGTTTGTCTTTCAATAGTATCTGGGCAGTTGGAAACTCTGCTCAAACCGGTATTGAGGATGTTATGGAACATCTAGATGTATCCTTTGATCCTGAAAAAAGTTCAAGAGTGATCATGTTGTATATGGAGAATGTGAAAAATCCTAAGAAACTTTTACTTCATGCGACTTCTCTTATCAATAAAGGATGTAAGATTGCTGCGATTAAATCAGGTGGTTCTGCTGCCGGAAGTCGTGCAGCTTCTTCTCATACTGGCGCTTTAGCCACTTCTGATGTCGCTGTGGAAGCACTATTCAGAAAAGCAGGTATTGTGAGATGCTCAAATAGAGAGGAGTTGACAACCGTTTGCTCTATCTTTATGCATCCTGAAGTGAAAGGAAAAAATATTGCGGTAATCACCCATGCTGGTGGACCTGCAGTGATGTTGACCGATACATTGTCTAATAATGGGCTGGATGTTCCTCATTTGGAAGGTGAAGCGGCTGACAGATTGTTGTCCAAACTATTTCCAGGCTCCTCTGTAGGCAATCCTATTGACTTTTTAGCCACAGGTACTGCTGAACAGTTGGGTTATATCATTGATGCCTGTGAAAACGATTTTGAAAATATTGATGCTATGGCAATCATATTCGGATCTCCCGGATTATTCCCCAATTGGGATGTTTATGAGTTGCTCCATGAAAAGATGAAAACCTGCAAAAAACCAATATTCCCAATTTTGCCTTCTATTGTAAATGTAAAAGAGGAAATTGCAGATTTTATCCATAATAAACATAGAATTAATTTCCCTGAAGAGTGTGTTTTTGGAAATGCATTAGCCAAGATTGTGAATACTCCAAAACCGCAACCTATCCAACCTGAAAGGCCACAAATTGATACAGCTGCCATTAGAAAAGTGATTGATCAAGCCGGAAATGGATATCTTGGATTGAATGAAATTGCTCAATTGCTAGATGCTGTAGGTATTGCCCGCAAAGAAGAAGTTCAGGTAGATTCAGAATCTCAAGCTATTGAAGCTGCGACTAAGATGGGATTTCCTCTCGTTATGAAAGTTGTTGGACCTGTTCACAAATCTGATGTTGGTGGAGTTGTCTTGAATGTGAAAGATTTGGAAACGGTTTCTCGCGAGTTTAACCGATTAATCAAGATCCCTGAAACGTATGCAGTGGAGATTTGTAAGATGTACAAAGGTACAGAAGTGTTTATTGGTGCTTCCAGAGAAGAGAAATTTGGGCATCAGGTGTTGTTTGGTCTTGGTGGTATCTTCATTGAAGTATTGAAAGATGTTCAGGCTGCTTTGGTACCGGTTGGTGCACAGGAAGCCCAATCGTTGATTAAGAACTTAAGAGGATATAAGATTCTTCAAGGGGTAAGAGGTCAAGAGCCTGTAAATGAAGAAATTTTGGCTGAAACGGTTGCCAGAATCTCTGCACTTGTTTCAGCAGCTCCTGAAATCGCTGAAATGGACTTGAATCCATTACTTGGAAATTCAACCTCTCTTACAGCTGTTGACGCTAGAATCAGAATCGAAAAATAATAAATAAATTTCTTTTTTAATATTTCAAAATACCGACTATTTTTTTAATAGTCGGTATTTTTTTCCATATTCTAACATCTGATCTACATAGTTTTGGGAGTAATCCAACTGAATATCTTTTATTTGACCATTTTCAGTAGTAATGACAAATTTAGGATTAATGAACCCACTATATGGGGCTAGGTCAAGAAGTGCATAACGATCTTTAACCTCTTTATGGATTTCAGGATTGATCTTGATACCATATTTTTCAACTAACTGTTTTGCTTCCTGATATTTACCATTTGATTTGATATCTTGGATATAGGCAAGAAGATCGCCATATAGATTTCTTAGCTTTTCATAATCATTGATTTTTATGTAAGTTTTACCATCACGAACGATCAGTTCAATCACATTTTCAGCTTTCCCTTTTTCGTAGCACCAATTGGCGATGATGGCCCTATCCCGCATGTGGGTTTGAGTGATCTCATCTCCTAGGTTGATTCTGTTGAGTTGTAACATCATCCCATTTACGATGCTTCTGTAATATTCAGCTTTGTAAGCATCCGGATGATTTACGATGCCTAAATCCACAATTTTCGGATCTCCTAAGAAATACAAAGCAAAAAGGTCTGCGCGACACTCTTCAATAACAGAATGAAATTGTTTTAAGGAAGCATCACTTACACCGGGAGCCATTTGTCCGGATCCGTGTCCCAAACATTCATGCATGTCAACGAACAGATTATAAGTGATATAGCCATATTTTTCAGCATGTTCGATCTCCTCGTTGGAGTAATAGAATTCGTCATTGATGCCTGATTTCAAACCCGCTTGATTGTAAGCGTACATGATGTTGCTCATGGTCACTGATTTAGAACCATACTCTTTACGGATCCAGTTTGCATTCGGAAGATTGATGCCGAGAGGAGTTGTTGGATAACTTTCTCCTCCAAGAAATGCTACGATGATCACTTTTGCAGCCACCCCTTTGACCTCTTTTTTCTTGAACTGAGGAGCAATAGGGGAGTGGTCTTCAAACCATTGTGCATTTTTACTGATTGTTTCGGTTCTTTTTGTGTTGTCAACATCTTTGAAATTCACTATAGATTCCCAGGTCCCTTTTTTCTGAATAGGATCGCTATACACTTCAATAAACCCATTGATGAAGTCAATATGAGATTCTAAATCTTTAACCCATAAAATGTTATAATCATCCCAGGTTTTAAGATCTCCCGTTTGATAATAGGATATTAGTTTCTCAATGTAAGCTTTTTGTTGATCATTTTCAGTAACGGTGAGTGCCTTGTTTAACCAAAAAACGATTTGAGTGATCGCTTCGGAATACATTCCACCCACTTGATATTTTTTCTCCACCAATTTCCCTTTTTCTTTCACCAATTGACTATTCAATCCTAGTGAAACGGGACGTTCAGGGTTATAAATTTTATGATTTTTCTCCATTTTAGCATAAAATCCCTCTGCTTCTTTTTGAGTCACCCCTTTGTAGAAGTTTGAAGCTGAGTTTAGGATCAAGTCCGGGGAGTTATCCGGCGCAATTTTCCAGGGAGCAATAGAAGGATTAAAGATCAGATCAGTGATCCAACTTGTATAGGTAGAAAAATTCATAGTTGAATCATAATGAAACCCTTTTGGATTAGACTGGCTCATCAGTTTTGTGAAATATTCTTTAGATATTTCAGGAAAAAACTTGGCATTAGAGTAATGATGATGGATTCCGTTAGAGAACCAGAACCGTTTCACATACACCATAAATTTCTCGAAATCTGCATTAGATTTATCCCCGGAGTAGGAATCAATAATGTTTTCGAGGGCATCTTTGATATCCAAATTATGTTCATAATTTTGATCAAAAACGATATCGCGACCACATAAAGCGGCTTCTGACAAGTAATAAATCAATGTTTTTTGTTGCAATGACATTTCATTCCAACGATCCACCTGGAAACGAAGAACTTCAATATCAGCGAATCGATCCACCTGATAATCAAACTCTTGAATTTCATTTTTAGGATTTTCTTTTTTGGTTTCATTACAAGAAACGGCAACAACTAGTGATAAAAAAATCATAAGTGAAGGATATAATTTCATATTTTCAAAATTTTCCACAAAAGTATGATAAAAATAGGTACAAGGTTCAAGGTACAAGGTTCAAGGTGAAAGTAACAGGTAAGAGGTAACAAATAACAATTTGGGTTTTGGGTTTTAGTTATTATTTTTACTTATTACTTCGTACTTTTTACTTCGAGTAACTCTTCACTCTTAACTCTTATCTCTTAACTCTTTTGGGCGTTCCCCTTTGGCTGCGCTCAATCCAATTCCTAACAAACCGAATATGAAACCTGTCGCTTGCCAAAGGGTCGGTCTCCGGCCTGAACTCCTCGCTGGTCTACTAAGCATCCCATCCGGCATATAGGAGCTCTCAAGCTCGCTCTATCTGCCGGTGGTCTGCTAAGTGTCCCAGCTGTGGGGTACTTGGCCTGCGCCCTAACGCGGTCTGAAGTAAGTTGTCCGATGTCCGCATACATTTGTGTTTCGAGTAAGTGTGGATACAGTTAGATTCATTTTTTGAAATTTTGCAACTATCAGAAATCTAATGAGATGAAATTTATTTTATCCACACTTTCTGGGAACACTTAGTTGTAAAGCCATTTGATAGAGGATGGATAACTTTTATAATTTCTCTTCTTTGCGAACTTTGCGGTAAAAACATATTTAAAAAACGAAGTTTTTTGCTGCATTAGGGCGAAGGCCAAGTACCCCGCAAGTTGAGCTGCATAGGGCATGACGGATCGGGCAGAGCGACGGAGGAGCTACTGCCCGGCCGTTCATACCCTTGCAGCGAAACGAGGAGTACAGGCCGGAGACCGACCCTTTGGCAAGCGACGGTTTTTATTTTCGATTTGCTGGGAGTGGGGTTGAGCGCAGACAAAGGGTAACGCCCTGATTAATGTGCTAATGTGCTAATGTGCTAATGTGCTAATTAGGGAAAAGGGGAAAGGGGAAGGGGGAAAATTATGAATTACGAATTACGAATTACGAATGAAAACCTAAAGCCCAAAACCCAAAGCCTAAAACCCAAAACTTTATAGCTTATAGCTTATAACTGATAGCTCTTCACTCCTTCGGTTTGCGTCGTTTGAGTATGATAATAGAGAGCCAAAAGGCAATTGTGATCCCTAAAACTCCAAATAATAAAATGGGAAACTTTTCAGTATCTTCCATAATAAAAAAGATGGGTACAACGTAAATTCCTAAAAGTAGAAAATATCTGAAAACGTTTTGCATGTTCTTATTTTTGTAAATTGGTAATCTGTTCTTTTAATATGACAATTTTCTCTTCTGCATCCGCCATCTTTTTCTTTTCCATCGCTACTACTTGATCAGGAGCTCCCGCAACAAATTTTTCGTTCGATAACTTCTTCATCACTGAATTTAAAAATCCTTCGGTGTATTTTAACTCGTTTTGAAGTTTCGCAATCTCCTCTTCTACATTGATGGTGTCTCCCAAAGGAATGTAATACTCGGTGTTTTGTTCAATGAATGAGATCGTTCCGGGTACCTTTTCAGATACATACTGAATAGTTGCAATATTGCACAACTTCATCATAACCGCATTTAAAGAGGCTTCTTCCCCGTTCGTATTTGGATTTCCTTGAATATATAGCTCAATCTGAATCTTTTGTGGTATATTTTTCTCTGCTCTTATTCTTCTGATGCTTTCAACCACTTTCAAACAATCACCAAATTGTGTTAGAAACGCACTGTTTGGTTCTTCGTGGAAAGTTGGCATTTGAGTTAACATGATCGATTCTTTATGTCCACGATCAGAAATGCCATGCCATAACTCTTCAGTGATGAAAGGCATAAATGGGTGTAAGATGCGCATCAATTTTTCAAAAAGATCATTGATCTCACCAAAAGATTTGATGTCAATAGGCTGTTGATAAGGAGGTTTCACAATTTCCAAGAAAACGGAACAGAAATCATCCCATATCAATTTATACACATTCATCAAAGCATCTGATAAACGATATTTTTCGAAATCATCATTGATTTGACGAACCGCTTCATTCATTCTTTGGTTGAACCAGGAGATTGCCGTAGCGCTATGTTGAGGTTGTTCGATATCAGAACAGATCTCCCATCCTTTAATCAAACGGAATGCATTCCAAATTTTGTTGCTGAAGTTTCTTCCTTGTTCACAAAGAGATTCATCAAACATCAAATCGTTACCGGCTGGGGAACTAAATAACATTCCAACGCGAACACCATCAGCACCGTATTTTTGAATTAAATCGATTGGATCAGGTGAATTACCTAGAGATTTCGACATTTTTCTTCTTAACTTGTCGCGAACAATCCCGGTGAAATAGACATCCTTAAATGGGATGTTTTGACGCCATTCAATACCGGCCATCACCATTCTGGCAACCCAGAAGAAGATGATCTCAGGAGCAGTGATCAATACTGCTGTTGGGTAGTAGTAGTTAATATCCTTATTATCTGGATTTCTGATTCCATCAAAAACTGAAATAGGCCACAACCAGGAGGAAAACCAAGTATCCATCACATCTTCATCTTGTTTTAAATCAGTGATTTGTAGATTTAGCTCAGGATATGTAGCTTGAGCTTTTGCCAAAGCTTCCTCTTTTGTTTTAGCAACAACAAAGTCGTTGTTGGGTAAATAATAAGCAGGTATTCTGTGTCCCCACCACAATTGACGGCTGATACACCAGTCTTTCACATTCTCCATCCAGTGGGAGTAAGTGTTTTTGAATTTTTCAGGGAAGAAACGGATAGTATCGTTCATCACCACGTCAAGAGCAGGTTTTGCCATTTCAGTCATGTCACAAAACCATTGTAATGACAATTTTGGTTCAATCACTTCGTTGGTTCTTTCAGAGAATCCGATTTTGTTGGTATAATCTTCCATTTTTACCAAGTTTCCGGATTGTTCCAATAAAGGAATAATCTGTTTTCTGGCTTCAAAACGATCAACACCGATCAATACTTCAGCACTTTCATTCAAAGTACCGTTGTCATTGAAAATATTGATGGAAGGTAGTTTATGTTTGATACCGATATGGTAGTCGTTGATATCGTGGGCAGGGGTGATTTTAAGGGCACCGGTACCAAACTCTTTATCAACATATTCGTCAAAAATCAAAGGGATGGAGCGATTCACTAATGGAACGATACATCTTTTTCCTTTAAGATGCATAAAACGCTCATCTTCAGGATGCATACAAATGGCAACGTCGCCTAAAATTGTTTCAGGACGGGTAGTTGCAACGGTAACATATTCATTATCGGTACCTTCAATTTTATATCTTACATAATATAATTTCGATTGAACTTCCTGGTAGATAACTTCCTCGTCGGAAACGGCAGTCATTGCTTTAGGATCCCAGTTCACCATTCTAACACCTCTGTAGATGAGTCCTTTTTCGAAAAGGTCAACAAATACATCGATTACAGATTCAGAAAGATCTTCATCCATAGTAAATTTTGTACGATTCCAATCGCAGGAAGCTCCCAGTTTTCTAAGTTGTTGAAGGATGATGCCCCCATGTTTTTCTTTCCATTCCCAGGCATGTTCCAGAAATTGTTCTCGAGTTAATGAATTTTTCTCGATCCCTTTTTCTTTTAAAAGAGCAACAACCTTAGCTTCTGTAGCAATAGATGCATGGTCAGTACCCGGAACCCAGAGGGCATTGAAACCCATCATTCTAGCTCTTCTGATCAAAACATCCTGAATAGTATTGTTTAACATGTGCCCCATATGAAGCACACCTGTGACGTTAGGAGGAGGAATAACTATAGTATAAGGTGGTTTTTCGTTGGGTGTTGAAGCAAACATTTGATGTTCATCCCAAAAGCTATACCATTTATCTTCAATAATTTGCGGCTCGTACTTCGTAGCTATTTCCATCTTTCTAACAGGTTTTAATTAAGCCTGCAAATTTACGAGAAATTTTTTAATATCTAATGATATCTATTGAAGAAACATCCGCTGCAACAGTGATTTCTATGACACCTTTTGATTTAACAGGGTCAGAAGAAACGAAAGTGCCGTCATCTAGTTTATTTAACCCTTTTACATTAAAAGAAGAGAGTACATTATCTTTTTTAACAATGCATTTCATATTCTTCGGAACTCTGATTTTTATAGAGGATGCTCCGGACTCAACAATCACATTGACTTTAGGTTGTAAAGAACCCATTTTTAAATTAACGGATGAAGCATTTGCACTCACAACCAAATTTTCAATTTTAAACTGACTGAGGTCAATTTCGCCTGTAGTTGCACTTAAATCAAGGTTAATATTCCAGATTGGTTTCTCACCTAGTAAAACTTTAAATCTTGGGAAGATATTGGTTCTTTCTTCAACCGGATAAAGTTTAACATCCAGTATTGCTTTGTTATTGATGATTCTTTTTTCCACTTCCACTTCCCCTTTTCCGGATTGGGTAGAATCGGCCATTTCAAATAGTTTTTTACCTTTGATGAAGGTTACTTTGCTGGCACTGATATCCAAATTAAGGGTTGCATTTGAGATCTCCTCTTCGTTGTAATTAGCTGTTTCTTCAAGAATTACTTCATTAACAATAGTAGTGTCCAAAGCTTTTTCAATACGATATTTACGATTAAAATGGATGGAGTTTTCACTGTCAGAAATGAATAATAAACTGATAGTCAATGCTAGCATTAAAATCTGAAGGACTAGTTTTATCCAATCTTTAATGGGGATAATACTTATTCCGATAAAGATGAAGATAACCGGCCATAATCTAAGTACATCGAGCCAGCTGAATGCAATAAATTCAAGAGATTTTAGGATCCAGAGAGTTCCTAAAGTGATGAAAAATATACCCGAGAAAATGTTTTTAGTGTTCATGTTACGATTTTGTTTTGGAATTAAAACTAAATAAAACTAATAAGATTCCGCAAAAGATTAAGATTGCAGGAAAATAAAATTCAAATTTAAAAAATGGACAGAACTTAGCAATCAGAATGGTTGCTCCTAATCCGATGAAGATAGTACCAATGATCGACAAGAAAAACTTTCCGGTTGCAGAATTTTTACCAACACCTTCCGCTTTTTCTTCCATCTCTTTCCCGAAATTTTTCATATTTTTTTCAAAATCTTTACCAAGATCCTCCATTCTAGTTCCAAACCCTTTTCCCATATCTTCCATTTTTGCTCCGAAATCTTTCCCCATTTGTTCGAAATCTTTTTTCACATCTTCTTTACTTTTGGGTTCAGATGTTTCAGTAGATGCCGTATTTGGATCATGTAATTCTGGGTTGATTGGTTCTTTAGGGATAATAATTGCTAAAGCAATGTAAATAAAAAAGCCCATCATGCCGAAAAAAAGCATGAAAACAAACAATATTCTCACCAAAACAGGATCAATATTAAAATATTCTGCAATCCCACTGCAAACACCTGCAATTTTTGGATCTTTAGTACTTCTATACAAACGATTATTCATATTTATTTTTTTTAATCTTTAATTTTAGTCGATAGTCGATAGTCAATTGTCGATAGTTTACATTTTAATTATTATTCATTATTCATTATTCATTATTCATTTAATTGTCTGGAGTTAAAATCCATGTTACGAGATAGATAAGGATGCCTGCGCCTCCAAGTAGAGTAAAGGCTGCGAAAAGCACTCTTAAAAGGGTTGGGTCAATGTTGAAATACTCAGCTAAACCACCACAAACGCCGGCAATTTTCCGGTCAGTTTTGCTTCTTAGAAATCTTTTGTAACTCATTTTTTAATTTTTTATTTATTATTGAAAAACATCAATTCATTAACGCAAAGATAGAGAAAATATGATTAAATTTGCAAAATAAAAATTGAAATATGATAGAAGTTTATATAGGGTTGGGGTCAAATCAAGGTGATAGATTGACCTATCTAGCAAAAGCTGTTGAATTAATTGAATTAAAGGGTGCAAATATTATTAGAAAATCTTCTATTATTGAAACCGAATCCTGGGGTTTTGAATCAACTCCTTTTTTAAATCAAGTAATCTTGATCCAAACGGATCTTTCCCCTTTTCAATTATTGGAACTATTTCAAAATATTGAAATAGAATTAGGAAGAACTCAGAAATCAATGCAATTGCGTGATAAAATCGAATATCATGATAGAACTATTGATATCGATATTCTCTTGTATGGGAAAGAGAATATTAAAACACCAGAACTAACAATTCCTCATCCTGAAATGGATAAAAGAGATTTTGTAATGATCCCTTTTAAAGAGATCGCAGACGATCAAGCCATCCTTTTTTATAATCACTCCAAAAATATATCTCATGAACTATAATTATATTGTTATTGAAGGGTGCATCGGTGCCGGAAAAACATCATTAGCGGAGATGTTTGCCGAAGATTTTAATGCAGAATTAGTTTTGGAAAGATTTGCAGATAATACCTTTTTGCCGAAATTTTATAAAGATCCGGAGCATTATGCTTTTCCTTTGGAAATGACATTTCTAACGGAACGGTATCAACAATTAAAAACGCTGTTAACTAAGCGTGATTTGTTCACTGATTTAGTAATTGCAGACTATTTTATTGATAAATGTGTCATTTTTTCCAAAAATAATTTGCAGTCTGACGAGTATAATCTGTTTACAAAAGTGTATGAAATCATCTCAACATATTTACCAAAACCTGATTTACTTATCTATTTATATAATACCTCTGATAATTTACTTAAAAATATTGCTAAAAGAGGAAGGCCTTATGAGCAAGAAATTACAGCTGAATATTTAGAATCAATTCAGGAAAATTACCTTAATTATTTGAAAAACAGAACACAAATTCCCATTTTAATTGTGGAATCAAATAAACTTGACTTTGTAAATAATGTTGAAGATTATCAAAAATTAAAAGATTTAGTATCTAAAACTTACCCTATAGGAATCACCAGAATTATTTTTTAGTTTTTTTATTTTTTTCAGATTTTTTATTTCACAATTTTTATTACTTTTGCTTGCTTTTTAAAATATGTAAAAGATTAAAAAAAATATCATTATGAAAGTTCAAACTATATTTCGTATCTTGTTGATTGTTATCGTTTTAGTATTATCTGTTTTAGCGTTTAGAAGTATAATGCGTCCAGAAAAATTCAAATTGGTTTACACTGAAAGAGAAACAGAAATTCGAAACAGACTGATAACTCTACGTGCAGCTCAACAAGTTTATAAGATAGAAAATAAAACGTATGCTGACAATATTGACAAATTGGTAGATTTTGTAAAAAATGGCTCTGTTACTATTGTTAAACTTAACGGATCTATTCCTGAAGGTATGTCTGAAGCTGATGCATTTGCAAAAGGTTTTATTACAAAAACTGAAGAAAAATATCCTGCATCAAAAAAAATATTAGAGATTGATCAAAATGTTAAAGAAATTAATTTGAAAAATTTCCAGTTCATTCCTGAAAATGATGGGAAGAAATTTAGTATTCAAATTGCAACCATTCACAATACTTTCCAAGTATATCGTATCGATGTAACTTTGGATGAAGTGTTATCAAATATGGATAGATCCATTACTCCTGAAGATGCTAATTTCCTAACAAGAGGTAGGAATTTTATCTTATATAATGGATTGGAAAAAGAAAAACAATATAGAATCTTATATAAACCAATGTGGATGGGTTCATTAACTGAAGCTGTTACCACAGGTAGTTGGGAATAATCAATGTTGACAAACTTATTTCACGATAAATTAAAAACCATTCGATTAGATTCGAATGGTTTTTCTTATTATTACGATGGAACAAGTTGTGATTTTCACGGAGTTGAGTTAGATGATTTGTTGATTGTCTTAGCAAATCAACCCTCTGTAGCAATCCCTATGGAGATTTATAATGCAGATAAACAAATCGATTATCTGAAGATCCAATATGATGTAAATGAGATTGGTAAAATCATTACCACCGACTTTAAAGATTATGTGCTATTGAATTTTTTACCAAAAGATAAAGCCGGCATTATTGAGCATTATCAAGGTCCAATTGATTTTATACCTCTTTTCTTATATCAAATGGCACACCTTTTTCCTATTCCTGAAATGCTATTCCTCTTGGATGTAAAAGATAAAAATATGAATTGTGCTTTTTTAATTCACGAAGAATTACAATTTATAACCCATTTTAAACTCAATGAAGATACCGATTGCCTGTACCATCTGATGAATATTTGTGCGCAATATAAAATCGATCCTTCACTTTTAGATTTATATTACTCAAATCTATCTGAATCACTGCTCGCTTTACTGAAATCATATTTTACAGTATCGTATCTCCAAAAACCAAATTCAAATCAAAATTATTTATAGTATGAGAATCATAAATGGTAAAAACAGAGGTAGGAAAATTGAAGCTCCTGCATCCTTACCTGTAAGACCTACAACTGATTTAGGAAAAGAGAGTTTATTCAATATCCTGAATAACTATTTCTATTTTGATAGGGTAAAAGTTTTAGATCTTTTTGCGGGAACGGGAAATATTACCTATGAATTTGCTTCCAGAGATGCAGTATCAGTTACTACTGTTGATAATTTTCAAGGATGTACAGACTTTATCAGAAGAACCATCAATCAATTAGGCTATGAACAGGTTAGTGTGATCAGGGGTGATGCCATTCATTTTATTGAAAGATCTCGTCAAAAGTATGATATTATTTTTGCTGATCCCCCTTATGATATGGTTGGCGTTGAAAAAATTGCTGATATTGTTTTTAAAAACAATCTTTTAAATCCGGATGGTTGGTTGGTTATTGAGCATTCCAGAAATTATGATTTTTCTAAACACCCCAATTTTTACGAACATCGGAAATATGGAAAATTAAATTTTTCTTTTCTGGTAAATATGACTGAAAATTCTTCTTTAAAAGAACAAGAATAATTCAAAAAGAACACGAATTTCGAAATGGAAGATAATAAAAAATATCTGATTATAGGTTTAGGGAATGCAGAGGATCAATATACAGGGACTCGACACAATATTGGTTTTGAAGTGATCCACTTATTGGCTAAAGAATTGGGTGTTACGTTGAAAAACGAAAGATATGCATACGTAGCAAGGGCAAAATATAAAGGGAGAAATCTAATTTTGGTTATGCCTACTACCTTCATGAACTTAAGTGGAAAAGCGGTAAAATATTGGATGGAAACAGAACATGTTGATGCACAAAATATAATGGTTGTTTCTGATGATTTGGATCTTCCTGTTGCACAGTTAAGAATTCGCCCTAAAGGGGGTGGAGGTTCACATAATGGATTAAATCATATTATTGAAACATTAGGACATGGGAATTATCCCAGATTACGATTTGGTATTGGCAAAAATTATCCACAAGGGTATCAAGTAGATTATGTATTGGGGAAATTCACATCTGAAGAGCGGCTCTTGATTGATCCTGCAGTTGAAAAAGCCGCTGAGATCTGTAAATCTTTTGCAACGGCCGGTTTACAAAGAACGATGAATCAATTCAACCAGAAAGAAGCTGATTCTAAATAATACTTCATGAAAAGGTGGATTTTAATTTTGTTATTTGCCGGAACACTCTCCATTACATTTGCTCAATATCACAAAAATGATTCATTTTTCAAATATGGTTTCAAAGCAGCCTATAATATGCCTTTAGAAGCCGATTATTCGATGATTCCGGGCAAAAGATCGATGTCAGCAGAAGTTGGCTTCTTTGGAAGAGTAGGAGAGCAGTTTTCGGGGGAAATAGGCATAGAGTATTATTTTAGTAAGAGATATTTTAGCAACAGTTCTCCATTTTTGACAAGTATTATTGAAACCCGATATTTACAGATACCAATTAGAGGAAGAATTGAGTTTCCAACAAGAAAAAATCAGGAAATTCATGCCGTTGCCGGAGTGATTTATCAGCAGTTAATCAGTATTTCAGAAAACAATGTTGGATACAATAAAAAAGTGATTACAAAATCACCTTTTTTGCTCACTTTTGGCATTGGGTATACGTACCAATTTTTAAGCTTTGAGATCAATTATCGACATTTCCTTCGAAATTTTGATATTGACGACGCTAAAAACAAGCAAAAACAGCTCAATTTTGCGATATATCTAATGTTTTAGCAAAAAATATTGAATTGTCTTTCAAATAGATAAAAAAAATATCAAAAAAAAATCGCAAAGGCTGCTGACTGTATTGAAAAAAGGTGTATTTTTGCAACCTCAAAACGAGAAAGGGAGTTTAGCTCAGCTGGTTCAGAGCATCTGCCTTACAAGCAGAGGGTCGGCGGTTCGAATCCGTCAACTCCCACACTAAAAATCAAGCACTTACGACGAAAACGAGTAAGTGCTTTTTTATTTCCCTGAACTTCTACTGAAAATCCAATCTAAGGGTGAATAAGTATTCCGAGAAAGTGTGGATAATTTTTTTTACAATTTATTCATAAGTAAAAGAATACAGAAAGTTTGTAATTTAAATCTGACAGTATCCACACTTACTTGAAACATTTATGTTCAGGCCTTTTACGAAGAGGGAGACCGCGTTAGGGATTTGAAGGGCACCGAAGGTGGTGCGAACCGGAACGAGCGTCGCGATAATTGAAGCGATGAATTATACATTATCTTAAGCGAAGTGCGGTGAAGCACGGGAGCGAAGCGGACCCCGGAAAAGCCCGACGGCAGCAGGGAGGAATAGTGGGTTAGGTGGTGCCGGAACGCCCAAATAAAAAAATATATTATAATCTCTTATATCAGGACATAATCATTTTGATTGCTATCATATTTTTTGATTGTTCCGGATTTAATACAATAACTATACTTGTTGAATAGACTCAGATACTCGGAATTGTCTTCGTAAACGTGCAAATAGATGATTCCATACTCCAGATACACTTCATCGCAAATAACCACTTTACGGACGCCAAAATACTTTTTAAGCAAAGATTTTTTAAATTGTACAATCTCATCAAGTTTACTTACGGATTCAATGGCTTGTCGTGATAGCACAGTCGTTACTAATTCTTTGAGATAAGTGATCTCCATGGTTTTTTCCTTAAGCTCCTCCATCAATAATCTTTTTGATGTTTCACAGTCACTTCTTTCACGATTGAAATGAATAATATTATAGATCTGGAAAACGATTAAAGTAAGGATTAAAAAGGATTGGATAATAATGATAATTTCTACGGACATAATCAATTTTTATTTTGTTTTTAAATCTCTCATTAATAAAATATTAACGGGGTAGTTTCTGTGTTGTTTTTGTGACCGCAAAGATAATCAATTTTTAGTAATTAATTGAAATAATAAGTAAAAAATCTTGATGCTTTTGGGATGACCGAAAAGCAAATTAATATTCCGATAAAGTGTGGATTTTTATCAGAATAAATGGCTTTAAAAAAGATCGTTATGAAAGTTGCAAAAAATTAATCCGACTGTATCAACACTTCCTCGGAACAGAAAAGACAGAGACAGCAGACATTTAATTCACTATAAACTAAATAAATAGGTAAACTTTTCACTCTTCACTCTTCACTCTTCTCTCTTCACTCTATATGGCCCATCGGCTATTTTGCATGATTCCGGCTAGCATCTCTTTTGCCCGAAATAACTGAATCTTTACATTGCCTAATGAGATCCCTAATTCTTGGGAGATCTCTTCATAAGAGTATTCTTTGAAATAACGGAGTTCAATGAGCTGTTTGTATTTGGGCCTTAATTGATCTACTGCATTCCTTAACATGATGATCTTTTGTTTTTCAATAATCCGCTCTTCCGGAGTATCGGGCATCCCACCATTCACATCATTGAGGTTGATTTCGAGATTAAAAAGATCCTGATCAATACAATTTGGCATACTATTCTTTTTCCTCATAAAATCAATGCAATTGTTTGCAGCAATTTTAAACAACCATGTTGAAAATGCAAACTCAGGAGAATATTGATCCAGGTTCTTAAATGCTTTTCCAAAAGCTTCCATGGTGAGATCTTCCGCATCATTTGGATTATTCATCATTTTTAAAAGCATATAGTAGATCGGATTGCGATATAAACGTAAAAGTTCAGCATAAGCTTGTTGATTGCCATGATCTAGGGCTTCACGCAGAAGTAGGTAATCTCTTTTAGACTTTTCTGTTGTGGATTGAATCGTTTCCATTATTTGTTTTTTGAAAGTGAAGTTATAACAAAAATGACTGGATTTATGATAGAAAAAATAATATCGTAAAAAATAATAAAAGGGGTGATCCCTTTCTCGTTAAGTTTCTTAGCAGATAGCCCAAATACTAAATATTGAACTACATATTTTACGAACATCAAACTACACACAAAAATTAAATAAAATGGATGATGTATAGATAAGTATAGACTTAAACCAAAAAACAGATACACTAATGGCATCAAAATGTTGTATACACTTAGAAGGAATCTGTGTTTAGGCTTGAAAAGTTTCTTCGCTTTATTCCTGTAAGATTTGATGGTAACCCAAGATTTTACATGTGATTTTGGGCGTGTTATGGTTTGAGCATCAGGTGAATATTCGATGGCACAGATTTTATAATCAGCGACTTTATTGACAAATAAAACATCATCCCCATAAGGCAGATGGTATTGTGATGTAAATCCTTTGTTATCAAAAAACAGACTTTTGGTATAAGAGAGGTTTCTTCCAACTCCCATAAAAGGCATTTTTGCTAGATAATAGGAGAAATATTGTATGGCAGAATGTAGAATGTCATAATGGATCATTCCGTTCAGTAAACCCACTTTTTTATAAAAGGTACTATAACCAATCACCATTTGTTTCTTACCGGTGTAGTGTCTGGCCATTTTCATCAACCATTGATCTGAGGTTGGTATACAGTCGGCATCAGTTAACAAAATATGCTCATAAGCCGCCGCTTTGATTCCAATTGATAATGGAAATTTCTTTCCATGAATGTTTGTAACAGATGAATTGAGATTTACCAGTTTAATATTTGGAAATCTGTTCATACAATCCTTAATTACAAATTCAGTATCATCGGTGGAATTGTCATTAACAACAACAACTTCAAAGTTGGGGTAGTTTTGCCCAGCAATTACCGGAAGGGTTTTGATTAAATTATGCGCTTCATCTTTTGCAGAGATCACAATAGAGATAGGCAATCCATCCAAAGGGAGTAAAGGCTTTGGTTTGTGAAATGAAAATCTGAAAAACAACAGTGTGTAGTATAGCAACTGTAGTAGGATAACTATGCCAAAAAGTACAACAGTTATCTCGAGGAGATGGTTTTGAACAATAGTGAACATTCGTTTTATTATGGTTTGGATAGCAAAATTAGAAGAATTTAAAAATATTTGATGTATTTTTGCCAAAATTTACTAACAGAATGAAGTTTATAATTAACGATACCGATCAGAGGTCGAATGCAAGAGCGGGAGAGATCACAACTGATCATGGGGTTATTCAAACCCCCATTTTTATGCCTGTAGGAACCGTTGGTGCAGTTAAAGCACTCCATATAAAGAATGTTAAAGAGGATGTAAAGGCTCAAATCATATTAGGAAATACCTATCATTTATATTTAAGACCAGGTTTGGAAGTTTTAGAGAATGCTGGCGGACTGCATAAATTTAATGGATGGGACCGTCCCATATTGACTGATAGTGGCGGATTTCAGGTTTTTTCTTTAAGTCATAAAAGAAAAATTAAACCTGAAGAGGGCGTGTGGTTTCAATCCCATATTGATGGATCCAGGCACCTTTTTAGTCCGGAAAAAGTAATGGAAATCCAAAGAACCATCGGTGCTGACATTGTGATGGCATTTGATGAATGTACCCCATATCCATGCGATTTTAATTATGCTGAAAAGTCAATGAAGATCACTCATGATTGGTTGCAAAGATCTTGCAAACGTTTTGACGAAACAGAGCCTAAATATGGACATTCTCAAACTCTTTTTCCAATTGTTCAAGGATCTGTTTTCCCAGAATTAAGAAAAAAATCGGCTGAATTTATTGCATCCATGAATCGGGAGGGAAATGCCATCGGAGGTGTTTCAGTGGGAGAGCCAACTGAATTAATGTATGAAATCACAGAATTGTGTTGTAATATCCTTCCTAAAGATAAACCACGCTATTTAATGGGAGTAGGAACTCCTGCAAATATTATTGAAGGAATATCAATGGGAGTGGATATGTTTGATTGCGTTATGCCAACACGAAATGGTAGAAATGGGATGATTTTTACTTGGGATGGGATGATGAATATGAGAAATGAGAAATGGAAAAATGATTTTACACCCATCGATATTCAAAGCGATCTTTTTGCAGATCAGGAATATACCAGAGCTTATTTACGTCACCTTTATGTTGCCAATGAAATGCTGGGTTCTATGATTGGAAGTATCCATAACCTCCATTTTTACCTAGATTTAGTCCAAACTGCACGTCAAAAAATTATAGATGGATCATTTTCCTCTTGGAAAAACGAAGTGTTACCAAAACTATCAAGAAAGTTATAATATATTGAATGTTAACAATATAACATATTTACCGGGTTGCTTTTAACATAAATTAATAATCTCATTAAACTAAAATTATTATTTTTGCATCCCTAATTAGAAAACCAATAATATATTAGTAAAAATTTATGGCTACAACAGCAGATTTTAGAAATGGATTGTGTATCGAATTTAATGGAGAATTATTCGTAATTGTTGAATTTCAACATGTTAAACCGGGTAAGGGACCTGCTTTCGTTAGAACAAGAATCAGAAATTTAAAAACAGGAAGAACATTAGATAATACTTTCACCGCCGGTGTGAAGATTGATGTCGCTCGTGTTGAACGTCGTCCTTACCAATTTTTGTATAAAGAAGGTGATACAACCTATAACTTTATGCATAATGAAACTTTCGAACAACTTGCCATTCAAGAGGATTTGATTTCAAATCCCGGTTTATTAAAAGAGGGGCAAAGTGTTGAAGTAATGTATCATACGGATACAGAAACACCATTAACTTGTGAATTACCTGCATTTGTTGATTTAGAAGTGACTTACACTGAGCCGGGTGTTAAAGGTGATACCGCAACAAATGCTGCTAAAAGAGCTACTGTTGAAACTGGTGCCGAAGTTTTTGTTCCCCTTTTCATTGAAACCGGAGAAAAAATCAGGGTAGATACCAGAACAAACAGATATTCTGAAAGAGTTAAGTAAATTCTTAATATACAAGCATCTAACTTTTTAGATGCTTGTTTGATTTTTAAAAACTATTAACATGAAGTTTGCAACTCCTATTACTATTCAACAATTACTTCAAATTATTAAGCAAGATGTTGAAATTCAGGGAAATAAAAATAATATTGTTTCAGGAATTAATGAAATTCACTCTGTTGAAAAAGGTGATTTGTCTTTTGTCGATCATGATAAATATTATGATAAATTACTTAAAAGTGATGCTTCTATAATCCTTATAGATAAGTTTATGGAAGCTCCTGAAGATAAGACCTTACTCATTTGTAATGACCCTTTGATAGCTTATTTGGATGTTGTTCATCATTATGTTAAATTTACTCCTCAGTCTCAAAACATTCAT
>Ga0209098_1000356_pt1 | contig 51885 bp, 33 predicted proteins | sample AD_JPNHW1_MetaG_FD_184429 | JGI IMG/M metagenome (GOLD analysis project Ga0209098, IMG submission 184429) | Active sludge microbial communities of municipal wastewater-treating anaerobic digesters from Japan - AD_JPNHW1_MetaG (SPAdes) (version 2) | ecosystem: Engineered > Bioreactor > Anaerobic...
AAAGGTGAAAATCAGAAACTATAAAAACAAAGATAGCTGCAAGGTTAACCTTGCAGCTATCTAATAATCTTTCTATTTTTGTCCTATAACCTGTAACGGTTATTTAGGACTAGTCAAACCTCATAATAAAACCCGCATCTTCATAGAAGTATGCGGGTTTTATTTATCTGTTTAGATTATAAAGATTAACTTCCTGAACTATTCCCCCCCTCACCTTTCTTCAAATCATCGTTTTGAATTCCACGCTGAGTTTTTTTGATCTGGGTATTCATTTCACCAAATCTATAGCTGATATTAACACCAAAACTACGACCTGGGCGGTACATCTCATATTCCTGGCTATATAAAGGTCCTTCAATTTTATAAGAATACTTCATTTTATCCCAGAATATATTACGAGCACTAATAGATAAAACAAGTTTGTCCTTTAACATCGACTTGCTAAATGAAACTCCCATATTGTAGAATGCGCTCATTTTGGTTTGCAGCTGAGCAGAGCGTTTGAAATACATTCCATAACCCGAAACTTTATAACCTTTCCCAATTGTGTATTGGAGGTTTCCATAAATATTATATCCCCATCCACTACTTTTCAAGTTGGTACTATCGCTACTCTCAATACTGTTATAGTTAATTGAGCTATTTATACTAGTACTTAGTTTTTTCCCTATCCTAATCGATGTATATGATGAAATACCCCAGGTTTGAATTTTATCAATATTCCCATAAGATGTTATGTGAACCCCATTTTTCAAATCAGTAAACCTATCAATTCCGTTATTTGAAAATGAATTGAACAGAGTAATATTCACATTCCCCATTTTTGAGAAGCTACCAAAATTCAATTCAAAATTATGATAACGTTCAGGGTCGAGATTTGGGTTACCATAAGAAACATTCTTAGGGTCTAAATCATTCACAAATGGATTTAAATACCAAATATCAGGTCGCTGGATACGTTTACTGTATGATAGCCTTAAATTATTTGACTCACTAATTTGATAAGAAATAGTAGCAGAAGGCACATACTCTAAGTTTGTGTTTTTAAAATCAGAATAGGTGCTCGATGTAAAAGTTCCATCAGTATTTACATCCTCTACCCTCACTCCTGCTTTAAAACCAAATTTTTTGATATTCTTATTTACTGTTAGATATGCAGCATAAATATTCTGAGTGTAATCGAAATTGTTAATTTTAGTAGGGTCAAAAACAAACTTGCTGTTTACAAAATCATAGTAGTAAGCGTCAGTAGTACTACTATTATTTCTTAAAATGTATTTCAAACCCATTTCCAACTTGTAGTTATACACAATTGGCTTTACAAAATCTGTTTGGAAGGTGTGTTCAACACTATACGCACTATTGTCTGACTTTCTCCATGAATCGATATAGTTCTGAACATTATTTATATCCGACTCCCCATCGTTACCAGTTGGATTATAATTAACCTTATATGAAAGTGTGAATATTTGTTCTTTGTTATGCTTTGATGTATGCTGAAAGTCAAAACTTCCTTCTGGTTCGCCATAAGTATACTTGTTTTTCCCGGCCATATCGTACACTTTCAGGATTGAGTCAGAAACGCTAGTTCTTGTTCTTGATAAGTTTGTATTTTGGGCATACCAAAGACTGAATGTTGCATTTATCAAGTTTAGAGTATCAATCTCGTAGCTTAACTCCCCTTCTCCCCAAGGGCTCATACCTCTATATTTCGACCGCCCATTAGATGTTGTAGTGTAACTTGAATTATCTATTGTATTAGATGTGCTTTTATAATATGGGTTATCTTGATAGTAATCATACAAACTTGCTGAAACTCCTAGTTTACCCATTGTTGCAGAATAGCTAAATCCTCCATTAACTGCACCAAGGGTATTGACTCCTGCATTTACACTACAAGTATACCCATTTAATGTTTTTTTCTGAGTAATAATGTTAATAATACCTCCAACTCCTTCAGCATCGTACTTTGCTCCAGGTGATGTAATTACCTCAATATTCTTAATTGAGCTTGCCGGCATGTTTTTTAAAAAATCCTTGGTGTTATTTGTAGCCATGGTCGATGGTTTTCCATTAACAAAAACCTTATAATTGCTCGAACCTTTAAGCTGAACATTATCTTCTCCATCCACTGTAATAAGTGGAACTTTACGAAGCAGATCCAGTGCATTTGAGGTTTTAGTATCAGGATCCGACTCAGCATTGTATGATAGTTTATCTGACTCTACTTTAATTAATGGTTTTTCACCGATTACTTGAACTTCTCCCAGTTCAACAGATGATTGTTTTAATATCAATTTTCCTAAATCTAGAGTTTTATCGTTTTCAATTGTAAAAAGTCTTTTAGTAGAGGTATAACCAAGGGAATTTGCTATTAGCAAATAGTTCCCAGTTCCTTTGAGTGAAGCTTCAAATTTACCATCAGCATCTGTAGCAATTCGTTTCTCAACAGAGTTCTCAGGACTTTTCATGATTGTTATTGTAGCATATGGGATACTACTTTGACTTATAGAGTCGGCAATTTGTCCTTTGATTTTGTAAGTTGCCTCAGGTCCTTTTTGAGATAAAACGGTTAAGGGTAAAACAAACCCAAGAATTAGAAAAAAGAGATTTTTCATGCTTTTTTTAAATTAGATTTTTAAATGACTAAGAATTTGAGATAATAATCTTGTATTCTTTATTTGGTTTGACTATTGAAAAGTAGACTGGTTTACTATCTGTATTAACAATTATCAATCATTTTAAATTAAAGTTAGCTAAAACATTTTTTAAATATCAACCTGGGAAAGCTAATTGTTTGTTAAATATCATTAAACAAACAGAAAAGCAATGATTGTTTTTCAATATTAAACTTCGCCGATAAAACGAAAGGCATCTATGAAATATTTCACAGATGCCTTTTTAGTATATAGTTTGATCGCTTTGTTACAAATTTCTATTAGCAATAGCTATTTAATACTTTCAATTATTTTCTTGGCTTTTTCAACTTTCTCGTCTAGTTTAACCTTGGTTTTCGCTTCTGCAATAAACCGCAAATAGGGTTCGGTATTTGATGGACGAATATTAAACCACCAATCGGCAAACTCAACACGATAGCCATCAAAATCGAATGATGCAGTTGGTTTTTCTTCTTTTGTAAAGAAGTCACGGACATCATCCATTGCTTCTTTCTTCTTCTCGATCTTGAAATTAATTTCGCCTGAATTAGCGTAAGCTTCTATTTTAGAAATCAGCTGTGAAAGTGTAATCCCCTTTTCCTTCATCTTACTAATTACATTCAGGATAATTAAACAAGCAAGTAAGCCTGAGTCAGAGTAATAAAAATCGCGGAAGTAGTAATGTCCTGCTAATTCACCACCAAATATTCCGTTAATCTCACGAAGTTTTGGAGCTGCAAACGCTCGGCCAACGCGCCATGTTTGAGTAGAACCACCCATTGGTGCTAAGTATTCTCCAACTGCTTTTGATGTACGAATATCCTGAAGTACAATTCCTTTTTGCTTTTTCTCCTCGAGGAAGTAATGTCCAAGTACGGCAATCATTAAATCGGGGGAGATAAACCGTGAATTCTCATCAACAAACATTACCCTATCAGCATCTCCATCGAAAATGATACCCAAATCGCACTTATTATCCTTAACTAATTTCTGCAGATCCAAAACGTTCTCAGGAACTAGTGGGTTCGCTTCATGGTTTGGAAATGTTCCGTCTAATTCATCATAAATGTAAACTGGTTCATTGCCAAGAATATCTTTTATTAAAAGTGCTGCCATTCCATTTGAGCAATCAATTCCAACCTTTAGGTTAGAAAAGTTGCTTCGATATCCATTTAAGAACTTTAGGTATTCCGATTTAATATTATAATCGATAATCTTCCCCTTTTTAGCAACTGGTTTAACCTGCTCGGTTTTGATCTTGCTCTCAATCTCTTTTAGCCCAGTATCATAACCAACAGGAAGGGCATTCTCACGAGAAACCTTCATTCCGTTATACTCACGAGGATTATGCGATGCCGTTATTTGAACAGAAGCTTTGAAATTATACTTTGCTGTAGCAAAGTAAACCATTGGGGTTGTTGCCAACCCAAGGTTGTAAACGTCGGCACCAGCATCGGTTATACCCTTTGTTAAGTACTCGAATATCTCATCGGATGATACACGTGAATCGCGACCTACCAAAACCTTGTTTGTTTTTAGTAACCCAACCAGAAAAAATCCTATTTTGTAGGCATCATCTTTATTGAAATCCTTATTGTAAATTCCTCGGATGTCGTACGCGTGAAATGCTCCCATAACTCAATTTATTAGAAAAACATAAAATACCATAAATCAATAGCACAAAATTAGCAATTTGTAATTTCTTTTAAAACAATTTCACTGCTTATTAAATTGACTTTAGAACAAACGTCTACAAAAACTAATTTAGACAACAAATCACACTATAACAAAAAAGCAGCGTAGAATAACGCTGCCTTTACATTGATTGATTAACCTTATAAAGAAACGCTTGTAACGGTGCTAGAAGTTGAAAGTGTAAAACTTTTCTTCAACGTTCCTCCGGAATATGCACCCCCTGAGTATAACCCATTACTTTCAGTTCCTGTACAAGTTCCTCCTGAATAAATTGAATATGCTACGTTAGTAGCCAAACTTGAAGATGAAAATAATATTGAATAATATGATCTAACTGGCTTAAATGTCACAATGTCTGCTCCACTAGCATCCTGAATATGGAAAATAGTACCAGCAGAAAATGAGGATCTTGATGATATAACATAAATATTACACTGAGTAGATGTGGAACTCATAGTTTTATTCATGTTAGAGTTAGTCCCTGCACCAATAAAAAATCCACCATTCATATTGAACGAACCATTCACATCGGCAGCCTCTTCAATTCCACTAGCAGGGCCATTCACAATGACAGTCCCTCCAGTTATCAATACATTTCCATTACTATCGATAGCATCGCCATTTGTGCAACTAGCACAAAGAGTGCCACCTGTCATGGTAAAACAGCTACCATCATTCTGTTCGGTTCCACCACTCGTAGTGCCAGCAGTTGAATTAACCGCATCGTTAGTAGCCACAAGGCTTACTGACCCACCGTTAATTGTAATCTTCAAACTCTCAAATGCCTCATAGGATTTAGTAACAGAAAGCGTTCCATCGTTTACAGTAATTGCAGCCTCGGCATGAATTCCATCATCTGCTGTTGATATTTGAATATTACCACCATTAATTGTGACCTTATTATCGGAGTGAATGCCATCGTCAGCTGAGTTGATAATATAATTTCCACTTTCAATGGTAGCACTAACGACACCTTTTATCCCTTTTGATGAAGTGGTAGTTGCCGAACTCGAACTTCCGCCCCCCGTTTTTAAGGTATAGGTACCACTTCCACTTGTAGTTACATTCGTTTGAGCAGCAATTCCATCACCACCCGAAGTAATATTGAAGGTGCCATCATCAATTAGAATATAACCCACATCACTACCATCCTCGTTATCGGATTTTAAGCCATCGCCACCAGAATTTATAGTATAAGTTCCACTATGTATTATCAGATAATCTTTCCCTCTGATACCATCATCTTTTGAAGTAATGTTATAGACTCCACTTTTAATTACTAATCCATCTTTACTGGTAATACCGTCAATATAATTTCCATTGACAGTAAGGGTTCCGTCCCCAAATATGGTAAGATCGGATTTACTAAATATGGCTGCGTTTAAATCCTCATCAATTAAAGTTGTGTAGGTCGCACCATCAGTAAACGTATTTGTTGTTCCTGCAACAAGATTGATAATTGTTTTAGATGAACTTAGCACCACTAGTGTCGAACTTGTAGAATTTGTAACACTTGCCCCATCGAGAATTAATCGAACCAGCGCATCATCTCCGGCATCCACAATAATTTGTCCACTGGTTAACGATCCCGAAATTCGATAATTTCCGGCTGAATTAATTGTTGCAACGGTTCCACTGACTGATACTTTCGAGGAACTTTTTTCGATTGATGTTCCATTGAGGATTATATCAATTTCAGAAGAACTATCCCATGTGTAATCCGATTCCTCTTCATGAAGAATACCATTATCGGTATCTGCAGAAGAAGTTTCTTCCTTTTTACATGATATCATCACTAAAAGCATCAGTACAGAAAATAGTAGTAGTACCCCAAATCCAATTCTGAATGTCATTTTCATGGCTCTAATATTTAGAAATTAAAATTATATCCGAGGGAAAAAATGTTTAATGTTTTGTCCTTTTTTAAGTAATCCTGCCAGCTGTATTCAAAGACAACACTGTGCGATTTAGAAATCTTATACTCACCCCCAATGGTGTATCGTGATTTATTAAATTCTCTATCATTTAATTGGTAAAAATATTCAGCGGAAATAAATGGAGTAAGTTTAAATGATTTGATGTTGTATTTTAACTTCAGTCTATATCTCATATAGTTGTTTCTATCTTCCGAAAAGATGCCAGCATCTCCATCGTTTGTGAACATTGCCCTAGCCATAGCATCGAGTCGAAATAAGCTATAGCGCAACTGAGTACTAAAAAAATAGCGATGCTTATAGGTAGCATCCTTACCATCAGCACTTACCATATCAAACCTATACAAAGCACCAAAATCAATATACTTTATGGGTTTAAAGCTAATTCCACCATCAATTAGGTATTCCTTTGTTGAAAAATTCTTTAAAGTTCTAAAACTAGGACTCACCACAATTTTTAACGATTTGAAAAGTTGCTTCTCAACTGAAACCGAAGCTCGATATTCAGAAGTCTGTCCATGACCCTTTATAAATAATCCTAGCAACACAATTGCCAGAATAAGGTATTTTCTTTTAAAATCCTCCATATCTTTCAGTAAATTCATTTTATAAATTATTTATCAACCGACAGATGTTAAACACCGCATCTCTGTTCTTTATCTTATCATATTAACGTAAAGAAAATTAATATTTTGAGTGTTATTAAAATCTTATCGACAAACCGATGAAAAGCATCAACATAAAGTATCAACTTATCAATCTAATGTGAAGTAGTTTATTATCTCCCCTTTTTTTGTTCTTTTGTATCTCAAATTAATTTCTTATGGATATAGTAAACATCAACAAACACATTGAGCTAATCACAAAGGAACTTGGGCTAAACTCACGTCAAGTTTCGAACACTATAAAGCTGCTCGACGATGGAGCAACAATCCCATTCATCAGCAGATATCGTAAAGAGCAAACAGGTAATCTGGATGAGGTTCAAATCACCTCAATTCGCGAATTATCCACCAAGTACAACGAACTCGACAAAAGAAAAGAAACTGTTCTAAGCACTATTGAGGAGCAAGGCAAACTGACCGATGAACTCAAGAAAAGGATTATTGAATGCTACGATCCTAACGAACTTGAAGACATCTACCTCCCATACAAGCCCAAACGTAGAACCAAAGCGACCATTGCCAAAGAAAAAGGGCTAGAACCTCTTGCTGAATTAATTATGAAACAGCAGGAAAGGGATATCTATGGTAAAGCTGAAAAATTCCTTAACGATCAAGTAGAAGATGTTGAAGATGCGCTACAGGGTGCGCGAGATATTATTGCTGAATGGGTTAGCGAGGATGAAAGAGCACGAAATGTGGCTCGTCGACACTTCAAACGAAGTGCTGTAATCCGATCGAAGGTAGTAAAAAACAAAGAAACAGAGGGTATTAAATACACCGATTACTTTAGCTTTGAAGAGGATGTCAGAAAATGTGCTTCGCATCGTTTTTTAGCCATGCGTCGTGGACAGGAAGAGGGTTTCCTAAAAGTTAGCATTACCCCTCCTGAGGAAAACGTATTAGAAGAAATCGAAAGATTCATGGTAAAAGGCTCGGGCGAATGCCAATCGCAAGTTTCAATGGCAATTAAGGATTGCTACAAACGTCTTTTAGAGCCATCTATCGAAAACGAGTTTACATCGGAATTAAAAGTGAAAGCCGATGAAGAAGCCATTCGGGTATTTGCTGAAAATTTACGTCAACTGCTACTTTCTCCACCACTTGGACCCAAGATGGTACTTGCACTTGATCCGGGCTATAGGACAGGCTGCAAACTAGTATGTATCGATCAGCAAGGGAACCTACTACACAACGAAACTATTTACCCTCACCCACCCCAAAGCGAAACTGGGAAGGCTATGAGCAAGGTATCATCGCTTGTTGAAACCTTCAAAATAGATGCAATTGCCATTGGGAATGGTACCGCAAGCCGCGAAACCGAAAGCTTTGTTAAACATATTCGATTCAATCGTGATATTAGAGTTTATGTTGTTAGCGAGGATGGTGCTTCTGTATATTCTGCATCTTCTGTGGCTAGGGAAGAATTCCCTGATTATGATGTAACGGTTCGCGGTGCCGTATCTATTGGTCGTAGGTTGCTTGATCCATTAGCAGAACTTGTAAAAATTGATCCAAAGTCGATTGGTGTTGGGCAGTACCAACATGATGTAGATCAAAATAAACTTAAAAACGGACTTGATCAGGTTGTAGAAAGCTGCGTAAACCACGTTGGGGTAAATGTTAATACTGCAAGCAAGCATTTGCTAACTTACGTTTCTGGCTTAGGTCCACAGCTAGCTAAAAATATTGTAGATTACCGTAAAGAAAATGGTGCCTTCATCAATAGAAATCAGCTAAAAAAGATACCTCGTTTAGGTGAAAAAGCATTTGAGCAGTGTGCTGGATTCTTGAGAATCCCCGATGCAAAAAACCCATTGGATAATAGCGCTGTTCACCCCGAGAGCTACCATGTAGTCGAAAAAATGGCAAAGGATAATGGTTGCGAGGTAATCGATTTACTTAAAGATGAATCGATAAGGAGCAAGATTAAACTAGAAAAGTACGTAACCGAAAGTATTGGATTACCTACCCTCAACGATATTATTCAAGAACTTTCAAAACCCGGGCGCGATCCACGAAAGGCAATTAAAGTGTTTGAATTTGCCGAAGGCATTTATAAAATTGACGATCTGATTCCCGGTATGGTACTCCCCGGCATAGTTACAAACATTACTAATTTCGGGGCCTTTGTTGATGTAGGAGTTAAACAGGATGGATTGGTGCACATCTCCCAAATGGCAAATAAATTTATTTCTAACCCAAACGATGTAGTTAAGCTACATCAACATGTTAAGGTAAAAGTTACAGAGGTTGATGTGGCAAGAAAAAGGATTCAGCTTACAATGAAAGATGTTGAGCAATAGTAAAACAACAAAAAAGCTAGAGGAAAACTCTAGCTTTTCATTTATTTAATTGTCAACCTAAACTTCTGCTTAACCTCTTGGGCAGATTGCGACATTCCGCCCCTTTGCTCATCTCCGCGTGGGCCCATTCCTCCTGACATACCACCAGGTCTCATACCGCCACCGGGCCTCATTCCTCCGGATGGTGGATTTCCACCAGCTCCCCCTCCACCTTCAGATGCCGTTGGAGGCGTGCCTCCATTAATATTTGGTTTTTTAGGAGCATCTATATTTATTTTTAGTGTGACAACTTCTTTTAGGCTATTTTTTAAAAAACCATCTCCGTATAGCTCGTTGAAGGGTATTGAAACCTCGTAGCACATCACATTTTTAGCATCCCAATCGATTCCTACATTTATTTTACCATTTTCTTTAATAGGTATTATTCCATCGGGTGTTGTGAATCCATCAATCTCCATTAATGTTTTTGTTAACTTAACCCTTCCTCTAATCTCTTTGAGATCGGGCTTTTTTTGCATTTTTGGTTCTTGGTTTGTCTCCTCAATATTCATTTCATCTAATAGAGGAAACTTGATTGATGCTTTTATTTTCTTTTTGGCTTTAATCTGTATACTGACCTTCATTCCTGATGAGACAATCCTCATCTGTTCTTCAATATCCTGAACCTGAAAACATAAATACAGATTATTGCTATCGTTAGCCATCTGAAAGAAAATTTTCGAGTTCGAATCATAAAGGTTAAGTGGCTGATTCCACTCTGAAACAAATCCATCCGCTATAACAGTTTTAGAAAACCACTCGGATTGTGATATATCATCCTGCGCAGTAACTCTTAAAGTAAGAAAACAAATCGCAAGAAAAGGGATTACTTTTTTCATCTCTTCAACATTAAGTTATTGACAGAACAAAGTAAAAGCTATAAATAATTATTTAAAAGCGAACTAGATGTGTGATATGATTTTATAGACTAAATGATGGTATTGTTGGCTAAAATTACGGTTTAACCAAACCCAGATTATTGTTGAACATTGTTCTTAAAATCAATATCGTGGTGAAACCAAGGTTTTGAATCAGTTAAAACAAGATCCAAACCAACAGGGATTATGCTAAATTTATTTCTTGGACGTTTTTCATCCAACCACTGAAACCCTTTTAAAGTAATCTCATCGTAATCTACCTTCTTTATTGGATAAAAGGTTGATACAGGTTTTATTAGGAAAGATATTTTTGCAATTTTCCCATTCTTCATCCGAGCAATAAGGTTAGTGCTTTCCGACTTATTAACGGCAGTAATTATTCCCTCATCGCGTAAAAAGTAAACAACCTGACCATTTCCTGTTACATCCAATTTGGAAAGTTTTCCATCAACAAAGGTTGAAACCATCTTCTTGCCTCTAATCTGATTGAATTTAACATCCTCCTCCTTTGAAGTAATGAATGCACTTCCATTAAAATCCATTCTGCGAATTTTATTGCCTTCACCAAGGAATGCGCTAACAGAATCGGCTGTTATTTGGTTATTATCATTCCACAAAATAGGTTTAGAGATTAACCTTATAGTAGAATCAACAGTGTTATAAAAAAGTGAATCGCAAGTTCCTTGTAAATCCTTTTTAAAGAACCTTACTTCACTAATAGCCTTAATAATTCGATCAGATGAATCGGGATTATTTTTACTTGGAATTGAAATTAGAAAAAACTTATCGGCTCTTAAAAACAGGGTATCATCTTCAGCTTTCATTAAAAGTAAAGGGTTATCAACAATTTCGCCGGTCTTTTTCTTGTCCCAGTAATTTCCCTTCCCTCCATAAATGGTAACCTTACGGGTAGTATCAACTAAAGCAACTTGTCCAACAAGTTTTGCATAACCAATCAGTTCATCATAAAAAATATCTTGGCCGTATAATTTCTGTCCACCCTTTTCAATTAAGGCGTTGTTAAGAAAGTTTGATTGTTTGCCCTTTTTATTGTACCACCCTTTTTCGCAGTAAACATAGTATTCCTTGTTGTAAATCCTTGTTGGGCCAAAGAAATATGCAATCTCGTCCTGCATACTATATTCAAGGGAATCGGTGAAAATGCTGCCATCTTTTCCTTCCATTTTAACATCCCCGGCAAAGTTATATTTCTTATCCCTTGAGAAGTAGAAACCTCTTTTGCTCTTTAGCTTATTATCCGGATTTGTCAGAACTCCAGAGGTTAGGAAATATGCAGAATTATCTTTTGTATTAAAGTTGATGGCATCAGTAATAAGAGTAGCATCCTTTTGAATGAGCTTCACCTCTTTCCCTGTAACTCTACCTAGCGATGTATTTCCATCATAATAGAGGTAATCACCATAAAGTTTTGTATCCTCTTTGGTTACAACTATTTGTCCGTATGCTTCAACAACATTCGCTTTCCTAATCAAGTAGGCGCTATCGCAATTCATAATTGCACCTTCGTGCAACAATTTTACATTCCCCAAATAGCGAACAACCTGTTGTTCATCTCTAACCATATTCCTCATTGACTCAGCAGCAACCTGAATTACCTTATCCTTCTGAGCAAAAGAATAAATTGAAATAAACAACGGAAGAGCTAACGCAAAACCCTTAAGTGATTGTTTAGAAAAATAAAGCATTTACTTTACTAATTATGCTAGAACCTTACTTAAACCAACCTTTTGAAGAAAAATTACAATTTTTATATTCAGGATCAATCTTAATATAGGTTGTTTTCTGTTTTTCATTAATCCATTTTAAAAGAATGTCCTGTTCACGACTCGCCTTAGTCAACCCTTGTATGATACTATAATCATCCTTAAGGTTAGCTTTATGTGAAGGTAAAATATTCTTAACCTTAACAATTTTAAAGATCACATTACCATGTTCATCTCTTGATTCAAATGGAGTGCTAATTTCGCCAACCTTAAGATCTTTAATAACATAATAATCTGATGGTTGAAGTTGCTCCTTCTCGAATAGTTTGGTATTATTTACCTGATTAACAACCAAGCCTCCATTTAGGTTTGATTTTTTATCTTCGGAAAATTTGGCCGCGGCCTTTTCAAAAGTTAAGCTATCGGTTTGTATCAACTTTGCAATACTATCAAGCCTATTCTGTGCTTCAACTATCATATCAGAGGTGTATTGCGGCTTAAGTAGTATATGCCTAACGTTTACCTGATTGTTTCGTTTTTCAATCATTTGGATAATATGAAAGCCATACTCCGACTCAACAATTTGACTAACCTGGCCTTCGGCTAGGCTAAATGCTACGTCAGCAAAGCTCTTAACAAGCTCTTCTCTTGTTAGGAATCCTAATTCACCACCTTTTTTTGCTGAAGCCAAATCTTCTGAGTAGGCCATTGCAAGCATTGAAAATCTTTCGCCTTTAAGAATTCTGCTACGTAAATCAAGAAGCTTCTCCTTTACCCTGAACTTGGCTTCGGCAGATGATGGTGGAAAGATTGCAATTTGTTGCAACTCGTATTGCTCCGGAATCATTGGTAAACTATCGGATGGTATTGATTTAAAGAAATTCTTAACCTCTAAAGGAGTGACCGTTATTTTTTCAACAACTTTTTGCTTCATTTGCTGAGTTTGCTGTTGTTCACGAATAACCTCACGTAGATCTTCTTTTATTACATAGATCGATTTATGAAAATAGTTCTCCAGTGCCTTTTCTGAACCTATCTGATTAATAAAGTACCTCAACCTTCGATCTACTTCACCTTCAATTGCAACTTCGTTAGTTTGCAAACTATCAATTTTTGATTGATGTAGAAGTAACTTCTGGACAAGAAGCTGTTCAAATAATTTGCATTTAACATCACCATCAGGAAGATTTCCTTGCATTTTCATTCGCATTAGTTCACCCTCAACATCAGATGACAGTATCATATCGCCACCCACAACTGCAATCACCTTATCAATAACCTCTTGCGAATAGGTTAACCTTGTAAAAGAAACAGTAAAAACTAGAATAAAAATCGCAGGTTTAAAAAGCCTTGTAATATTTTTCATTGTAAAGCAATAAAAGGATTATGTTAGAATATCTGAAATTTTTTATGATCCAAAGCTTCATTGTAAATCTTGTTCTCGAGATCATTTATTAAATTTTGTTTTCTCTTGTTTAAAATAACGCTTTTAATATTCGCGTATTCATATTCCATAGGCGATACTTGACCCTTAAACTTAACATCGCGTATGTTGATTAGGTAAAGGAAATCTCCATCCTCCAGTTCAATACTTCGCCTATTGGCTAAATATTCCTCCGGGTTCTCAATTGGATAAGGAAACTGACGTTGCAACGCACTAAATTGAAGCCACTTGTCGCCAAAATAGTCATACTTTTCAGCAACCTGATAGGCAATGTTATCAAGTGTTTTCAAATCATCATCTCGATACGATTTGTAGAGTTCTTTAATTTTCAGCGAATAAGGAGTATCCTTTCGTACTTTTATGTAAAGTGCCTTTACAAGTGTTTCGCTAAGAGTGAAATTTGAGATATTGGAGCTATAAAATGAACTTATTTCGGCTTCAGTAACTGCAGTATCCAGCTTATGATTGATGAACTCCTGCTCATACTTAAAAATAAGTAATGATGATCGGTAATCCTCAAGCTGCTTTGTTACATCTTTCTGCTCGTCATTCAACTTCTCTTCTGATAATCGAAGCATTAGATTATGTCGAACCCATTGATCGACATAGGCATTTAGTATTTTAATGCTATCCTTTTTAGCTATCCCTTTAGGAAATATTTCGGCTATATCAGATTTATATAGAAACTTTTCGTAAACAACTGCTAAAGGTTTCTGCTCTTTGCTACTCTTATTAAAACAAGAAGGAAGTATTAGTGCAAACAACAAAACTAAAGCTATGTTTCTCAAAAAGAATATACGTTTTCTCATTATTTATCTTTTTAATAATCTATTTCTTTTCTAAAGTGTCAATTATTGACTTTAAAACTTCTTGTTTGACAATTACAGGATACTTTTGATGTAATATTTTCAACCATTCTTCCTCTAATGTCTGCTGATAATCTGCTATCACTTGACCTTTACAGTCAGCAATGGCTTTTACATCACCATTTGTAATGGCAATTATTTCCTTAAAAGCATACGTACCTTGAACGTTTGTTAACAAGGAAATACCCCCTGTCCATGATTTATATCCCACAACATCTTGTTCATCTGAACTGGCTACTTTATAGGACACTTCAACCTTTGAACCATTTGCTTTATTTACTTTTTGTAAAATATCTTCAGGTTTCAATCCTTTATTTTTTCTGGATAGAACCATCTTATTTACTTTGTTCAGTAAGGCTTCATCAGTGCTAGTATAAACTGCATATTGAATACGTTCACCCCAACGATAGTTTGTTTTATTCTTTTGGTAGAAATTCTCAAGTCCTATGCTATCGTTTGAAGCTTTCGACCATACATTAATATCGCTTATATTGAACAGTAAGATGCCATCGTGGTATTCCTGTAACAGATACTTAAACTCGGGGTATTTAAGTTCAAGAGTTGATTGTTGATAATCATAAACCATTCTATTTACCCAATCGTTATAAGCTTTTTTTGCGATTGAACGGAAGTTCCCTGAAAGTGGCTTCTGTTGATATTGGAAAAGATAATTTATAAACTCCGATTGATCATGTTTTTGGTTTGCTATTGAGAAAATTACCTTATTTTCCTTTAGATTAGATAGTTTCCAACTCCCTTTATAAATAGAGGAATCAAGCAACGCCACTATTGGTAAAAGGTTAATTGTATCCTCTTTAAAGCTATTCTCATGCTTTATCTTTTCAACCATCTTTTCAATCGAGATGGTACTTCTTGAATCCATAGATAGCTTTTTCTTGATCTCAGGTTGCATCTCTTCAAAAGTTCCTATCTCTTTTCTACCAAGTCTTTTAGCAATATGCCATCCGTATACAGTCTGAAATGGTTCCGAAACTTGACCATCTTGATCAAATCCAAACGCTACACGTTCGAACTCAGGGATTATCATACCAGAACTTAACCATGGTAGTTCTCCATTATTCTTAGCTGAACCTGGATCCTGTGAGAACTGGTTTGCTAGTTTTCCAAAATCCTCGTTATTTAGAACTTGCTTATAAATTTCCTGTATTTTTTCCTTTGCTTTGGTTTGCTGCTCGGTATTTGCATCCTTATTAACGGCAATCATAATATGAGCCACCTTAACTTGACCTTTTGCAAGTCGTTTATCGTTAAACTTAATAATATGATATCCGAAACGTGTTCTCACAGGCATCGATATTTCGCCTGGTTTTAGATTGTAAACAGCTGACTCAAATGGATATACCATTTGAAAAACGGTAAAGTATCCTAATAAACCATTATTATTTGTTACTGAATGATCATCGCTTGTTGCGCGAGCAACTGATTCAAATGATTCGCCATTTATTATCCTATTTCTAATTGCAATAGCCTTCTCGTATAGCTTTAATGTATCTGATGGGGTTGCGCGTTCAGGTACGGTGATTAGAATATGACTAGCGCTAACTTCAAACTTCATTCTTTCATACGCCTCTGCAATAAGCTTTGCTTCAGTCTCCTTATCCACCATGTAAGGACGAGCAAGCTGTATTCTATAACCTGCTAATTCATTTTTAAATGAAGAAGAAGTATCGAACTTCAATGATAAAGCATCAGTAACCTTAAGCTTAAAGTTTATAAATAGATTCAGATAATCTTCAACCGATTTACTATCTGTTAATGTTGATGCTTGGTTATTCTTCAAATAAATTCTTGTGAATTCACTTGCTGGAATATTTTCGTTACCAACAGTTAGTAAAATAGGATCGTTATTTTGCTGAGCACTTGCAGCAAAAACTCCAAGCATTACAATTGATAAAAAGAATAGGCGATACTTCATCACTTTTGATTTTTATTATACCTATAAACGAGTTTAGAGCTAATTAATTACTTAACGGCTATAGTTTGGTGCTTCGCGAGTTATTGAAACATCATGAGGATGACTTTCAACCATTCCAGCATGAGTAATCCTTACAAACTTAGCATGTTTTAGGGTTTCAATATTTCCTGCTCCGCAATAGCCCATACCTGCTCGTAAGCCACCAAGCATTTGGTAGAATACTTCCTTTAAGGTTCCCTTATAAGGAACACGAGCAACGATACCTTCAGGAACAAGCTTTTTAATATCATCCTCAACATCTTGGAAATATCTATCCTTTGATCCCTGTTGCATTGCTTCAATTGAACCCATTCCACGGTACGATTTAAATTTACGACCGTTAAAAATTATTGTTTCACCTGGTGACTCCTCAACCCCTGCAAACATTGAACCAGCCATAATTGAATCAGCACCGGCGGCTAAAGCCTTAACGATATCGCCTGAATACCTTATTCCACCATCAGCAATAATTGGAACATTTTTACCTTTTAAAGCAGTTGCAACATCGTAAATAGCATTTAATTGGGGTACTCCAACACCTGCAATAATACGTGTAGTACAAATTGAGCCAGGGCCAATACCTACTTTTACGGCGTCAGCTCCAGCTTCGTAAAGAGCAATTGCAGCTTCTGCCGTTGCAATATTTCCAACAATTACATCAATATCTACAAACTCTTTCTTAACGCGTTTAAGCATCTCAACAACCCCTCTTGTGTGGCCGTGTGCAGTATCAATCACAACAGCATCAACCTTAACTTTGTAAAGAGCAGCTACTCGATCCATGGTATCAGAAGTAACACCAACGCCTGCTGCAACCCTTAAACGACCTTTACTATCCTTGCTTGAAAATGGGTTATCCTTAACTTTAGTAATGTCTTTATATGTTAATAAACCAACAAGTTTAAAATCTTCATCTACTACAGGTAGTTTCTCAATCTTATGCTCTTGAAGTATCGAGGCTGCATGATTCAGATCTGTTGTTTTTGAAGTAGTGATCAATCCCTCACTAGTCATCACCTCCTTAATTGGACGACGAGTATTTTGTTGAAATCTAAGATCGCGATTGGTTACAATTCCGATGAGCTTATTGTATTCATCCACAACAGGAATGCCCCCAATATGAAACTCTTGCATAAGGTTTAATGCATCACCAACGGTTTCGTTTGGATGAATGGTAATTGGTTCGTAAATCATGCCATTCTCGGCACGTTTCACCTCTTTAACCTGTTTAGCCTGATCCTCAATGCTCATATTTTTATGGATCACTCCTATTCCTCCCTCACGGGCAATGGAAATTGCCAATGCGGATTCGGTAACAGTATCCATAGCAGCAGAAACAATTGGAGCCTTTATTTCTATATTTCTAGAAAATTTTGTGGAGATATCCACATTGCGAGGCAGAACCTCTGAGTATGCTGGAACAAGCAAAACATCGTCGAATGTAAGCCCCTCGGCTACAATTTTCTCATCGTAAAATGACATTGCTTTCTAGTTTTAATTTAAATGCGGCAAGTTACAAAAAATTGCCATACTCACAAGCCATGATTAACCTCTAACATAACGACAAATAAAGATAAAACATTGATTTTTACCTAGCGATACACCTCGAACAACTCATAATCAGTATTAAACTTAACAATTTTTAACTGATTAATAATCAACTTAAATCACGTCGAATAGCAATTCAAATCCAAGTAATCAACATAATTATCCTAAATTTGTAATACAATAAGTATTGAATCATTGAATCAATTCGAACAAATACTTCATCGTTACTGGGGCTACAGCAGTTTTCGATCGATACAAGAGGAGATAATCCAATCGGTATTCGATGGACGTGACACGCTGGCTCTTATGCCAACAGGCGGAGGCAAATCAATTACCTTTCAGGTTCCAGCACTTGCCAAAGAAGGAATTTGTATTGTTATCACTCCTCTAATTGCCCTGATGAAGGATCAGGTTGAGAATCTTAAAAAGAGAGGGATTAAAGCAACTTCGATTCATTCCGGAATGAGCCGTCATGAGATTGAAGTTGAACTTGATAATTGCGCTTATGGTGAATTTAAATTTCTTTACCTTTCCCCCGAAAGGCTTGATACCGAACTTTTTAAGGTGAGGCTTCGAAAACTAAATGTTAACCTCATTGCTATTGATGAGTCACACTGCATTTCGCAATGGGGGTACGATTTTCGCCCTTCATACATGAAGATAGCCGAACTAAAAGCAATCCTTCCCAACACCCCTTTCTTAGCACTAACGGCTACAGCAACCCCAGAGGTTGCTAACGATATTCAGGAAAGGCTCAAGTTCAAGGAAAAGAACCTTATAAAGATGAGCTTTGAGCGAAAAAATCTTGTGTATTTAGTTCGAAATGTTGAGGACAAAAATAAGTATCTAATAAAAATCATAAATAGTATTCCAGGTAGCGGAATTGTCTACGCTCGAAACAGGGAAAAAACAAAGGAAATCGCATTACTTCTTAAAAAAGAAGGAATCTCAGCCGATTTCTACCATGCAGGCCTATCGAACGACATGCGAAGCATTCGTCAGGATGACTGGCAAAAAGGTAAAACCCGTGTAATGGTTTCTACCAATGCCTTTGGCATGGGAATCGATAAACCCGATGTAAGGTTTGTGATCCATATAGATCTTCCTGATTCCCCTGAGGCATATTTTCAGGAAGCAGGACGTGCTGGACGTGATTTGAATTTGGCTTACGCAATACTTCTATACAACGATTCGGATAAATCAAAAATTGATCAGCGAATTGAAGCAAACTTCCCCGAAACCGATGAGATTAAAAGAACCTATCAGGCGCTTGGGTCATTCTTAAATATTGCAATTGGCGCAGGGAAAGGTGAGGTTTACGATTTTAATTTGATGGACTTTGCTTCAACCTACAAATTCAATACGGTTAAAGCATACAACTCTCTAAAATTCATCGAACGGGAAGGATATATTGAACTTACCGATGAGCTTGACAACCCAAGCCGGCTTATCTTCTTAGTCAACAGGCAAGACTTGTACAAATATCAAGTTGCCAATGCTGAAATGGACAAGTTTATTAAAGTGATTTTAAGAGCGTTTGCTGGAGTATTCTCCCAATACATCAACATTGATGAAGCATACATTGCAAGGGCTTCGGGAATTCCTTTACAGACTGTGATTGAGAATTTAAAAAAACTCAGCAAGCAAAAGATCATCAACTATATTCCTAGAAAAAAGACCCCTTTAATCATTTTCACTGAGGAGCGACTGGATGAGAAAAACCTTTTACTAAGCCACGAGAACTATAGGTTACGGAAGGAACGTTTCCTGAGTCGCGTTGATGCCATGCTTAAATATGCCTCAGAATCTACTAAATGCAGAAGTCAATACTTACTTGAATACTTTGGCGACAATGACTCCTACCGATGTGGAAAATGCGATATTTGCACATCGCGCAACGAACTTGATATGAGCAAAATTGAGTTCGATAAAATCCTCGAAAAAATAAAAGATATTCTCTCAACAAAGCCAACAACCATCGAAAATCTTGTTGACTCAATAAAACAGAATCCCGATAAAACTCTTAAAGTTATTCATTTCTTGCTCGACAATAAAAAAATAACAAGAAACGAGGAAGGGTTACTTAACTGGTGGAGTGTCTTAGAATAAATCCTAATATCATTTTACTCAAATGTTGCCAATCAAAAATGGCAAGCTGTAACATCTTTTCTATATTTGCACTTTATTAAAATCAAGATGGATATTAAGAACATCGTATATAGTAGAAATGTTGTAGAGTTTGTAACAGTTGCAAGAGAGTTCTGTGCATTCCTTGAAAACGTTAAAACACACAATAGAAAGTCGTTTATTACTGCTTCGCAAAAGCTACTCCCATTACTCTACTACAAAGCATCTATCCTTCCCGAAACAGAACCAATTCTCGACGAGGAGAATGAGAAATTTGTAACAGAGGACTACTACTTTGATATTCAGAACAATCTAAAGCAGCTTCTAGGAGCAAACGATGATTTCCTTGAAATCTACGATCCTAGAGCCGATGAAGGCGAAGGCCAGTACACAGCCAGCATTTCCGAGTACCTTTCGGATATTTGGCAAGATTTAAAGAATTTCACAATGCTTTACCAAGCAGGTAATGCTGACATTATGAACGATGCTCTTTGGGAATGTCGATCGAACTACAAAGAATACTGGGGAATTAGACTTGCTAATTCCATCAGGGCTATGCATATTCTCCTTTTCTCAGGAATTGATTTGGATCAAGAGGATAAAGAAAAGGAAGAATCAAACGAAGTAGATACCAGTAATTGGTTTATTACAAAGCGGCAGAATGATTTAAATAGGGAGATTTGAAATGTTTGCTGAATCAATTGAAAATGAAGAAATATTAAAGCTTCCAAGAATATCTTTCCCTAACGAAATAAAGGTAATTGAAAGTGAGGCGGAGCTTGAAAAATGGTTACCCATTCTTCAAAAAAGCAAAATTATAGGTTTTGACACCGAAACAAAACCCTCATTTAAGAAAGGGCAGATTAACGGAGTTGCATTACTACAACTTGCAACTGATGATATTGCGCTTATTATTAGGGTAAATAATTTAAGATTACCAAGCCCCCTAGTAAAACTTCTTGAAAACAATAAGATAATTAAAGTTGGAGCTGCAATTCGTGATGATATAAAATCATTACAAAAGATCAAACCATTCAAACCCGAAGGGTTTATTGATCTACAAACATTTGCAAAAGAAAATGGGATTGAGAATACTAGCGTACGTAAACTAGCTGCAATTGTACTAAATGTACGGGTCTCAAAAAGTCAACAGCTATCAAACTGGGAATCCGATCACCTAACTGAGGCTCAACTACAATACGCAGCCACTGACGCATGGATTTGCAGTGAGATTTACAAAAAAATGAAACAAGGCTAACCTAAGCCATCAAAACTGAAGCATGGAATACATTAAAATAAAACTTAAACCTGGCAAGGAGCAGTCGTTGCAAAGGTTTCACCCTTGGATTTTCTCTGGTGCAATACATAAGATTAATGGAAATCCCATAGAGGGGGATATTGTAGAGGTTGTTGATTCAAACGAGAATTTTATTGCCATTGGGCACTACCAGCCCTCTTCAATATCGGTTAGAGTTATTTCATTTGACAATGTTGAAATCGATGCAAATTTTTGGAAGAATAAGATTGCGAATGCAATAAACCTAAGGGAATCGCTTAGCCTTTACAAAAACGAGAGTACAAATATTTATCGCCTTATCCATGGTGAAGGTGATAATATGCCTGGGTTAGTTGTTGATATTTACGGTTCAACTGCTGTAATGCAATGCCATTCTGTTGGTATGTACTTAATTCGTCAAACTCTTGCCGAAATAATTGTTGAACTTTACGAAGGAACAATCAAATCCGTATTCGATAAAAGTAGCGGAACGCTTCCCTATAAAGCGCAACTAAACCCAAAAGATGATTACATTATCGGCTCCGAAGCACAAGCGGTTTTACTTGAGCATGGTAATCGTTTTGATGTATCGTGGGTTGAAGGGCAAAAGACAGGATTCTTCATTGACCAACGAGAGAATCGACTATTACTTCAATCGTACTCAAAAGGGAAAACAGTTCTTAACACGTTTGGTTACACAGGTGGATTCTCGGTTTATGCGATAAAAGGTGGTGCCTTAAAAACAATAACTGTTGACAGCTCGCAAAAGGCAATTGATCTCACAAACCGAAATGTTGAACTCAACTTTGGCAAAACCTCAAAACACGAGTCATTCTGTAGTGATGTTTTTGAATTTTTAAAAAACACCTCTGAGAATTTTGATATAATTGTGTTAGATCCTCCTGCATTCGCTAAGCACAACGAGGCTCTTAGGAATGCGCTTCAAGCCTATAAACGATTAAACAACACTGCAATTAGAAGGCTTAACCCTGGAGGTATACTTTTCACTTTCTCCTGTTCTCAAGTGGTAAATAAAGAAAACTTCCGAAACGCAGTATTCTCAGCGGCAGCAATATCCGGACGCTCGGTGAAAATCTTACACCAGTTAACTCAACCAGCCGATCACCCAATTAATATTTACCATCCAGAAGGTGAGTATCTTAAAGGGCTTGTTTTACAAGCAGAGTAGCAATAATTCAAGTCCAATTTTCTATGTATAAAAAATTGATGAATTAAAAATATCTCCCTACAATTTACTGTTTTTCAATTTTAAAAGATTAACTTCATAATTGAAAATTAAATAGTAGGTTATAATCAATGCAAAATTTCATAAAACAAACCTTTAATAAGATACATCTAATTAATTATTTTATTCTACATCATCGATTTTACATTTTATTACTGACTTGCTTTTTTTGTCTTAATGTCTCAGCAAAAAAAATCGAGAAGGATAAGGTAATTCTTCAACTCAAATGGAAAAATCAATTTCAGTTTGCTGGGTATTACGCTGCGTTAGAAAAAGGGTACTATAAAGATGTAGGATTAGATGTTGAAATAAAAGAAATAGGAAAAGCAGAATCAACAATTGATGCGGTATTAAACGGAAAGGCTCAGTACGGAATTGGTGGTGCCGAACTTGTAATCCATTACATGAATGGGGAACCAATTATAGTACTCACCTGTATTCTTCAAAACTCCCCGTCCTCCTTATTGGTAAAATCATCGAATAATTTAAATACTTTAAATGACCTAATTGGTAAAACAATTGAGATAGATAAAGAGCAATCTGGAATTGAGATAATTGCAATGTTGCTAAAAGCAGGAATTAAATCCAATCAATATAAAACTTTAGCCTCATCATATTCTCTAAACAATATACTAGCCAATAGAGTGGACGCCATTGAAATATATACATCAAATGAACCATTTTTCCTTGATAAATTTGGAATACCCTATAAACTCTTTACGCCAAGAGAATACGGAATAAACTTTTATTCCGATTGTCTATTCACAACAAGAAATGAAGTTGAGAGGCACCCTGAAAGGGTAAAAAAGTTTAGACAAGCTAGCTTAAAAGGATGGAACTATGCTCTTGACCACCCAGAAGAGATTGCCAACTTAATTCTTACAAAATATCAATCAACAAAAACATACGAACATTTACTCTTCGAAGCTGAAGAAATGCGAAAGCTAATTAATCCCGAGTTTATTGATATTGGGCATTGTAACAAGGAACGATGGCTCAATATTGTTGAAGTACTTTCTCAACAGGGCTTAATTAAAAACCATAGAAACATTGATGATTTTGTTTATAACCCAGATTACAATTATAATGTTTACACAATTAGAATTCTTCTCGTAATACTATCAGTGTTAACAGTTATTACATTCTACCTAATCTACTATACTCTGAAACTAAGAAGCGATAAAAATACACTCACCTCTCAATCAGAGGATGCAAACAAAAAAACAGACAATTTAATTGAAGAAATCAGACGATTAAATTCTGAAATCAAGAAATTAAACTCAAAAAGCCAAGTTTCTTAGAGGGGAAATCGAGCTAGAGGAACAACATCATGACTAGCAAACTCTCCCTTTAAATATTTATAGTAGCCAGTTATAGCTATCATTGCAGCATTATCGGTGGTAAAACGAAACTCAGGAATATAAACATTCCATCCATTTTTTTCCCCAAGCTGTGAAATTGCACCACGAAGACCTGAGTTTGCTGACACCCCTCCAGCAATAGCAATTTCTTTAATACCTGTTTGTTTTGCTGCTTTTTCTAATTTATCAAGCAGAATCGAAATAATTGTGTGTTGCAGCGAAGCGCATAGGTCAACCTTATTCTGTTCAATAAAGTCGGGTGTTTCGGCTATTCTATCTCTCAGAAAATAAAGGAAAGATGTTTTTAACCCGCTATAGCTGAAATCGAGACCTTTCTGTAAAGGCTTAGCAAACTTAAATGCATTGGGGTTTCCTTGTGAAGCAAGCTTATCAATAACAGGGCCGCCAGGGTAGGGTAATCCCATTATTTTAGCACATTTATCGAATGCTTCACCAGCAGCATCATCAATTGTTTGACCTATAATTTCCATGTTTAAATAATCACGCACAACCACTAATTGTGTATGACCTCCAGAAACAAGAAGGCAAAGAAAAGGGAACGAAGGATGTTTGTCAACCCCTTCGTATTTTATAAAATGAGCAAGAATATGTCCTTGAAGGTGATTTATCTCGATTAGTGGGATATTCTTTGCAAGGGCAAAACCCTTTGCAAACGAAGTACCTACAAGTAACGAACCTAAAAGGCCAGGTCCTCGTGTAAACGCAACCGCACTTATTTCATTCTTCGAAATATTAGCTTTTTTCAATGCACTATCAACCACAGGAATTATATTCGCTTGATGTGCCCTTGATGCAAGTTCAGGAACCACGCCACCATATGTTTGGTGAACATCCTGATTACTAATTAAACTCGATAACAAATTCCCATCACGAATAATTGCTGCTGATGTATCATCACATGAAGACTCTATCCCCAGAATAACTACACTCATCGAAATATTTTTTATCTTAACAAAAGAAATATGGATTAATAGCCTGTTTTAACCTCTTCGCTCTACTTTTTTTTGTATTTTTCGATGCAATTAGGCATGATTTATGCAAACCATTAAAACCAAAAACGGAGTAAAAGTATCAAAAAATTAGTCAAAATATTTGTTTGGGCTCTTGTAACCATTCTTTCAGTCATAATTTTTTCATGGCTAATTATCCAGAATGGACAAGTTCAAACTTTACTTATTTCTAAGGTAACATCCATAATTGAGAAAAAATTAAACACTAAAATCTCAATTAAGAAAGTTAACTTCCAACTCTTTAACAAAATTGTACTCGAGGATGTTCTAATTGAAGATATAAACAAAGACACACTTATTTCGGCAAAAACACTAAAGGCATCTATCCTTTGGTTTAATACCGATCAAAATATTCTAATGCTAAACAGAATTGGCTTAGATGATGCACTAATAAACTTCTATGCCGACTCCACAGGTACTTTAAACCTTGATCATTTCATTAACAACCTATCACCTCCCGATACTACAAAAGCATCTCCCTCAGAAGGCAAACCCTTGGGCTTAGAGTTTAAAAATATTTCAATAGAAAATAGTAGGTTCCGACTTGCATCCTACAAACCCAACAAACTAGATTATGGCATTAACTTCGAGGATCTAGATGTTAAAGACTTAAATATCGATGTTCGCAACCTAAAAATTAGTGGCGACACCATTGCTATGTTAATAAATAGTTTGAGTGGCGCGGAGAAGAGTGGTTTTAAAATTGATAAGCTAAGAGCTGAATTCAGCCTGTGTAGTAAACATTTAAACTTCGACAAGCTAAGAATCAAAGCGGAAGGTTCAAACCTTCAACTCCCCTATCTGCACATGACTTTTGACGGGATGGATAAGATGAGTCAATTTCTTAAAGAAGTCAAACTAGACATCCAATTTGATAACTCCTTGATTAAATCAAATACTCTTGCTTATATCATTCCGGACATTCGCAACTACTGTTTTGATGCAATTGTTAATGGAAAAGTAATAGGAACAATAAGCGATCTTCGGGGCAAAAATCTTGTCATAACCACAGGTACCCAAACCCGTATAGCCACCAATTGTCGTTTAACTGGCTTGCCTGATATTGAGCAAACCATGATGATTATAGATGTTAAAGAGCTTTCAACATCGGCTAAGGACTTAGCACAAATTAAGCAAAGGGACAATAATCAACCAATTGTTAGCTTACCAAGTAGTTTTAACGAACTGAATAAAATTACCTACAAAGGAAACTTTACAGGTTTCATCAACAACTTCGTTGCATACGGAACTATATCATCCTCTATTGGTAAACTATCGCTCGACCTATCAATCAAACCCGATACCACGCAAACCACTGAATTTAATGGTAATGTTTCTACAACCAATCTCGACTTAGGTAAATTAACGGGGACTAGCTCTTTAGGAAGGATAAGCTTTGCCGCAAAGGTAAAAGGCAATTCAGACAAAAATTCAAACATTAGCGCATTTACCGATGCAACAATAAATCAGCTTGAAGCATATAAATACACCTATTCGAATATTAAGATCAACGGGAATCTTACCAAAAGCACTTACATCGGATCAATTTTTCTCGACGACCCGAATTGCAAGCTAAACTTTCTTGGAAAACTTGACTTTGCTGATACAATTCCGGTTTTTGACTTTACAGCCCTAGTCCCAAAAATTGATTTTGTTAAATTAAACCTAAACACTGTTGATTCAATTTCCCAAGCATCGTTTCTTTTTACTGCTAAATTCTCAGGGAACAACCTCGACAACAGTAAAGGAGAAATTAAGATTGTAAACTCTTCGTATAAAAACCAAAATGGAGAATTTAAACTTTCTGATATTACCATTAACGCTGATAACAACAAGGATAGTAAGTTAATTTCTTTACAATCGGAATTTGCAGAAGGTGAACTTAGAAGCAAGTATAACTATTCAAACATTTTCGAAAACCTTGAGAAGCTGCTTTACATTTATGTACCTGCCCTAAAATCAGAAGAAAAACAGCAAAGCAAACCAAGCAAAAGCGTTGAGAATCCAGAATTCAACGATTATATCGTTAAGTTTAGACTCAAAAAAACAAAAAAAATAACCGAAGTTCTTACTCCCGATTTTCGGATAGCTGAGAACACGAGCGTTTTTGGCATTTTCAACCCTGATCTTAAAACGCTATCATTAAAAGTAAAAATCCCTGAGTTATCTATTGGATCAAATGTTTTTAAAGACATTTCAATAGATGGACAAACAAAGGATAGTATTTTCGAAGCGAACCTTACCATTCCAGTTTTTAACATGGGTAGTAGTTATATTAGAAATATTAGTCTTAATACAATAACCAATCAAAATAAAGTCGACCTATCTTTTGGCTGGGACAATAAGCAAACTCCTGTAAATTCAGGAAAAATAAAAGCTTTGGCAGATTTTAACCCTTCAGCATTACATAATGGATCAACGGCAAATATATTCTTTAAGCAATCTGAATTTATTATTAACGACTCTGTATGGAGCATCTCTCCCAGTTCAATAAACCTTGATTCATCGAATATTGCAATTAACAATTTCAATATTCACAATCAGCAACAATCATTATCATTTACTGGGAATATCTCAAGCAACCCAACAGATTCTATAGCGCTTAACCTAGAAAATATTGATGTCTCAAACCTCAATTTCTATCTTAAAAGTCTGGGGTATGAATTGAATGGAAGGATTGATGGCGAAGCGAAAGTAACTGGACTCTATACAAATCCCACCCTTTTTGCTGATATTGGTATTAATAATTTTTTTGTAAACAATAGAGAGGTTGGTGATATTAAGTTTAAAAGCACATGGTATAATACCGAAAAAAAACTCTCAATAAACTTAAACAACTTAAAACACGACTCCATCACCTTTGATGTTAACGGTGATATTTATACCGAAACCAATAAGCTTGATTTTAACATTAATTTTCCACAAGTTCAGCTAAATCATTTCTCTCCTATTTTAGATGGTGTAGTATCTGGCTTATCAGGCAAGGTGTATGGGAATCTTAAGCTAACAGGCACTACAAAAAAACCGTTACTTAACGGAACCCTAAATATAGTTCAAGGAAAACTTGTAATTGATTTCATGAAAGCTCCATACACCATTAGTGATAAAGTTATTTTCAAAAATAGTGACATCATTTTTAACGATTTCAAAATACTTGACAAGTATAAGCATGTTGCAACTGTTAACGGCAGTGTTAATACAGGGTATTTTAGCGATTTTAGTTTAAACCTAAATATTGCACCAAATAATTTTCAGTGTATAAATACTACTGAACGAGACAATGAACTTTTTTACGGAACTGTTTTTGCCACCGGTTTGGTTACCATTACTGGGAGGCCAGACAAAATCAACATAAATATTGCTGTTAAAACTGACAACAAAACAATCCTATACCTTCCTCTTTCAAGTAGCGGAGAAGTTGTGGAGAATAATTTCATCACATTTACAAACAACAACCCCGATGATATCTTTATCGAAGAGATAGCCCCAGTAAAACAAGAGAGTAGCACAGATATGAATCTAACTTTCGATTTACAGGTTACGCCTGAAGCCGAAGTACAAATTATAATTGACAAAAAACTTGGTGATATCATTAAAGCTAACGGTTCTGGCAATTTAAAAATGGAAGTAAATCCAAACAAAGATCTATTCAAGATATACGGGGATTACAACATCGAAAAAGGGGATTACCTTTTCACACTACAGGGAGTAATCAATAAAAAATTCAAGATTGAAGACGGAAGTACACTTTCATGGAACGGAGATCCCACCGATGCAACCGTTAACATTAAAGCAACATACAAAGTAAAAACAGCGCTCAACCAATTACTTGCTGACTATACTGGTCGGTTTGATAACAGAATCCCTGTTGATTGCCAAATACTACTGACCCAAAAACTTATGTCGCCGGGAATTAAATTCAACATTGATGTCCCTAATGTTGATAATGAAACCAAAGCATTAGTAGAAAGTGCGCTAAACACCGAAGACAACATAAATAGACAGTTCCTTTCGCTTCTAATTATTAATAGTTTTCTTCCACCTGCTGGAGTTGCTAACACAGGAACGACTCAACAAGAAACAAGCACTTCTAGCTTAGGTTCTGGCTTTTCAAAAAATACTTTAAGTGAGATGCTATCGAATCAATTGAGCAACTGGTTATCACAGTGGAGTAAATCGTTTGATATTGGTATAAATTACCGACCCAGTTCTACAACCACAACAAACAACCTTAGCTCCGATCAGGTTGAACTTGCTGTATCAACCCAATTACTTGACGATAGAGTATCATTAAACGGGAACGTTAATATGGCTACACGTAATAATAACAATCCCATTGCTGGGGATTTCAGCCTTGATATCAAACTCAACAAAACAGGAAAACTTCGGTTTAAAGCTTTTGCCAGATCAAACGACGAAATAATGACCACAACTTCAGAGCAAACCTATACTACTGGAGCAGGTATTGTTTATCGCGAAGAGTTTAACAACTTTAAGGATCTTTTACATAGAATTAGATACACGTTTAAGCAAGAACCAATTGTTATACCATACAAAGAGCCTCAGCAACCTAAAGAAGTTAAGGATACTACTAAAATATCTGCTCCAGAGAAAGTTTCGTTTCTAATGATTAAATAGAATAATAAATTACCTTTTTAACAAATTGTAAGATAATAAGCATCTCCCTGTTCTCGTTTTTTTATTAATTTGCACATTAAATGCAGGCAAAGTTATGATAGGGGAAACAAATAATATTCACGGATTCATAGGAACAGTAATAGTCCATTCTATTTTCATTGCAATCCTTTTACTCGCAACCATATCAGCCACATTACCCGATTCGGAGAATGAAGGTCTCCTGATAAATTTTGGCAATAGTGCTGATGGGTCAGGTCTTGTTGAACCAATGGTTAATTACGATAACGCAGTTATTATTTCGCTACCCTCTAATCATAGCAAACAAAAGATTGAGGAAAAGAAAATATTGACACAAGATTATGAAGACGCCCCAACCATTGAGACCAAAAAGAAAACAACAAAGAAAGAAACAAAAAAAACTATAAAAGAAACAACTACCACTTCCGACAAAATCAAGGAAACAAAAGAAACCAAAGAGACGAAAGAAACAAATAATACCAAACAAACCCAAACAACCGAAACTGTAAAACAACAAACCGTTAATAAAAAAGCCCTTTTCCCAGGGAAAGCATTAACTGGCGGAACTGGAGGGGAAGGAGAAACGGGGAAGGAAGGAAATCAAGGCTCGCTTGAAGGTTCTCCCGAATCTACAAACAGAACAGGTGGGGCAACAGGTGGTAACGGAATTGGCGATGGCAATGGTAGCGGAATCAACTTTAGTTTAAATGGTAGGACTGCATTAAAGCTTCCAAAACCCGATTACCTAAAGCAAAAACAGGGCATTGTTGTAGTTCAAGTTTATGTAGATAAAAAAGGAAATGTAACAAAAGCAATTCCGGGGGTTAAGGGATCGACAACTCTTGATAACGACCTTTTAAAAGCAGCAGAAAAAGCAGCAATGACTGCAAAATTTGATCTAAACGAGAATGCCAAGGAATCCCAAACAGGTACCATTACTTACATTTTTAAGCTTCAATAGTATTTTTATCAGGTTTATCTTTCTCTTCTTTATCATTTTGTTTCTCAACAAACCTTTCGAATTCCACAATCTCGCAAGGAATGTTTTTTGAGCTACTTAGCTCAACCACGGTTTCTTTAACCTCAATTACCTTTTTATAGGGCATCCAGCCGAGGGGAATTCTTTTCTTTCGCCCTGATTTCTTAAAAAAAGTAATGTAAGTTGGACCAATTTTAATTCCACTAACCGTTTCCCATAGAATATAGTCCTTTGAACGATTACGAATACCAAACTTAAAGACAATTTCATTGCCATCCGCTTTAATATAGATTTTGGCCTTTAATGTAATCCAAGCAAAATAAACATAAAACGATAAGTAAACAGTCTGAAAAAGCAATGGCCACTCTACCGAACTATTATATTTTAAAAAAACGAGAAAAGTGACTATGATTAACAAAATACATACGCCAGCCCCAAGTGCTAAAAATCTGATTGACCTAGCCCTTTTTCTATTAATTTCATTAAGATCAATGTAATATGTTTTCATTAGAATTAAATAAAACTGAACAGCTCAAAAATAGGAAATATTTAGTTAGCTAAATTCTTTTAAACTGTTCAATAAAACGATAGGGTAAACAATAACTTATCTATCTTAGTAGTAGTAGTTATTATTTAATATTTTATTAAAAATACCTTATATTTATTTATCCTAGCATATTTCAAAACCTTACTTAGCATGAAGAGAATCTTGATCTTAATCGCAATGGCTTTCTCTTTAGTTTCCTTTTCGCAGAACTATAGAATAAGCCATTTCACTGTTAACCAAGGGCTATCACAAAGTGTAATTCTCTCTCTTCTTCAGGACAGTAGGGGTTTTATATGGGTTGGTACTCAGGATGGATTGAACAGATTCGATGGGTATAGCTTTATTAAATACCTTCATACCCCCTCCGATACTAACTCACTTCCCAATAACTGGGTGTATTCAATTGCCGAGGATGGTGATGGTAATTTATGGATAGGTACTAAAGGAGGAATGTGTAGGTACAACTACATGCAAAACAAATTCGATAGGTTTCATCATGAGCAAGAGTATCAAAACGACCCATATCGGGATAATATTTATGGTATAGCAATATCAAAAGATGGAAATATATACACCAATACGCCACCTCTCATAAACCTTTTTGACCCAAAGTCAAAAAAATACACCCACTACCTTAACTCAATTGGTGAAAACCAAAACGTTGAAGATCTTTCGATTCCCATTATTATCGATAAAGAAGGTATTATTTGGGCAGCGACAGCCTCTGGCTTATCTCAATTCAATCCTAAAACAGAAAAGTTTAGGAATTTTCAATCAAACCAAAAAAATCAGAACACAATATCTAACAATAGCATAGAAGCACTTTTTGAAGATAACGAAGGAAGGATTTGGATAGGAACAAGGGGTGGAATTGATGTTTATGATAAAGCAAAAGATCATTTTTATCGAAATATTTTTTCTTTGAATGGGTCATCTGCTTGGGCTAAATCAATTATTCAAGATCAGAAGGGATTTTATTGGATTGGAACCCAAGGAAATGGAATGATCAAAGCAAAATTTGATGATGGTACATTGAAGATCGAAAGCAGAATTGTTGAAGGTCAAACAATGAGTAGTAGCTATTTAAACAATAGCTTTGTAAACACTTTATTTATTGATCACTCTCAAAATCTTTGGATTGGAACATTGAACGGGCTTGACAAAACGGACCTTAAAGATCCCAAGTTTAAGCTTTACCGCAAATCCACAGAATCATCTTCCATTGATCTTCTTGATAATGTTATAGCATCAATTTACAAAGACAAAAACGGCAATCTATGGGTTGGCAACTGGGGTAAAGGGCTTAATATCATTGACCACAAAACAAACAAGGTACGTCATTTCTCATCATCATTGCAGGGTAACAACCATATTGTCAACGATTTTGTACATGTAATTTTCGAGTATAAAGAAAATGAAATTTGGATTGGAACAAGGGATGGAATTTATGTTTACCAAAACGATCGATTTGTAAGTTTGAACAACTACTACAAAACAAATCAACTGCCCGATTTTGCTAGCAATCGGGTATTATGCATGTTAAAGGATAAGAAAAACAATGTTTGGGTAGGAACACAGGGTGGTCTTTATTATCTCGATTTAAACACTAAAAAATATCGGTTATTTACATCTTCTGGAAATGTAGGCAAAAAGATTAGCGACAACCTTATATACTCCTTGACTTTTGATTACAACTATGATCTTTGGATTGCCACTAAGAATGGTCTAGATAAGTATAATTACGAAAAAGATTCTATTGAAAACTTTGCTCGCGACGAAAAATCCAATAACACCCTAAGTGACAACTACATAGTATCACTGTGTTATACATCCGATTCCACACTGTGGATAGGCACAAAAGCTGCTGGAATTAATAGGCTGAATATTAAGAACAATGTATTCAAATACTATTCAATGGCAGATGGATTAGCCTCCAACATTATTTATGAAATAATTGAAGATGATTTTGGCAACATGTGGTTTGCAACCGGAAAAGGGTTATCCGAGCTAAAAAAGGGTGAAACAAGAATCAAAAATTTCACTGAAGAAGATGGACTACAAGGAGCTGAGTTCAACCTAAGAGCTAGCTATAAAAGTAAGGATGGAGAAATATTTTTTGGTGGCATGAATGGATTTAACTCATTTGATCCACATAATCTTTTAGAGAACAAGTTTGTTCCTCCAATTGAGTTTACCTCAGTTAAAAAGCAGAACAAGAATGGTACCGAAAATATCAATATTACTAGCAAAGGGAAAGCCGTACTCTATTACGGAGACTTCCTTTTCAACGTTGAGTTTTCAGCACTAGAGTATACTAGCTCCAATAAGAACCAGTACTCATATATGCTTAAAGGAGGATCAAATGTATGGATGAATATAGGTAATCAACGACTTTTAACCTTCTCCAATCTATCGCCTGGACAATATCAACTTTGGATCAAAGGAAGTAATAATGACGAGGTTTGGAATGACGAAGGAACGTTTATCACTCTTAAAGTATTACCACCATGGTGGCGCAGCAACATTGCATACTTTAGCTATGTATTAATAATTATTCTTTCAATAATTTATTTTATAAAACATCGCGAGAGACAGCTTGTTGAACAAAAAAAGATACTTGAACAAAAAGTAAAAGAGCGTACAGAAGAGGTTGAGAAGCAAAAGTCCGAAATTTTAGATAAAAACGAGGAGTTAGAGCAACAAAATAATGAGATTCTTGCTCAACGGGATATTCTTTCAATGCAAAATGAAAAGATAACGAAACAGAATAAGCAGATTAGAGATAGTATACAGTATGCTAGCAGAATACAATCAGCCTTACTTCCATCAACTAATGTTTTAAGTAAAAATGGCATCGATCATTTTCTGCTATTTAGACCCAAAGATATCGTTAGCGGGGACTTTTATTGGATAAAACAAATCAACGATCATCTATTGATTGTTGTTGCCGATTGTACTGGACATGGTGTCCCCGGAGCTTTTATGAGCATGTTAGGCAATGCTTTTCTTAATGAAATTGTTAACCATAGCGACATAACCAAGGCTAGTCAGGTTCTCGAAAGATTAAGAGTACTCATCATTACCTCTTTAGAGCAATCGGGTGATGAGGCTGTTACTCGCGATGGAATGGATATCTCTTTTTGCGATATCAACACTCAAACAATGGAGATGCAATTCGCGGGGGCATACAACTCGTTGTATATCATTCGAGAAGACGAACTTATTGAACTAAAAGCCAATAGATTCCCTGTTGGACACTACTATAAAGGTTTACAACCTTTCGATAACACAAATTTCCAGCTAAAAAAGGGTGATGTATTCTATATGCTTACTGATGGTTTCCTTGATCAATTCGGAGGCGAAATTGGAGGAAAGTACAGCTTAAAAAGATTCAGAAGTCTACTTCAAGGTATTTATAAAGAACCGATAGAAGTTCAAAAGGAATTAATTGAGAAGAGTTTGGATGGGTGGATGAATAATAAGTACGAGCAGATTGATGATATTACCTTACTTGGATTTAAGGTTAGCTAAGCCCAAATGTATGATTAACAAAAAACCCCGCTGTGCGGGGTTTTTTGTTGTTAACTACCATGCGTATAACGGAAACTCTTTCATCATCTTATTTACTTCAGCACGAACTTCAGCAATTACAGCTTCATTGTCGATGTTTGATATTACTTTATCAATTAAATCAACAATTTTAGTCATATGCTGTTCTTTCAAACCTCTTGTAGTAATAGCTGGTGTTCCAACACGAATACCCGATGTTTGGAATGGAGAACGGCTATCAAAAGGAACCATGTTTTTATTAATAGTGATATCGGCTTTAACCAATGTGTTCTCAACCTTTTTACCAGTAATATCGGGGAATTTAGTACGAAGGTCGATAAGCATTAAGTGGTTATCGGTACCGCCAGAAACAACCTTATATCCTTTAGCAACAAATGCCTGAGCTAAAGCTGCAGCATTCTTCTTAACCTGAGTTTGGTACTCCTTAAACTCTGGCCTTAATGCTTCACCAAATGACACTGCCTTTGAGGCAATCACATGCTCAAGTGGTCCTCCCTGTATACCTGGGAAAACGCTACCATTAAGAACTTGAGACATCATTTTGATTTCGCCTTTTGGAGTTGTCAAACCCCATGGATTTTGGAAATCTTTACCCATCAAAATAATACCACCACGAGGACCGCGTAATGTTTTGTGGGTTGTCGATGTTACAATGTGAGCATACTTAACAGGGTTATCGAGCAAACCTGCAGCGATTAAACCTGCTGGGTGAGCCATATCTATCATAAGTAAAGCACCAACCTTATCAGCGATCTCGCGCATACGCTTGTAATTCCACTCGCGTGAATATGCAGAAGCACCACCTACAATAAGCTTTGGCTTGTGCTCGATGGCCATTCGTTCCATCATATCATAGTCAACCTGTCCGGTTTCTTCTTTAACACCGTAAGAAACAGCCTTAAACCATAACCCTGAAAAGTTAACAGGTGAACCATGTGAAAGGTGTCCTCCATGAGAAAGATCGAGACCCAGGAAAGTATCACCAGGTTTCAGAACAGCAAGAAAAACAGCCATATTTGCTTGTGCGCCTGAGTGCGGTTGAACATTGGCGTATTCAGCGCCAAAAAGTTCTTTTAGTCTATCAATAGCAATTTGCTCTGATTGATCAACAACTTCACAACCACCGTAATATCTTGCGCCGGGATAACCCTCGGCATATTTATTAGTTAGAACAGAACCCATTGCCTCTAGCACCTGAGGGCTAACAAAGTTCTCAGAAGCAATCAGCTCAATTCCATGCATCTGACGTTGACGTTCTTTCTCAATCAGATCGAATATTTGAGTATCTCGTACCATAGTTATTAAAATTGTAATTTTGAACGCAAAAGTAAGGCTTTTATCGTGGAAAACAGATATTTTCCTCTGAAATATTTATTCCTCGGAAAATTGAACCAACACGTCCCTATAAGCAGAGAATATTTTTGATTTCGAAACAAAACCAATGTATTTATCATTATCAAGCACAGGCAAATTCCATGAATTAGTTTCCTCAAACTTTCGCATAACGCATTCCATCGATTCATTCATATTAATAAAATCGGGAGGAAATGTTAAATAATCTCGAACATAGGTTGATTCATAGAGTTCAGTGTTAAACATAACCTCTCTTATTTCATCAAGAAGCACAACTCCCATAAAAGTTCCATCATTATCAACAACAGGGAAAACGTTTCGTTTCGACTGGCTAATTACTTTAACCAAATGACCTAAAGAATCGTTCGGGTTAACAATAGCAAAATCCTTTTCAATAACATTCTCGAGCTGAAGTATTGTCAACACAGCCTTATCCTTGTGATGAGTAATTAGTTCACCGCGTGCAGCCAGTTGCTTTGTATAAATCGAATGGGGTTCAAAATAGAGTATTGTGATAAACGATATGGTTGAAGTTATCATCAGTGGAATAAAGAGAGCGTATCCCCCTGTTATCTCAGCTATTAAAAAGATTGCAGTTAATGGGGCATGCATAACACCAGCCATCATACCAGCCATACCTACCAGAACGAAATTGCTCTCGGATACATCAATGAAGTTGAACTGATTTATAACCTTTGCAACAAAAAAACCAGCCACTCCACCCATAAAAAGTGATGGTGCAAATGTTCCACCTACCCCACCTCCGCCTGTTGTTGATGCAGTAGCAACAACCTTTGTAGCCAGAATCATTACTAACGCAATTAGTAATAACCAGTAATCGTTTTGAAAAGATGCAAAAGGACTACTTTTCAGCAATTCTTCCGATCTGCCATCTAGTAATATCTGAAGCGTGCTGTAGCCTTCGCCATAAAGTGGAGGGAAAATAAATATTAAACCACCTAAAACCAAACTTCCAATAATCCACTTTTTATAGGGGTTTGATATCTTCTTATATTTACCCTCAAGTTTAAGCGAAAGCCTTATGAAATAGGCCGAAACTAACCCACAGAAAACACCAAGCAAAATAAACCACGGTATGTTGTGAAGGTAAAAAGGCCGAATAACTTGATAATCGAACACGACCCCCCTGCCCAATAAAAAATAGGAAACTGACGCAGCGGAGACAGCCGAAATAAGGAGCGGCACAATAGACGACATGGTTAAATCAAGCATCAACACCTCCAAGGTGAATACAAACCCGGCCAAAGGTGCTTTAAATATTGAAGCAATCGCCCCTGCAGCCCCACAGCCAATTAATAGAGTAAGAGTTCTATAGTTTAACCTGAAAAATTTACCAATATTGGATCCAATCGCTGAACCTGTAAGAACTACTGGTGCTTCGGCTCCTACCGAACCACCAAACCCAATGGTTATTGTACTTGCAACCATCGAACTATAGGTATTGTGCTTTTTAATCTTACTCCCTTTTTTTGAAATTGCGAAAAGCACTCTCGATACGCCATGTCCGATATTATCCTTCACGGAATATCTAACATAAAGCATTGTTATTATAATACCAATTCCAGGTAATGCCAAAAAAAGAAGATTAAAGGAACTTTTGTCAAGGATTAGCTGAAGCAGTTCGTTAAGGAGATGAATCGTGTTTTTTAATAAAACGGCTGCCAGGCCACTCAAAATCCCAATCACAAAGCTTAAGATGAGAATCAACCTCCTTTGACCAATCAACCTGCTATAAATAAGTATATTGTTTGAAAACTGCTTAAGATACTTCATGGACGAATTATAAAGAAAGCAAATTTACCTACAATATAAATATAACTTCAATGTTTTGCGTTAAAGATTATGAATAATTAAAATGATAATTCATTTGAAAATAGTTCAAAACATTTATATTTGAACTATTAATATCTAGTTGCTAATTATTAACATTTTTTACCCCTTGGCCTATTACTCTTTAATTAAGTAGCAGCCTTTAGTTAATAGCAACAATCAACACTTATTTAAAAAAATAATTTTAGCAACTCTTGAAATGATTGAGGTTGAAAAGTTTTGCTTGGAAAATGGTTTGCGTGTAGTCGTTCATAACGATATGAGTACCCCTGTTGTATCGTTTAATCTACTATATGACGTGGGGTCAAAGGATGAGGATCCAAACAAAACAGGATTTGCACATCTATTTGAACACTTAATGTTTGGAGGATCTGTAAACATCCCTGTATTCGATACACCCTTGGAAAGAACAGGGGGCGAAAACAATGCGTTTACAAACAACGATTTCACTAATTACTATATTACCATTCCCAAAGAGAATCTTGAAACAGCGTTCTGGCTCGAAAGCGACAGAATGCTTAGCCTTGCATTCTCAAAAAAAAGCCTTGATGTTCAAAGAAACGTTGTTGTTGAAGAGTTTAACCAGCGATATTTAAACCAGCCCTATGGTGACGTTTGGTTACTGCTAAGGCCTTTAGCCTATAGAGTACATCCGTATCAATGGCCAACAATAGGCAAAGAACCCGATCATATTCGTAATGCAACCCTAGCTGATGTAAAGGAGTTTTTCTTTAAACACTATGCTCCAAACAATGCCATACTAAGTATTGCCGGCCCAGTGACTACAAAGGAAATTATTGAACTATCCTCTAAATGGTTTGGAGGGATTGAATCGAGGCCTATTATTAAACGAAAGCTTCCAAAAGAACCAACTCAAACAGAATCAAGAAGCCTTGAAGTAGAACGAGATGTACCATTTGACTCAATCTACAAGGTTTACCACATGTGCAATCGGAAAAATGATGATTTTCAGGCAACCGATTTAATTTCCGATATACTATCAAACGGAAAATCCTCGAGGCTTTACCAAAAACTTGTACGAGAAAGTAATCTCTTCAGCGATATTAATGCATACATAACAGGGGATATTGAGGACGGGCTTTTCGTAATTACTGGGAGAATCTACAAAAATGTTTCTTTTAAAACTGCCGAATCAGCTATTAATGAAGAATTAGAACTAATTAAAAGCAATTCGATTAAAGAATATGAGCTAGAAAAGGTTAAGAATAAATTTGAATCTAATTTCAAATTTGGAGAAGCCAACCCCCTTGACAAAGCAATGAATTTAGCATTCTACGAACTACAAGGTGATGCTAAGGATGTAAACCTTGAAATTGAAGGTTATCGAAAAGTAACTTCTGATAAAGTTAAAGAAGTTGCTACAAAGATTTTTAGAAAGGAAAATTGTTCTACGCTTTACTATAAAGCCAAAAACAAATAAATTCAGAAGAATTCAAATGCATAACATAAACCGAAAAATACAACCAACAAGACATATCCCTGATAAAATTAAAATTATCAAGGCTAATAGTTGTATTCTTCCTAATGGTATTCAACTCTTTTCAGTAAACGCAGGAACCGAGGATATTTGTAGAATAGATCTCGATTTTCATGCTGGATCGCGTTACCAAAATAAACTTTTAGAGTCACGGGCTACAATGGCTATGCTATCAGAGGGAACGCAAAACTTAACATCACATCAAATTGCTGAGAAATTTGATTTCTACGGCAGTTTTTATGAGCACTCCAGCGACCGAGATTTTGGGAAGGTATCGATTTTCTCGTTGAACAAGTACTTGGATCAATCACTTGAAATTCTTGAACAAATAATAAAAACACCGACTTTCCCAGAAAAGGAAATGGAAACCTTTCGAATAAAAGGGAAACAATCATTACTAGTTGAGCTCGAAAAAGTCACAACTCTTGCAAGGCAAGAGTTTTTCAAGGGACTATTTGGGGCAACCCATCCTTACGGCGTGTCTGCTTCACCAAACGATTTTATGAATTTGTTTCGCGCTGATTTATCAGATTTCCATCAAAAACATTTGAATTCAAGCCAATGCACAATTGTACTTGCAGGTAAAATCGGTAAACATGAATTAAACCTAATCGAAAAATATTTTGGAAAAAAAGGTTGGGGAAATGCAACATTAGATAATATTGAGTTCCCTCAAATTGCAATTTCCGAAGAGCGGAAATTCTATACTCCAAAAGAAGATGCATTACAATCCGCTATTCGAATTGGCAGACATGTAGTAAACCGAAAACATCCAGATTATTGCGGGTTAATAATTCTAAATACAATACTAGGTGGATATTTTGGTTCGAGGTTAATGAAAAACATAAGAGAGGATAAGGGCTATACCTATGGAATATCATCATCAATACTTTCGCTTAAGGAACTTTGCATTTTTGTCATTGGTACTGAAGTAGGCGCAGAACACACACTACCTGCCTTAAAAGAAATATATCACGAAATTGATCGTTTAAGAAATGAACTGGTAAGCGAAGAAGAACTGGATTTGGTTAGAAATTACTTGCTCGGTGAGCTATTGCGCACATTTGATGGACCTTTTGCTATAGCTGATAGCATTACAAGCCTTTATGAGTACAACGATTTGGACTATTCGTTTTTCGATAAAACAATTGAGGTGATCAAAACAATCACCCCAAATCAAATAATGAATCTAGCAAATACTTATCTTCGCAATAACGATTTAATTGAATGTGTTGCAGGTCCTATTAGTAACCAAAATTAATTTATATGAATCGGGTTTGCTTATTTTTTATAATATTCATACTAGGAGGATTTATTTCAAAAGCTCAACTTAAGCCACCTGAGCCTCCAACATTTAATTATTTAACTATTAATCCTACCACTGGCAATCCAACTCTTTTCTGGTCAGCCCCTTCATCAAATCCATTATATTACGCTCCTACAGGCTACATAATTTACAAAAGGGTTTATGATTTTCTTTCGCCCCATCCTTATGGCAGAAACGAGGCTATCGACACAGTTGTTGCTACTGCTGCAACAAATTATAGCTACGTTGACCTTTTGGCAAATGGAAATTTGGATACTCTTAGATACTTAATTGCATCAAACGGACCTACTGGACCAGGTCAACTGAGCAGTATGCATGCAAGCATGTTTATAAAAAGCTTCTATGATAGCTGCAATCATAAAATTGATTTATCATGGAATAACTATCAGGGCTGGGGTAATCATATCTTTCGGTACTATGTTTATGTTGGGAACGATTCCAATTGGTCATTATTTACTTTATACTCTGCTCTTCCAGGAACCCGAAATACAATAAGTATACTAAATGTTAATGAAAACCAGGATTATTATGCATACATAAGGGCAAAAAAAGATACAAATGGTATTGGTGGCATTCCATACAACACTAAGTCTGGTCTTTTCCATAAATTTACTGATATGCCTATCCACCCAACCTATATGTCTGTTGACTCAATAATTGCTGAGGATCAAAAAATAGGCATTCATTTTAAAATTGATACGGCAACAGAGCTAAATAACTTCCAAATTGCAAGATGGGAAAGCTCTGACTCTGTGGAAAGTCTTTATAGCAAAAAGATTGTTCATACATTTACCGATCCACACTTAATCTTTTATGCCGACACAACAGACAGTTGGGCTGCTCGTACACGACCATTCTACTACAAAGTAGACGCCTTAAACACCTGCCCACGAATTGTAAAAGTAACAAACCATGCAAACTCAATAACCCCCAAAGTACACAATCATGGCATGGTTAATTCAATTAGCTGGGATCCTCTTTATATTGACACAGCGCTTATAGACCATAAAAACAACTATACTCGTTACCGTGTAATTCGTTATGCTTACACTGATGTAGCACTTCCTCCGGTTTATCTACCCGAAACATCAGACGTTACTCTAGAAGATGATGTTCATATTTTTGAAGGCCAAGGGTATTCGATTAAGTTCTGCTATCAGATTGAGGGATTTGAAAGGAATACATTGGGGCAAACAGTAATGCTTAGTCGCTCAAGAATTCAATGTACCGAAATTGTACCTGGGGTAACTATGCCCGATGCAATTATACCTACCGATAACTTTACAAACAACGGCAAATCAAGAAATATGTTTGTTCCAACCATTACCTTTATAGCTAATTACACTTTAAGCATATATGGCCGATGGGGTAATCTAATTTTTAGTGGTGAAAACGAAGGTTGGAATGGTCGTTTATCCAACGGGGATCTAGTTAAAGAAGGTACATATGTCTATAGACTAGTAGTACATACTTCAGGAAACCGCGATGTTTCGAAGGTTGGAAATGTATCAGTGATTTATAAATAATCACCCCTAATCATTATAAAAAGTTAGGTTCTTAACGACACCAGCACGTACTTTTTTAGCTACTTTTACTTTTTGTATGCTTTAATAAAAGCATCATTCAGAAATGGTAGTTGTTTTTACATAGATTGAATTTGATATGAGCCTTCAGACCGAAGAGGAAAAAAAAATAATTCAGGAGCATTTTGAAGATTTACTAAAGAGCTGTACCCGCTGCAACTCCGACGAGGACAAGGCCCTCATTCTAAAGGCCTTCAACCTGGCAAATGAAGCACACAAAGGGGTCCGTAGAAAATCTGGAGAACCTTATATTATACATCCTATTTCCGTTGCAAAAATAGTTACAAGTGAAATTGGGCTTGGGGCTAAGTCTATCGCTTGCGCATTGCTTCATGATGTGGTTGAGGATACCGATTATACCATCGAGGACATTGATCGTTTATTCGGCCCCAAAATTGCCTCCATTATCGATGGATTGACAAAAATATCTGGGGTCTTTGACGCCAACTCGTCACTTCAGGCGGAAAACTTCCGCAAAATGCTGCTAACCCTCACCGATGATATCCGAGTTATCCTAATTAAACTTGCCGATAGGTTGCATAATATGCGAACATTAGATTCGCTGCAGCCCCACAAACAAATGAAGATAGCGGGTGAAACAATTTATTTGTATGCACCTTTAGCCCATCGGCTTGGCCTCTACTCTATCAAATCTGAACTTGAAGACCTTAGTTTAAAATATAGATTTCCACAAGTTTACGAGGATATCAAAGTAAAAATAGCTGATAGCGAGAAACGTCGGGTTCAACTTATCAACCACTTCTCACTACCCATTATCAAAAAATTAGAAGAAAACAATATTGATTTTGAAATCACCGGACGACCAAAATCAATATACTCTATCTGGAAAAAAATTCAATCCAAAAACGTTTCATTCGAGGATATCTATGATTTACTTGCTATTCGAATCGTCTTTAAACCATACCCACACATTCCCGAGAAAACTCAATGCTGGCACATATACTCTTTAATCACAGATATATACAAACCAAAACCCGATCGTATTAGAGATTGGGTAAGCACGCCGAAAGCCAACGGTTACGAGGCTCTTCACTGTACTGTAATGGGGCCAAACGGTCAATGGATTGAGGTTCAGATACGAACCCAACGCATGGACGATATTGCCGAACGAGGATTTGCCGCACACTGGAAATACAAGGAATCCGACACTAACACTCAAGAAAAAGAGCTTGATAAATGGATTAAGAGAATCCGCGAAATGCTCGAGAATCCTCAAGCCGATGCATTAGAATTCCTAGATGAATTTAAACTTAACCTATTTTCTTCTGAAATAGTTGTATTTACACCAAAAGGCGATACTCGAACACTCCCAAAAGGAGCTACTACCCTCGACTTTGCTTACGAAATCCACTCCGAAATTGGGAACAAGGCCATTGGTGCAAAAGTAAACCATAAACTTGTTCCGCTAAGCCATGAGCTAAACAGCGGCGATCAGGTTGAAATTATTACGGCAACAACACAAAAGCCCTCGTGGGAATCGTTGAACTATGTTATAACAGCAAAAGCAAAACTTGCCATTAAATCTGCTTTAAAAGCCGAAACAAAAAATAGGATTGAGAAAGGGAGAGCACTTGTTGAAAAGAAACTAGCAGAACTTGGGATTACACCATCATCACGTGTTTTTAAAAAAATCCTTCCAGCATACGATTGTCTCTCGAAAGATGAACTTTATAGTAAAATTGGATCAAACCTTGTCACCCTTGAGGATCTTAAAAAGATACTTAAAAAGAATACAAAGAGTAAATGGATTAAATACTGGGGGCTGCAATTTTCAATCAATCCTCTAAGTAAGAAAGAGGAAGTTGAAGACGAGGATTTAGATGAAGATGATAGCTTAGCTTCTCCCAAAAAGATAGATGTTAAAACTCCATACCTTCTTAGAGAAACATCAGATGAGGATAGTCCTTCATACATTGTTGCAAAATGTTGCAATCCAATACCCGGGGATGATGTAATTGGATTCATTACCCCGGAAGAGAATGTAATAATCCATAAAGCAACATGTGGTGAAGCAATTCGTTTGATGTCGCAACATGGCGATAGAATTGTATCAGCAAAATGGACTACACACAAGGTTCTCTCGTTCTTAGCACGCATAGAAGTAAGAGGTATGGATAGGATTGGAATACTTAGTGAATTGGTTAAAGTTATATCCGATGAGCTAAGGGTTAACATCCGCAAACTACATATCGATAGCCACGATGGAATATTCGACAGTTCAATTGATCTTTACGTTCATAATATCAATGACTTAAATAATTTATCAATGAACGTGATGAAAATAAAAGGAATTGACTCCGTTAAGCGCGTTGAAAAGATTGATGAGTAAACTTTTTTTCTATCAACTTGTTATCATAATGATTTCATTTCTGGAGCAATAGCTATATCTTTCCACCATAAATTGTAAAACATGAGTTGTATTAGCACAAAAGAAACAGTAAAGAAACTTTTCGTTGATTATCTTGAAAGGAAAGGTCATCGTAAAACTCCCGAACGTTTTTCCATTCTCGAGGAGATATATACTCACGAGGGTCACTTCGATATTGAAACTCTATACATCTACATGAAGAATAAGAAGTATAGGGTTAGCCGTGCAACGCTATACAATACAATTGAGCTACTCCTCGATTGTGGGTTGGTTGTTAAACACCAATTTGGGAAAAATATAGCTCAATTCGAAAAAGCCTACGAATGCAAACAGCACGATCATCTTATCTGTACTCGATGTGGAAAGGTAATCGAGTTCTGCGACCCACGTGTTCAGGAAATAAAGAATACTGCTGGTAAAACAATGAATTTTAAGATATCGCACCATTCCCTTTACTTTTATGGTACTTGCAGCGATTGCATCGATGAGCTTGAAATAAAAGAATAATTACTACATTTTTTCAATAACAAAACCGCTATCCTTTGGATTGCGGTTTTTTCTTTTATACCCAAAACCGAATCTACTTGTTGATAACTTAAATGGGCTACAGATTAAAAAAGTTGTACCTTTAAATGGTCAAAATACTATAGTAAAAACAAAGTAGTATTTATACCGCAATTAGTATATTTTCCTAAAAAAATTGTTGATGAAAGCAGATGTACTATTAGGCCTTCAGTGGGGTGATGAAGGCAAAGGAAAAGTTGTGGATGTTCTCACAAAAAATTACGATGTTATAGCCCGTTTCCAAGGAGGTCCAAATGCAGGACACTCACTTGAGTTCAACAACATCAAGCATGTTCTTCACACCATTCCTTCAGGCATTTTTCATAAGAATACCATTAACATTATCGGCAACGGAGTTGTGATTGATCCAATAATTTTTGCACAAGAGATAGATGCTTTAACAAAAATGGGGGTTAACCTCGAAAACACTCTTAAAATATCAAAAAAGGCTCACTTGATTCTTCCATCACATCGCGAACTTGATGCCACATCGGAAGCAGCCAAAGGAAAAGAAAAAATTGGATCAACACTTAAAGGTATTGGCCCAACCTACATGGATAAAACAGGTCGTAATGGCTTACGGGTTGGTGATATTATTCGAGTTGACTTTAAGGATCGTTATAATGCTTTAAAAAACAAGCACAAAGATATTCTCAAGCAGTATCACTACAAAAGCGACATTGAGCAGCACGAAGAAGCTTGGTTTAAAGGTGTTGAAGTGATGAAGAAATTCGAGCTGATCGATTCAGAAGTTACTATTAACCAGCTACTCGATAAGGGTAAACGATTCCTTGCCGAAGGGGCACAAGGGTCTTTACTTGACATTGATTTTGGCTCATATCCATTTGTAACATCATCAAACACAGTTTGCGCTGGAGCATGTACAGGCTTGGGGGTTGCACCCTCTCGTATTGGTGAAGTTATTGGCATTTTCAAGGCTTACTGCACAAGAGTTGGCTCAGGTCCCTTCCCTACCGAGCAGGAGAATCCAATTGGTGAGGAAATGCGAAAGATTGGGGTTGAATTTGGGGCAACTACAGGTCGCCCACGTAGGTGCGGGTGGCTTGATCTTGTCGCCCTAAAATATGCAATTATGCTTAATGGTGTCACATCCTTAATTATGATGAAAGCAGATGTTCTTGACACCTTCGATACGATTAAAGTGGCAACTGCTTACAAGGTAAATGGGAAACTAACCCATACAATGCCCTACGAAATTGATGTGCCTATTGAACCCGTTTACAAAGAGTTCAAAGGATGGAAGACCAACATCACAAAAATGAAGCAAGAATCAGAACTTCCTAAAGAGTTGATAGACTACATTAAGTTTATTGAAACCGAAACTGGAGTTAAGATTGATATTGTATCTGTAGGGCCTGATAGAGATGCGACGATAATTAGAAGCTAAAAAAACATAATAAATCAATAAAAAAACGCCCCAATCGGGGCGTTTTTATTATGTAAGTTAAACTTTTATTGTTTAATATTCGGTAGTTCCAAACCGTATCCTTTTTTCTTGTCTTCGGCCTTTAACAGGTAAGCAAAAACTATAGCTAATAAGCCAAAAGTTGTAAATATAATCATTGGTAAGGTATAATTGTATGTATTAATTGTAACACCTTCTAGTACTCTTTGTCCAGTAACGCAATATTTATCTAACACCCAACCAATTAAAGCAGGAACGAGCATTAAGCCTACATTTTGAACTAGGAAAATAAGAGCGTATGCAGTACCTAGCTGATTTTCAGGAATAATCTTTGGAACTGAAGGCCACATTGCTGAAGGAACAAGAGAAAAACCAATTCCAAGAATAATAATAAGAAGAAAAGCAACTATCCAATGGTTAAGAAATGGAATTGAAAACATAGTATGAACAAATATAATAAGTGCAGCACCAATTAGCATGATAGTAGCTCCTTTTCCTTTCCTATCATAAAGATTTCCAAAGAATGGAGTCAAGAAAATTGTACCTAAAGGTAATAACGATGGAATAACGCCAGCAAGTTCGTTTGATATTCCAAACTTGTTAACCATTAAATCGGCAGCGTATTTGAGGAATGGGAATACTGCTGAATAAAATAGTACGCAAAGAATTGCGATATACCACCATCCTTTATTGGTTAAGATATTTCCAATATCTGATATACGGAAAGCTTCATCTTCATTGGTGCTTTCTGTTGCAGAGTTAGCCTCAGCTTCAGAAGCATCAAGTTTCTTATCCATAAAGGTGTAAATAATAAATGCCATTAAACCAATGCAAAGCATAATTAAACAAACAAGAATTGGTCTTGAAACATTTACAATACCAAAAGCTTTTGCAATTGGAACCGAGGTTGCCATAGCAAGACCAGTACCTAAACGTGCAGTAGCCATTTCTAAACCCATTGCAAGCGCCATTTCTTTACCTTTAAACCATTTAACAATGATTTTAGAAACGGTTATACCTGCAACTTCAACACCAACACCAAAAATAGCAAATCCAAAAGCGGCCATGAATACCTGGGCTTTAACATCCCAAAATAGAATATGCCAAACTTGACCATCTAGTGAATGAGTTGATACAGCCCAATATTTTATTGCAGTACCAACAACCATAATTGAAGCAGCCATCAAACCAGTAAAACGTACACCCATTTTATCTAGGATGATACCCCCCACAAGAAGCATTAATAAAAATACGTTAAACCAACCATATGCGCTGGTGAAAAATCCGTATTCTGAACTATCCCAATGTAATTGCCCTTCAAGCAAGCCTTTTAAGGGAGCCATTACATCGGTTAAGTAATAACCGCAAAGCATAGTAAAAGCGACAACTGCCAATGCAGTCCACCTTGCTGCTGCAGAATCGCGAAGTGTTTTTCTAAGTTGTTCCATTTTTTATCGATTAGAAGTAGTTTATAGTTTCGTTTGAAGAATTGCAAATAAAAACAAAAAAAGGGATTTTTCCTATGAGGTTCATCCTTCAACTATCTTTTTAACAATAAAAAAAGCAATGGTCTCCCATTGCTTTAGTTTAAATGTTTTTAAAGGATTATTTTGAATCAAATATCCAAAGTTCAGTCATATCTTGTTCTTCTTTACCGTCGTTAATCTTATTGATTTCGGTAAACGCAAGGCTATATGACTCATAAGCCCCAATCGACACTAGTTTGAAGCCATTTGGAGAGTCAATAATTTTGGCATTGTTGTACCCCATCTTAACAACTTCTTGCAACCAACTGTCAGCATTTGTTGGAACTTTAAAACTACCTATAATTACATGAAAATGGAACTTCGCAAGCATCTCTTGAACTCTTTGTAACGAGTCTTGAGTAGCCTTTTCTTTTGCAGCAATTGCTGCTTGTATCTTATTAATACTATCCTGCTTATGTTGCCACAAGGCCATGGTATCAACTTTTTTTACTTCCTTTTTTCCAGGGAAGAACTTACATCCGCCAACAATTAGCGATATAATTAGAATAGGTAATAGTAGTCTCTTCATATGTTAATTGGTTTATATTACCAAACATACAAAAAAATGTAATGAAAGCCCTATAATTGAAGCAAATAATTGAAGGTACATATTAAAAAAAAATACAAGAATACGCATACTGTTAATAATCAACACATTACAAAGCTAAGCTAATCAACAAAAGGAGTATCTCTATAAAAATCAGGCCGATAAGTATCGGAACTTTCGATCTCTTGTACCCATCCTTTAAACCCTATCTCATCTATTTTTTTAAGAACTTCTTTATACTCATCTTCGAATAACTTTCGATTTATGCTCGATTTACTTGGAACATTCACTGTTGGAAAGTATTGTGACATCAACGAAATATGAAGGAATGGTGAAATTTCATCGGCTATGTACTCAAGTATCTTAACACTATCAGACGACAACCCTGGTAATACGAGGTGTCTTACAATTAATCCACTCTCAATCAAACCATCATCATTTAAGAGTATTGTTGAACCCTTTTGCCTATACATCTCTTTTATTGCATGTGAAGCTACTTTAAAATAGTTAGAAGCACCAGAATATTTTAATGCAAAATCATTGTTAAAGTACTTAAAGTCTGGCAGGTAAACATCAACAATACCTTCTAAACTCTTTAAAGACTCTACATTATCGTAACCATTCGAATTATATACTATTGTCGGTCTATATCCTCTATCTCTAACACAATTTATAATCTGCAACATCTGAGGTATTTGATGTGATGGGGAAACAAAACCTAAAATTTTCACATCATTATCGAGTAAAGTGCAAATTCTTCTCGCTGCTTCATCTACACTAATTTGCCATAAGGGATCAAATGAATCGTTTCTACTTATCTGGTAGTTTTGACAATATATACACTGAAGATTACAATGCGCAAAGAAAACATTACAAATCCCTCTCTCTCCTGAAATCACAGGCTCTTCACCTTTATGCAAAAAGATACTGGAAATTAATGGCTGATCACCGGTATTGCAATACCCTTTATCGTGATCTCTTGTAACCCCACAACTACGGGGACAATAATTACAGCTTTCAACTGTCGTATTTTTCTCCATTTATATAATTTGAACAAGGCAAATTTAGCAATCGATAAATGTCTACAATTCATCTACGCTACTTTATTTAGTTGTTTTTTCGGTCTAATTTCTTAGATTTGGATATTATGCATATTCTTTAGAATTAATATCAACACTTTAAAACTCGTTAACATGAAGACAATCATTGATTTATTCGAGGAAAGCGTAGGAAAATTTCCAAATAACCCATTTATTTGGGAGAAAGAAACCAATGAGTTTAAAGCAACATCTTACAAAGAAACCCATCAAGAAGTTTTAAGACTTGCAGCAGGTTTAATGAGCCTTGGTGTAAAAAAGGGTGATAAGATAGCCCTCCTATCCGAAGGAAGAAAAGCATGGGTGATAAGCGAGTTAGCTATTTTGTATACTGGTGCAGTAAATATTCCCCTTTCTATTAAACTTGAAGGATCAGATTTGCATTTTAGGCTAGAGCATTCTGACAGCACAACAATTTTTGTTTCAGGTAATCAATCATCAAAAATTGATGCAATCCGCGACAAACTCCCTTTAATAAATAAAGTAATTTATTTTGATAGTCGGGAAAATATGAGACCCAATGATATGCTTATTGGCGATCTTTTTAATTTAGGAGATGAGTATTTAAAAACTAATAGAAACCTTCTTCTTGAAGCAAGTAAATCGGTTCAACCTAATGATTATGCGAATATCAGCTACACGTCAGGTACAACTGCTGATCCAAAGGGGATTATTCTATCTCATAGGAATTATACTGCTAATGTTGAACAAGCTCTAACTTTAATGGATATTCCTGAGAGTTATCGAACTTTAATAATCCTGCCTCTCGATCATTGTTTCGGTCATGTTGCAGGAATTTATTCTTTTATGGCAATGGGTGCAAGCATAGGAACAGTTCAGGTTGGAAAAACGCCTTTAGATACCCTTAAGAATATACCAATTAACATAAAAGAGCTCAAGCCAAACTTAATGCTTAGTGTTCCTGCCCTCGCGAAGAATTTCAAGAAAAATATCGAGGGTAATATTAGAGCAAAAGGCCCTACTATCGAGAAACTATTCAACCATGCACTTAATTTATCATACAGCTATAACAAGGAAGGATGGAACAAGGGAAAAGGTTTTACTTTTATCTACAAGCCTCTTCTTTGGATGTATGATGCAATATTATTTAAAAAAGTAAGAGAAGGTTTTGGAGGTGAACTTGATTTCTTTATTGGTGGCGGTGCTCTTCTGGATATCGAATTACAAAGATTCTTTTATGCTATTGGAATTCCTATGTTTCAAGGGTATGGATTATCCGAGGCTACACCAATTATCAGTTCAAACTCAATGAAAAAGCACAAATTGGGCTCATCTGGATATTTAGTTAAATATCTTGACCTTAAAATTTGTGATGATAATGGTAATGAGTTACCAATCGGTGAAAAGGGTGAAATTGTTGTTCGTGGTGAAAATGTGATGGTTGGTTATTGGAAAAACCCTAAGGCTACCTCCGAAACAGTAGTTGATGGTTGGTTACATACCGGAGACATGGGCTACATGGATAAAGATGGTTTCCTTTATGTTTTAGGACGTTTTAAAAGTCTTCTTATAGCAAGCGACGGTGAGAAGTACAGCCCAGAAGGAATTGAGGAATCTCTTGTTCAACACTCAAGTTTAGTAGACCAAGTTATATTATACAATAATCAAAACGCCTATACAACTGCACTTGTTGTTCCTTCAAAAGAGGCATTAAAGCGAGCATTAAACGACAAACAAATTAAACACAATAGCCCAGAAGCAGAAGAAGAGGCAATAAAACTTATTAATAGTGAAATTGGCAAGTTTAAGTCTGGCGGAGAAATGGGTGATATGTTCCCCGACAGATGGCTTCCAGCAACCTTTGCAATACTTGAAGAATCTTTTACTGAGCAAAATGGTTTAGTTAATAGCACAATGAAAATTGTTCGTGGCAAAGTTGAAGAAAAGTATAAAGATAGAATTGAGTATTTATATACATCCGAAGGTAAAAATCATTTAAACCAGAAGAATCGAGAAATAGTAAGATCCCTTCTTAATAACTAAAAAGGACAACACATAAAAATAGAAAAGATCGCTTTTATGGCGATCTTTTTTTATTCTGTATTGGCTTTATGTAAATAAAACAGCCCCTGATATTGGTCAGGGGCTGTGATGGGTGGCGACGTCCTACTCTCCCGCTTTCGCAGTACCATCGGCGCTGGCGGGCTTAACGTCCCTGTTCGGAATGGGAAGGGGTGGGGCC